>Ga0194061_1001845_pt1 | contig 11957 bp, 10 predicted proteins | sample SepL2221m_MetaG_FD_163423 | JGI IMG/M metagenome (GOLD analysis project Ga0194061, IMG submission 163423) | Anoxic zone freshwater microbial communities from boreal shield lake in IISD Experimental Lakes Area, Ontario, Canada - Sep2016-L224-21m | ecosystem: Environmental > Aquatic > Freshwater >...
ATCTAACTGGTTTGAGTTTTATTTCGGCAAGAGAGCAATCCCTCGCCGTCGGCAAGATGGGACACGATGTATTTCGACGCCTCGGCGAATGTGGCATTCCTACATTTGCATTTATCAATGGCCTAGCTCTCGGTGGCGGATTGGAAATCGGACTTCATTGCGATTTCCGAACATTGGCAACAACGGCACTTACGGGACTTCCGGAAGTATTTCTCGGACTCGTACCTGGATGGGGTGGAGCAACTCTTCTTCCTAAACTAATCGGTCCAGAAAATGCCGTTCAAGTAATTATGTTGAATGCACTCAACAACAACACAATGCTGAAAGCCAAGGAGGCCCTCGCTCTCGGTGTCGTTGATGCGGTCTATGAACCCGCCGATTTCTTAGAACGTTCGGTGGCCTTTGCCGCTGATGTTCTGCGTGGGGCAAAGAAAATAGAGCGCAAAGATTTCTCCCAAGATCCAGCGTGGGAAAGCGCCCTTGCTCGAGGAAAAGCCGCTGCTGCGAAAAAATACGGAGGCGCAGATATCGATGCTCCTCGTCGAGCTTTGGAAATAATTTCTGATGCACGCACCGCAAGTCGAGATCAGGGATTCGCGGCAGAAGATAATGCTCTGGCCGATTTGACCATGAGTGACGCCCTCCGCGCCTCCTTGTATGCCTTCAATCTCATTCAAAAGAAGCGCAAGAAAGTAGAAGGTGCACCAAAGCCCGCTCTTGCCCGCAAAGTAACAAAAGTTGGCGTGGTTGGCGCCGGACTCATGGCCTCACAATTGGCGCTGATCCTGGTTCGCAATCTGAAATGTCCACTCGTTATGACAGATCTGGATCAAGCTCGCGTTGATAAAGGCGTTGGATGGGTTCATCAGGAGCTGACAAAACTCGTTGAGAAAAAACGCATGAGCGAGGAAACTGCTCGTCGCCTATCAGCCTTGGTTACTGGCTCTGTCGATCCGTCTGCCTATGCTGGATGCGATTTCATCATTGAAGCAATATTTGAAGAACTCTCCCTCAAGCAAGTTTTATTTAAAAAATTAGAGGGCATCGTTGGACCTGAGTGCGTCTTTGCGACTAACACATCCTCTCTGTCTGTAGAAGCGATGAGCAAGGATCTCGAACACCCAGAACGCGTTATCGGATTTCACTTTTTCAATCCTGTCTCGCTTATGCCTTTGCTTGAAGTTGCGCGAACGAGCAAGACCGATGATGCAACCACCGCCACCGCTGTTAGCGTTGGCAAAGAACTCAAAAAGACAATGGTCATCACAAAGGATGCACCGGGCTTTGTTGTTAATCGCCTCCTTACTCGTTTCATGGGAGAAATCACCGACGCCATGGATGAGGGCACGAGCGCCGATGTCGCAGATGGCGCAATGAGAAGTATCGGCTTCCCAATGACCCCCTTCGAACTCCTAGGCCTGGTTGGGCCGGCGGTGGCTCTTCACGTTTCCGAAACTCTCCATGAAAACTTAGGCCCTCGCTATCGAGTCTCCCCCACGATGGCACGAATGGTGAAAGAAAATGTGCGAACGTTCTATATCAAGGGCGAAGATGGAAAGTATTCGCCAAACCCTGCTGCGGTTGCCCTTATTGAAAAGGGAGATAAGCCATCTACTGGTGCGCAGGTACAAGCACGAGCACTCGCTGCCCTAGCGGAGGAAGCGCGCATGATGCTCGATGAAGGCGTAGTTTCGACCGCGGCTGAAATTGATCTCTGCATGTTGTTAGGTGCCGGATGGCCACTCGTACTCGGTGGCATTCTCCCCTACCTCGATCGAGCCGGAGTTAGTGAAGCTGTGTGCGGAAAACGTTTCCACGAAAAGGGAGTTGCGTCTCTGCCCGCATAAGTGCTTGTGAAATTTTCGATCCGATCGCTTCCGCGCTCAGTTCGTTCTCTTCCATGATCGTGCTTCGTTTGGCATGATCTAGAAATTTCAATGGGACTCCGCACGAAATAATCTCGATACTCGAGTGATTGTTGCGCAACTTCTCCGAAAGTGTGCTGGCAATTCCGCCATGTTCAATTCCATCTTCGATGACAACAACCAGTGAAAAACTTGCGCAATAAGCCAAAAGTTGAGCAGACAAAGGCTTTACCCAGAGTGGATCTACGACGGTAATCGGGATATCAGGCAGATTTTCGGCAATTTCTAAAGCCATGGCTGCAAAAGCACCAATAGCAAGAATGAGAACGCTTCGCTCATCGCGCTCGCACAAAATATCGAAGCCATCGAGGTTACGAATCGCTTCTATATCGTGGGCTAGCGCCCCTTTCGGAAAACGCACCACTGTCGGTGCATCATCAACGCGGATGGCTTGTCTCAGTAAATCTTTAAGCCGTCTTTCATCTCGGGGTACGGCAATTCGCAAGTCCGGGACAATACCTGTTAGCACCAAATCCCAAACTCCATTGTGTGAGGCTCCGTCATCACCGGTAATACCAGCGCGATCAAGAACAAATGTAACTCCAGCTTTGTGAAGAGCGACATCTAAAAGAAGTTGATCAAATGCGCGATTGAGGAAAGTTGAGTAGAGGGCGACTACGGGATGTAGACCCGCAAAGGAAAGACCTGCCGCGCTAGTAACGGCGTGTTGTTCTGCAATTCCCACATCAATTGATCTTTCGGGAAAGAGCCTTTGAAATTCATTAAGCCCTGTCGGTCCTTGCATCGCGGCAGTAATGGCGACGACGTCCTGACGCTCTTGCCCTATTAACGCCAACTCTTTTGCAAAAACATTCGTCCACGTTTTCACACTTGGCGAAATCGACAGTCCAGTCACGGAGTCAACAATTCCAACGGCATGAAAACGTTCGGCGTCATCTTCTAGTGCTGGTGTGTAGCCGCGACCTTTTTCGGTGACGACGTGAACGACCACTGGATGTGCAGATGCCTTGGCCTGTTGTAGAAGTAATTCAAGTTTTTCCAAATCATGACCATCGACGGGCCCCAGATAAGAAATTCCTAGCGTTGAAAAAATTCCCGCGTGATCTGAATCCTGTGAACGAAGTTTTGCTAACGACTGTGCAATGCCACCGATAGTTGGGGAATACGATCGCTCGTTATCATTAAGAACTATTACTAGTCGCTGATTTTCTGCGACCGCGATGTTGTTGAGAGCTTCCCAAGCCATTCCACCAGTAAGTGCGCCATCACCAATGACGGCCACAACACATCGCTCGCTTTGACCCGTGAGGGAAAAACCTCGAGAAATTCCATCTGCCCATGAAAGCGACGTTGATGCATGTGAATTTTCCACGACATCGTGAACGCTCTCATCGCGAGAGGGATAACCCGCCAGTCCGCCTCCTTGTCGAAGTTGGTCAAAGCCTTCTGCCCGACCAGTCAGAATTTTGTGAACGTAGGACTGATGACCCGTATCGAAAACAATTGGGTCCTTCGGTGATTCGAAGACACGATGTATGGCAAGAGTTAACTCGACAACCCCAAGATTGGGCCCCAGGTGTCCGCCTGTCCTAGATACCTTTTCAACCAGGAATTCACGAATTTCTTGGGCTAGGCTCTTCAATTCGTTCAGACTAAGTTCGCCCAAATCGGCAGGACCTGCAAGAGATGAAAGCACCCCCCAACCCTAGGGGTTAGAGGGGCTACATCTGCACTTTTGTGAGTATGTTCTCGCTCTTTTCCTTAGGAATGAAGCAAAGAACGCAAGACGTATTGCATGATTCCCCCGTGGCGGTAGTAATCCGCCTCTCCAGGTGTGTCGATACGGACCTTGGCACGAAATACCTTGCCATCGGCCTTTACCTCGACCTCTGTGGGCGTGGATCCGCCGTTGAGGGCCTCAATACCCGTCACGGTGAAGCTCTCCTGACCCGTAAGACCAAGGCTGGCCACCGAATCTCCGGCCAAGAATTGAAGGGGCAGAACTCCCATTCCAATCAAGTTGGAGCGATGAATTCGCTCGAATGATTCAGCGATGACGACTCGAACGCCCAAAAGTGCGGTGCCCTTTGCAGCCCAGTCACGAGAGGATCCTGATCCGTACTCTTTTCCAGCCAAGATGACGAGAGGAATTCCAGCGGCTTGGTAGGCAACTGATGCGTCATAAATCGTTGACTGCGCGCCACCTTCGATGAAGTTGCGAGTGAAGCCACCTTCGACTCCGTCTAGCAGGAGATTCTTCAATCGGATGTTGGCAAATGTTCCGCGAATCATTACTTCATGATTTCCGCGACGAGAACCGTAGGAATTGAAATCCTTGCGATCAACCCCGTGCTCTGCCAAATATTTTCCTGCCGGCGAATCGGCTTTGATATTTCCTGCAGGTGAGATGTGGTCAGTCGTTACTGAATCACCAAGGATTGCAAGTACTCGCGCGGAGGCAATATCTGTGACGGGCTTTGGCTGGGCTGGCATATTGTCAAAGTAGGGAGGCTTTCGAACATAAGTTGAATTTGCTTCCCACTCAAAAGTCTTCCCAGCAGGAGTCTCGAGTGAATTCCATCGATGATCACCTTGGAAAACGCTCGCGTAATCTTTTGTAAACATCGAAGAGGTAATCGAGGCTGCGACAACTTCAGAGACTTCGGCTTCACTTGGCCAAATATCGCGTAGGAAGACAGGATTTCCTTGCAAATCATTACCCAGTGAATCATTTTCGAAGTCATGATCCATCGTTCCGGCAATTGCGTAAGCCACAACAAGTGGAGGCGATGCGAGATAGTTCATCTTCACATCAGGGCTGATACGACCTTCAAAGTTTCTATTTCCTGAAAGTACGGCAGTTACCGCCAGATCGTGCTCATTGACAGCCTTGCTTACCTCTAGTGGAAGAGGTCCTGAGTTGCCGATACACGTAACGCATCCATAGCCAACCAAGTTGAAGCCAAGCTTCTCCATGTATTGAGTCAGGCCGGCGCGATCGTAATAATCGGTGACAACTTTGGAGCCCGGCGCAAGTGTGGTCTTAACCCATGGCTTAGATGTCAAACCCTTTTCTACCGCCTTTTTCGCCAGAAGAGCAGCACCAATCATGACGGATGGGTTTGACGTATTTGTGCAGGAGGTAATGGATGCGATGACGACGTCGCCATTTTTGATGGTCGTTGCTTTGCCTCCAACGGCAATATTAATCGCTGCTTTATTCGTTTTATCAGAGAGATAACTTGGCAGAATTTTTTCCAAAGCCGCCTTAGAGGTAGTTAATGAAATTCGATCTTGTGGTCGCTTTGGTCCAGCTATCGAGGGAACAACTGTTGAGAGGTCCAATTCAATGTGCTCGGAAAAGCGCGGAGAGTTTGAAGGATCGTGCCAGAGCCCTTGCTTCTTGGCATAACTTTCAACCAGAGCAATTTGTGCTTCGCTTCTGCCCGTGAGGGTCAAGTACTTCAACGTCTCTTCATCGATTGGGAAAATCGCACACGTTGAGCCGTACTCAGGACTCATATTTCCAATTGTCGCGCGATTGGCCATAGGCACCGCCGATACGCCTGGTCCGTAGAATTCGACAAATTTTCCAACAACTCCATGCTTTCGCAACATCTCAGTAATGGTGAGGGCAAGATCTGTCGCCGTTGTTCCGACGGGCAATTGACCTTTAAGTTTGAATCCAACGACTCGAGGAATCAACATGGAGACTGGCTGGCCCAGCAAAGCAGCCTCGGCTTCAATGCCTCCAACTCCCCAGCCAAGGACTCCAAGTCCGTTAACCATCGTTGTGTGAGAGTCTGTTCCGACAACGGTGTCGGGATATGCGCGACGCACTCCATTAACTTCGCGAATCATGACAACGCGCGCCAAATATTCGATATTTACTTGATGGACAATTCCGGTTCCAGGTGGCACAACTTTGAATTCATCAAATGCGCCTTGACCCCAACGAAGGAAGCGATAGCGCTCTCTATTTCTTTCATACTCGACATCGGTGTTCTGTTCGAAAGAAGTGTTCGTTCCAAAGAAGTCTGCAATAACCGAGTGATCAATGACAAGTTCGGCAGGAGCTAGTGGATTTACCTTCGCGGGATCTCCCCCGAGGTCAACAATCGCCTCGCGCATCGTTGCTAGATCGACAACACAGGGAACCCCCGTGAAATCCTGCATGACCACGCGAGCCGGAGTGAATTGAATTTCCGTATCGGGTTCAACGCTGGGATCCCAATTCGCAAGGGCGCTGATTTGAGTGGCGGTGATATTTGCGCCATCTTCTGTGCGAAGGAGATTTTCAAGAAGTATTTTCAAACTAAACGGTAGGGATGTTGCACCCGAGATTTTCGAAATATCAAAAATCTCGAAACTCTCACCAGCAACGCTCAGTGTGGTCTTGGATTGGAAGGAATCTATGCTCATTTTGACCTCGCTCAATTTATCTTGATATCAAGATACCTTATTTTTCCTCTTTTGTGAAGGCTCAAAGCGTGCGACACACTCAACATGGTGAGTCATTGGGAAAAGGTCAAAAGCTCGCAGGGACGCCAATTCGTAGCCCAGATCCGACAGGTAGGCGGTGTCGCGGGCAAGGGCGGCAGGGTCACACGCGACGTAGACAATCGCGCGTGGGCGCAATGTCACCACCTGGCCCAGAACGGATTTTCCCGCCCCTTCACGTGGAGGATCAAGAATGACTAACGAGCCGCCTGACACCTTCTTCATCTCTACGTCGACATCGCCTGTATGGATACGAACGTGTGACAGTCCCGCAAAATTGCGTTGAGCATCTTGAGTCGCCGATCGACTCGACTCAATCAAGTCGACTTGCCCGGTGGCACCAATGCGATCCAACACTGCGGCGGTAAAAAGCCCAACTCCCCCGTATAAGTCCAGCACGTGGTCGCCAATCTCGACGTGTTCGATTACCGCTTGTGAAAGTACCGTCGGAGCCAATGCGTGGCTTTGCCAAAAAGAATTCTGACTAACTTCGACGCTGTGACCTTCAATTATTTCATGTGAAATTTTTGGTCCTTCGGTGATTCTCGATTTCGCACCCCGTTGAGCAGGAGCAATCGCGATCGTGCGTTCACCTTGCCCACTCACTGAAATTTCCACTCGAGATCTAGCGGGCCAATTCTTTTTTGCCAATTCCGCAAATTTCATTTCTTGCGCCAAAATAACGCAATCATCAACTGGAACAACTCGATGAGTACGCGAGGCATAGAAACCTATAGTCCCTGAATCATCGGTAGATGAAATCGTGCGGGTTCGCCAATTCAATGGTCCGCCAACCTCTTCCACTTCAATCTCAGTATCCATCTTCGCTAAACGACTGAACTGTTCCTTAATGACTTCTGCTTTAAGAAAGCGTTGATAGCTGGGAGAAATATGTTGGAAATCGCAACCACCACATAACTGTGGTGCGGCAAATTTGCATGGCGGGCTAACTCTCTCTGGTGAGGCAGTGACCACCTTCACAGCATCAGCTCGAACAAAACTGGATCCCGTGCTGGTTATTTCAATGTCCACGACTTCACCCGGAATGGCATGGCGCACAAAAATGACGTTTCCCTCGTGCCGAGCGATGAAATGCCCGCCATGGGCTACTTTTTCAATAGTTACGGTATGACGTTCTCCAACCTCAAGATTTTTCAGAGATTTGAGAGATTTGCCGCTGTTGGGTGCCATAGGACTAAAGCCTATTGCGAAAGGTGGTGTAGGTTTTCACCGTGCACGTCGTAATCATGGGATGCGGGCGCGTCGGTTCTTCGCTCGCGAGTGAACTCGAGGCTGCTGGACATTCCGTCGCCATCATTGACCTCTCCCGAGAGGCTTTTCGCCGACTCGGTGCAGACTTTAAAGGTCGAACCATTACGGGTGTTGGTTTTGATCGAGACACTTTGAAAGAAGCTGGCATCGAGAACGCTGATGCATTTGCAGCAGTGAGCAATGGAGATAACTCCAACATCTTGGCCGCTCGCGTGGCGCGTGAAACCTACGGAATTAAGAACGTTGTTGCGAGAATTTATGACCCAGGCCGAGCTGAAATTTATCAACGCCTTGGTATTCCAACCGTTGCCACCGTGCTCTGGACATCGGACCAGATTATGCGTCGACTCTTGCCGCAGGGCTCACAATCGGAGTGGCGCGATGCAAGCGGAGCAATTCAACTATGTGAAATGCATATTGACGCCAGTTGGTATGGCAGCCCAGTGTCTCTCATCGAAAGCATTACGCCGGCCCGCGTCGCGTTCATTACTCGACTAGGCGAAGGACTTATTCCCAACGAACACACCGTCCTCCAAGACGGAGACCTCGTGCACGTGATCGTTCATGACAGCGAGCTCACAATCGTAGAAAATGCGCTTGCGCACTCACCGGAGGAAGCCTCATGAGAGTTGCGATAGCAGGAGCAGGCAATGTCGGTCGAGCAATCGCTCGCGAACTTCTCGATAGTGGTCACCAAGTCTTACTCATCGATCGTGATCCAAAAGCTCTCAAATTGGAAAGCGTTCCAGATGCTGAATGGTTGATGGCAGATGCCTGCGAAATCACATCCTTAGACAAAGCCAAACTCAATTCGTGCCAGGTTCTTATTGCAGCCACCGGTGATGACAAGGTGAATCTTGTTGCCTCACTTCTTGGTAAGACCGAATACGGAGTTCCCCGAGTTGTGGCTCGAGTCAATCATCCAAAGAATGAGTGGCTCTTCGACGCATCGTGGGGCGTGGACGTTGCAGTTTCGACTCCGCGAATTATCTCTGCCTTAGTTGAGGAAGCAGTAAGCGTCGGAGATGTAGTTCGCCTCTTCTCATTCAAAAAGGGTCAAGCCAACTTGGTCGAACTTACTCTTCCGGATAATTCGCTCTGTCTTGGCAAGACAGTTGAAGAAATTGCATTGCCTGAAAACTCAACTCTCGCGGCAATCGTCCGCGATGGACGCGTGATTTCTGCCAAAGCGCATGATGTATTTACCGCAGGAGATGAGCTTCTCTTCGTTGCATCGACCGATGCAGAATCAAAATTGAAGGAATGCTTCGTAGCAACCACGCCTTAACGTTGTGAAATCACCGTACAAAGAATTAACGCACTGCCCACGGCGGCCTCAACTGCACCAATTTTGCTAGGGCGTAATCCAGGTCGCATAAAGAGCGTTCTCAGCAAGCCGATAAAGAATGCGATAGCGACTGCCGGCACGAAAAAGATCAGACCAATCGTCACCAATAAATGAAACCAGATGCTTATTAAGTGCCACTTTCTACTTTTCGCCTCTCGTATAAGCGCCTTAACGTGAAGCACTGATCCAGTGAAGAAGAGAAATGAAATTATGCAAACAATCCAAATCTTGTTTGGGATTGCCGACAGGGACTCCTCATTTTTTGAAATTTGATACATGAATATAGGAGCAGTAGATGCCAATGCGACAAGAAGGAGATCGTTCGTCACTCCCCGCTCACGGCCGATGAGAGAAAGATAGACACTCGCGCTCCAGACAAATACAAGTACAAGTGCTTCGAGAAGAATCCAAGCTCGACTTTGCACTATCAGCGCGCTTCCAAGAACTGTGAGGAACCCCCACGGCGCAGCACTCTGCAACTCTCTTTTTGCCCGACTAGTCCATCGCTTCTTACGCATTCGTGCGACAAAAGCAGAGGTGAGGAAATATGAAACTGGGAATGCGCAAACCCACGTCAAACTAAAGAGAAGTCCGTACCAACTTCCACCACCGAGAAAAGCGGTAATGATGGATGGAATAACGAGAAATGCCCAAGCCCCATGTTGGTTGGGAAATCTAAGAGGGCTAGTCACTGCTTTCAGCGACCTTGACGGTCGGCACGGCGCGAATGATGATCCAGGAGCCCCACCCTGCAAGTACAAAAAGCGGGTATCCCATGACGAGTCGAGCGGTACCAAGCGCGTTGATATTTCCCGATTTATAGAGTGGATACTGAACAACTAACCGAGAAACGAAGAGTGCAACCCACAACCATCCCGCGCGAATATAAGCCTTCTTTCGCGCTGGAACTTTTCTCCATGCCAAATTCTCGCCAAGGATAGGTCCAAGTAGAAGGCCAAGAAGTGGAAGGCCGAGGAGATTCAAGATTCCGTAAGCAAACGCGTAAACCACGTTGATAATTAAGCCAGGCAAATAGAAATTTGCTGCATGACCAGTTTTTCTCGCAAGAAATGCGCAAAAGGCAACGCCGATAAAACCCGAGAGCACATGTTGCAAAGTGTCTTTACGTGCCAAGCGAATCACAGTCAAAGCAGCAGATGTGATAACCGCAGCGATTGCTGCATCCTTCAACCCATGGGAAACGTTGTAGGCAATGAGAAAAACAAGGGATGGGAGTCCAGAATCGAGAATTCCTTTCTTGCCCCCAAGGGCGTTCATTACCTTCTTCTCGTCGCTCTCCATCATGCTCTCCCCGTCGATCCGAATCCGCCTGTGCCGCGACCCGATCCCGGAAGTTCCGAGACTTCTACAAAATCCGCGCGCTCCACTTTCTGAATAATCAGCTGAGCTATTCGATCTCCACGTTTAAACGAGATGGACTCAATCGGATCTTGGTTAATGAGGATTACTTGTATCTCTCCACGATATCCAGCATCGATGGTTCCCGGTGCATTGACCACCGATACTCCGTGCTTGATTGCCAAACCAGAGCGAGGATGAACAAATGCTGCGTATCCATCCGGAAGTGCAATTGAAATTCCTGTTGGAGCAAGTGCGCGCTGCCCTGGGGCAAGAGTGAGATCGACTCGAGTCACGAGATCTGCTCCCGCATCGCCACCTTTCGCGTACGTTGGAAGTGGAACGCTTGGATCGAGTCGCTTGATAAGAACCTCGATCATGGATTGATCTCTCTAGTTCTTTGCTCGATCATGGATTGATCTCGAAATTCGGATCCACGAAAGCCAGCAATTCAGGATGTGCCTTGAGATAGGTCAAATATTCGGTTGGCGCATTATCGAAAAAGTGTCGCATAGGAACAATGACAAAAAGCGCAGATGCTCTCACCGCAATTTCGCCCTCTGGTGAGTCCAATCGACCTTCAGCAGAGGTATAAACCTTGCGACGAACTTGGCCCGTAATTCGCGCGGTGATGTGTAGGCGCGTTCCAATCGGAACAGGCTTGATGAAGTCAGTTTCCAATCGTGCAGTGACCGCGGGTGCGCGTAGCATCCACATCAATTTTCCTAGGGCTTCATCAAATGCCAACGAGAGTAGACCACCGTGTGCCAGACCAGGTGCTCCTTGATGATCCTCGGTAACGGTGAATCCACCAGTGAGATCCAAGCCATCGCCAGCAAAGGCAACGAGATGTAGTCCAGTTGGGTGAAGAGCTCCACATCCAAAGCAGTGTCCAAAGTGTGAAGGGATCTGCGTGCCAGGGGCAGGAGCAAGTTCATGTCGCGGCGGAATAATCGCACCTTCTGGTGCAACGGTGCTGGCTACCCTGCTCATGCACTCAAGGTTACTTGATAATCCAGTACCGTCAGACATGTGAAGCCCGAGAATGCGACAAAGATTCTTTACAGGGAGGTCCTGCGGCCCCCATTCTGGCTTCTCTGCTTTGTTTTCTTTCTCCTTGGCTCTATCGCCTTCGCAATATGGGCAGCCTTTGACAATCTTGCTGGGCAGATCTCGCTTGCCTTATCGATTCTTGCGCTTGTGGCAATTGCGATAAAAGTCGCGATGACCATTGAAGTCTCTGAGAGTGAACTTCGCATTGGCGCTGCGCATATCGATCGAACATATCTTGGAGAAGTGAAAGAGCTTTCAATTGATGAGATGCGCTTAACGCGCGGACGTGATGCGGATCCGGCCGCATTTTTAGCAATACGCTTTTGGCAACCTCACGGAATTAAAATTGAGTTACGCGATCCAAGAGATCCCGCGCCATATTGGCTCGTTAGTTCAAAACACTCGGGAGCTTTAGCGAAAGCCTTAAAAAATAAGTAAGAAAGTTACGCGCATTCTTTGCAAACAGCAGTAGGACCTTCGCCCTTAGCTAATTGCGTAATGTGATGTACAAGGAAACAGCGCGAGCATGCAAATTCATC
>Ga0194061_1001846_pt1 | contig 11956 bp, 5 predicted proteins | sample SepL2221m_MetaG_FD_163423 | JGI IMG/M metagenome (GOLD analysis project Ga0194061, IMG submission 163423) | Anoxic zone freshwater microbial communities from boreal shield lake in IISD Experimental Lakes Area, Ontario, Canada - Sep2016-L224-21m | ecosystem: Environmental > Aquatic > Freshwater >...
ACTCGGCGACCTGCTCTTGTCGCGCAAAGCCATCAATGATGAAAATCTCAGCACCGCGATGAAGATCCACAAAGAAAACGGGATGGTGCTGGGGCAGGTTTTGATCGAAATGAATTATGTCGTGCGTGCGGATTTGGATGAAGCGCTGCGCTTTTTGATTGAAGAAGAAGTCTGCGATCTGTTCACGTTGCGCGAGGGTGATTTCGATTTCCTGGCCATCGCGTCCCTCGACACGAAAATCGCTCCAGGCGGCGGTGCGGTGCGTCTACGCATTGAACCGGACAGTTTACTGCTGGAAGCCGCGCGCCGTGCTGACGAGTGGCACGGAATTGAGCAGCGTATCACGACCCAATCGCTCCTCTTTCGATTGACGGATGAAGGCATGCGCGTCTATCAGGACGCCGACGGCATTTCAGACGAAGGGCGCACGCTGATGCGCCTGATCCAAGCCAACCACACGGTCGAAGGCATCGTCCAAAAATCGTGCCTCGGACGCTTGAATTCCAACCGCATGATTCTGGAATTGTGGGACGCTCAGATGATCGAGGCGGTCCCGAAGACCGAGTATTTGGCGATTGCAAAAGCTCAAATGGAAGCCGGCCAGATTGCGGATGCACACCGCATCGCCGTGCAAGCGTCCAAAGTAGGTTCGCCTGAGACGATTAAACTGGCGATCAATCTGATTGAAACGCTGCGCAAACAAATGGCGACCGATGACAAGCCCATCATCGCCCAACTCGTGCCCGAAAAGAAGAACACGTCGTCGCCGACTATCAAGAAGTCGGCCAATACGAATCTAATCATCAAAAAAGACCGGCTCCCGTGGCGCAAAATCGGCATGTTTGCAGCGCCGATTTTGTGCGTGGCTGGAATGGCGGCATACATTTTTTGGCCCGGCCCGAACTTGGACCAGGCTGCGCGGTTGAAGCTCGACAGACTTCGCATCGAAACGTTCCAACTCGTTTACGCGAAAAAATATTTAGAGGCCTCTGACAAATCCAAGACATTCCCGACGACGAACGTGTCGCCTGAAATCAAGACACTGGCCGAAAAGCTCAAGAACGATACCCAAGTTGAAATTGAAACCCAATGGGTCCGCGATTTCGGACCGCTGCTGCGTTCTGGTGCGAGCGGGGGAGAGTTCACGAAAGCGCAACTTTCAAATTTCTCGGCGCTTCTCAAAGATTATACCAGCGTTGTGTTCTTGAGTCCGACGATCATCAAAGACTCTAAGAAGCTGGTTAAGATCATGAAGGACCTTAACGCGCGGATTGATGATGTCGAATTCCAGGTGCGGCTCGACAAGATCCGCCGCAATTCCTCCGGCCAGTCGTCCGATCAGCAAATCGCGAGTTATCGCGAATTTCTACGCGACGATCCGCCGGAAAAGTTCGCTCGGGATGCTCGGATAGAATTGTACAAGCAGTTGGTCCCGTTGCGCGAGGCGGAGCGGCAAGTGGCGTTGGCACGTGAGACGCTTGAAAAGGGTGGCTTCGATTCCGCACGGAAATTGAATGAAGCAATCCGGATTCAATACGCTGGGACGAAACTGGCGGCTGAAGCGGAGAAGAATCTTCAGGACTTGGCTGATCGCGAAAACAAGGCCGTGGATGCCGTCGCGAAAATCAGAAAGCTGAAGCTCCAGCGTTCGTCCGACGAAGCTCGCCGGATCGCGAAACAACTGCTCGATTCCAAGCCGCCTGCGGCGATCTACGCGGATGCGGTTCGTGAAATGCGCGAGTTGGAACCCGACATTCCAGAGAAAGATTTGCAGGAGAAAATTGCCAAGGCGAACCGGATGTGGGAGATCGATCCGAAGCAGGCGCGCGCCGCGATTCTCGAAGTCGTCAACGCGTTCCCCTATTCGGAAGCCGCGTCGGGAGCTACCTTGCGCGTCCAACTCACCAGCCTGCCCGATGGGGCACAGGTCACGCTCAAAGACCAAGTTATTGGCAAGACGCCTATGGTCGCTGCATTGCCCGTCATGGGGCCGCTCGCATTGACGTTTACGCAGCCGGGATTCGAGCCGTGTGAAGTGATCGAAAACAATTTCCGCAGTGAGCGCATCCAAGCCGTGTTTGTCCGCAAGCCTCAGATGTCCATCTTGACTCCCGTCGCCGCCAGCGCTGGGATGGTGGCGTTCAAGGATCTCGTGCTCCTGGCCGGTGGAAGCGAATTGGCCGTGTGCAATGCGCGCACACTGGAAGTGATCCGCCGCGTGAATCTGGAAGGATCGCCGCAAACAATAAAGGTGCTCGACAAGACGGAACAACCTGCGGCGCTGGCGAAGAACGAATTGGAGTTGCGCGGCTTGAGCGTCAACGAAGAAGATGCGGAAGCCTTCGCGTTTGTGTCGTGCAGCGGATCGTACTTTTTTCAAATCGCATCCAACGCAACAGGTGATTTCTATCGCATCCCGTGCCCGCCGGGTGCCGTGGGTGAGCCGCAGATGTACCGCCCGAAAAAAGCGGCTGCCGAGAAACTGATTTCGGTCGTCACCAAATCGGGAATCAGTGTGTTCTCCGATCAGCGCAAGATCCAAAAGACTGTCGCCTTCGACCCGGTCGGTGGCCCGGAACAGCCGTTTGGTTACGCGTTCGATGGAGACACTTATTACGTTCCGCGCGACAATAATTGTCTGTATGCAGTCGAAGGCTATCGCGGCGAATTGAAGTGGAAGAAGCAGTGCGATTCGCGCATCAGCTTACCGCCCGCAGTCAATCCGGAGACGAAAACAGTCGCGGTGGCCGACATCAAAGGCCGAGTTCTATTCCTCGATACCGATTCGTACGGCCGTGAAAAAGGACATTCCGATTTGGGCGCTGGCAGTTCGACCGGTTTGCGAGCGACAGCGAACGGATTCGTCGGCGCATTGGACGACGGCACACTGGTCCTGCTTCCGAACGCTGGCGGCGCTCCGGTGTGGACCACGCCGATGCCGGGAAAAGTCCTGTTCACGCCGCTGGTTCGCGGCCCGGACAAGAAGGACAAGAACTCAGTCGGCACAGCGATTGTATGTTGCGAATTGCAGAGCAACAATTATGTCCTGATCGCCGTGAACTTGAAGGACGGCTCGTTGCTCTGGCGCGGACGGCTTTCATCCAAGCCGATCACCGGCGCTATCGGATCCGATGCGGTTTACATCGGCACAAGCGATAACGAATTGATGAAATTCGATTTCACGATGTCAGGGAATTAAGCGGAGTCGGGTGCCACGGAGCAGTACTCTGCTCCGTGCTTGGGCTCATGCAATTTTAAAATACATCTATGCATCCGTTGATCGAGCGCCTAACAGCATGGAGCAGAGTACTGCTCCATGGCACCCTCTCGAATCGCAACTTCTTACTTACATTCAATGCTGATTACGTGTCAAAACCATTAAAACCCGACTTGAAAATTCAACACGAATTGGTTGTTGCGCGCATCGCGAAGGCCGAGCGCGTGGTTGTGCGGATCGATCACGATGGCGTAATTGGCTTGAAGTTTGGCATCGTTTCCTTTAATGAAATAAGTGACGCCCGCCGTATAGACCTGCGTATTGAAGCGTAGAGACTGTTCGTCTGGATTTGAAGGACGCTCGGTGACGACGTTTTGAAACGTCTCATACCGGAAGGCGACTTCCAAACTTTTCGCCGCTTTACCTACGCCACTTTGATTCAAACACTCGGCGAAATACGAGTCGGCGAGTTTGTATCCCACCGCTGCGTAGAACCCGGAAAGTGACAGCGGCTGCGGATTGGATTGCGAGAAGAAACCGGGGCCGAACGTGTTGTTACTCGAGAGTTCCCGCACTGACGGCGCAGCGAACGCGTTACCGCCGATTGCGAGCAGATTCGTGTTGTTCAACCGGTCGTGCGACGAACCCCATTCCGCGCGCAACCACACTCCTTTTGCGCAGCCGTTCGGAGCATACGACGCCCACGCAGACTGACGCGTGATCGCGTTCTTGTACAGATTCAATCCGTTTAGAAGCGGATGCGTCAGGCCGCCGATTCCACCGGGGCCGGAGATGACTTGCCCGTCTTTTCCGCGCAGACCGTCCGTGCGCGCGTATCCGAATTCCAATTTGCCGATCCAGCATTCATCTTCCCACACCGGTCGCGCCAGGAATCGGCAGGCGAAATCTTTTTGATAATTGTCGTCCGAACGGTTGCCGCCTTCCTGCAATTCAGGATCGGTCAGCACCGTGCCATTCGTGCCATTGAACACGCCGGCCCAATATTGAATCCTCCCGGTATCGAGGTTGTCGGCCTTAGTCTGAAACCACGCGCCCTGCATCATCACACCAATATCGCGAACGTTGTTGCGTGAACTCACGAGCGAGCGGTCCACAAAATCGAGATTGCCACTGGCCCGCCACGACTCTTCACCCGACGGCTGCTTGAATTGCCCGATGCGGAATTCGTGGTGCGGAATGAAGTCGTGGAATTCAATGAACGCGTCCTGCAGCAACGACGGGATGCTCAATTTATTGCCATTGACGAACGTCCCGGTGTTGTTGCCGCTCGCGAGTTGGCTGTTGTTGATGTGTGCGTTATGCAGCGGGAACGTCGGAAACGGCGTGTACGTTCCGTTCGCCTCGCGCGATGGATCGATCATGACGTACGCGAAAATATGCTCGCTGACTTCCATGCCAAATCGCAATTCCATGCGCCGGACGCGGAAGGTGTCGTTATCGAGTTTGTGCCCGGGTTCGGCATTAATTGAAAACAAAAGATTGCCGGGAGCGCCGGGTTGCGTAATGCCCAATCGGTCGTTTTGAATGTGCTGATACCAGACTTGCATCAGTCCGCCGATGGTCAGACGACCGGTGTGTGAGGAGACCGTTTGAGCATCGCCGAATTTGTCCGCGACCGAGATTTCGACATCCGTGGCTGACGTGCTTTCGGGTGTGGCGACAGCCTTGATCCGCTTTTGCAGCGCATCCACCATCTGCTTCAGTTCTTCCGTATCCGACGCGGGAGCAGGTTCGGCTGACGTGGCGTTGACGAACGAAAGGACGCATGCAACCGCCCCCGCTATCGTCAATTTCAGTGGTGCCACGCGACCTCCCTGTGTGCCGGGCGAAACATGTCGAACCGATCAATCATAAATGTTAAATTTACGAAAAGTTTAAGCCAGCAGAATTCAATGTCAACGCGAAATGAATTCGGGCGAACACGCAGTCAAGAGCCGCGCACGTCAGTAATCCGTATGGGTTCTCACACGGCGGCAAGAGTGCCGCCGCTCCATTATTAACATTAAATCGCATCAGCCCTCTCGCGCAAGAATTACGCAATGAGACGAGAACGACTACGGCTTTTCGATGACCCAAATATTGCGATAGCGCACCTGATTTCCGTGGTTCTGGAAGTGGAGCGGGGCCGGTTCCGGGCCATCCTTCAAAGGTGACGATGTGGTCGAGTGCGTCAATTCCACGCTTTCGTGGATCACCACGCCGTTGTGTTTCACGACTGCGGTGGCGTTCTTGAGTTTCTTGCCACCCTCATATGTCGCGGCTGTGTAATCGATGTCGTAAGTCTGCCACGAGAGCGGCGGGAAGCACATATTCTGGTCGGGTTTGCGGATCGTGTAGAAGCCGCCGCATTCGTTGTTCTCACCTTTCAAACCGAACGAATCGAGGATCTGGCATTCGTAGCGCGATTGCAAATAGCAGCCGCTGTTGCTGCGGCCCTGCCCGCTCGCTTCCGGCATGTAAGAAAGTTTGAATTCCACATGGAGCGTGAAATTCTGGAGCGGCTTCAGTGTGTTCGCGCCTTGTTCAAGGAGTTTGTCTTCGGACATCTTCGCGCCTTTTTGGAACTGGTCGAGGTTCGTGCCATCGAAGATCACCAGCGCGCCTGCGGGGACTTTTGCGCCAAGCGTCGGGCTTTCGCGGACTATGCGTTTTAAGTCACTGGCGGTGCCGCCTGTGGGCGTGAGTGTCATTTTGCCGTCTTTGATTTCAGCGGAACCCATGGCTCCGGTCAGTGTCGTAGCACCGTCTTTTGTGATGCCGTCGAGTGGACTTTTCGCGCCTTTATCCCAACCATCTCCGGGCAGTCCACCTGCCAGGAATTCGGCGTGGAACTTTCCGTTTCCGCGCGCGATAACCTGCACTCCGGCCTTCGCTTTCTCTTTGCCCGGTAGCGTCACCTCGCCGGTGTATTCGCCTTGCACCGCGAAATCAGCGTCTACTTTTTCAATGTCGATGATCGCAGTATTCTTCTTTGCTTCACCTGCCGCGAGCACAAACGAAGCCAACATAACCACCGCTAACATGGGCCGACGAAGCGCCTGAAATGTCATAACCACTCCCCCTTATAAATGAAATGAATTCCGACTGAAGTCTGCCTCATATTACACCAAGCAGGGCGTTTTTGTGCACGCGTGTTTGTCTGAGGATTAAAGAAAATACAATAAAACACTTGAATGTGACACCGTAGTGTTGTATTGTGTGGGTATGGAGAATGGGCGAGACAATGAACCGATGTCGATTGGCGACGTGGCGGACCGCTCGGGCTTGAGTCGGCGGACCGTGCGCTACTACGTACAACGCGAGCTGATCGATCCGCCGGACGGCTTGGGTCGGGGCAGTGCGTACTCGGCAAAGCATCTCGACCAAATCGCGCGGATTGTGCGGTTGCAACGTGAAGGCATGCCGCTCGAAAAGATTCAGGACGTACTGGCCAATGGCGGAGAGCCTCCGGTAAAAGCGCCGCGACACGGTGCGCCGAATTTGGTCATGCGTATTCCTATAGCACCGGGCATTCGGATAGAAATAGATTGCAGCGAAGCAGTCCCAACACCAGACGAACTCGACAAACTCGCCGCCGCTTGCGGGAAGATTTTGAAGCGGAATTCGTAACAGACGTTGTGACGGACGCAGTCGTTTCACTCATTCAGCGCGAACTATAAAAGGAGGCGGTCATGAGCAAGCTTGAAGCGGGCGGACTTTTCAGCCAAGGCAATCGGGTGCCACTGAAGGGCGTGAGCATCGATGTCAAAGCATCGGGCGCGGCGGCGACGGTCACGGTGTCGCAACGGTATAAAAATTCCGAGAGCGTTCCGGTTGAAGCCGTGTATTCGTTTCCGCTGCAGGAGTCGTGCGCGGTGAATGGGTTCGAAATTGAAATCGGCGGGAAGCGCGTGGTGGGAAAAGTCGAGGAGCGCGAGAAGGCGTTTGAGCAGTATGACGACGCGATGGCTCAGGGTCACGGCGCGTTTCTGGTTGATCAAGATCGTCCGAACATTTTCACGGCGAGCGTCGGGAATTTGTTGCCGGGGCAAGAGGCCGTCATTCGATTGTCATATGCGACCGAGCTTGAACAAAATGGCGACACGATCCGGCTGATGATTCCGACGACGATTTCTCCTCGTTACATTTCGCAAGACGAATTAAAGAAGATGGACCCATCGGAACTCGATCACATCACCCCGCCGACGGTCGCAGGCGGTGTCCCGTATGGATTGAAACTGACTGTGGACATGACAGCGGCGGGTGACGTGCGCGAGGTATCGTGCCCCTCGCATCCGGCCACGGTGGCGATGGACGGGCGGACGATTCGAGTTGAATTGGCGGGGCAGGATATTCAGCTCGATCAGGATTTTGTATTGAACGTTCGCTTGGCGAAACCGCATGAAGCGTATGCCTCGGTGGCTCGCGATGGCGACGGTGCCCGGGCGGTGATGGTGAATCTGTTCCCGGATTTGAAGTCATTCAAGCGTGGTCCGTGCGAATTTATTTTCATAGTGGATCGATCCGGTTCGATGGATGGCGAAAGCATCACCCGCGCTCGGGCGGCCTTGTCGCTGGCGCTGCGCTCACTTGAAGAAGGTGACCGCTTCAACGTGATCGGTTTTGGCACTACCTATGAATCGATGTTTCCAGAGAGTGTCGTTTTCGCTCAAAAGACATTGGATGAAGCGACGTCAAAAATCGATTCCATCGCAGCGAACATGGGTGGAACAGAATTGTTCGAGCCGTTGAAATTCGTGCTCGAAGCAAAGGCATCAGGCGAGATGCCGAGACAAGCGATTCTTCTCACGGATGGGCAAGTCAACAATGAAGCGCAGTGCATCGAACTGGCTGGCGAACATGCGGGGCATTGCCGCATCTTTACGTTCGGGATCGGAAATGGCGTCTCGGAATTCCTTGTCAAAGGCCTGGCGCGGGCGAGCGGCGGGCAGGCGGAATTCATTCAGTACAACGAGCGCATCGAACCGAAAGTGTTGAAACAATTCGCGCGGATGTCGTCAGCGTTTTTAAAGAATGTGCGCGTCGATTGGGGCTCGTTGAAGACGGATATTGTCGCTCCGAGTTCAGCGCCACAATTATTCGACGGCGACCGGTTGACATTGTACGCGCGTGTCATCGGTGGGACGGGTGGCGATGTGTCGGTACTCGCCGATGGACCGAACGGCGCGTTCAAATTTCCGGTATCCGTTGATCTGGAACGCGCGGACGACAACCGCGCGATACCGGTGTTGATGGCTCGCAAAGCGATTCAGGAAATTGAAGAAGGTAGCGGTGTCACGCGCGGATCGGCACAAGCGGATCGCAAAGTAAAGACAGCAAAATCGAAGGTGCTGGAACTGGCATTACGCTATCAGATCATGTCGTCCGAAACGAGTTTTGTGGCCGTCGAAGAACGCGCGGCTGGAGCACAAACGAAGGCGGCAGAATTACGCCGCATTCCAGTGGCGTTGACGAAAGGTTGGGGCGGTGCGCCTCAGCAAATGCCGCAAGCCGCAGCGTGTGCGGGAGCAATTCCGCCTCCTTCGCCCGTTATGTGTGCAGCACCGTTCATGTCGCTGACCCGAAGCGCACCTCCCGGCACGGGCATGTTCGCACCACCACTGCCCGTGAAATCGGGTGGGCTTATCAAGCGCGCAAAAAAGATGTTGGGCCTCAAAGATTCCGACTATGACACAGTAGCATTTTGTCTTCCGCCGACGCCTCCAGCGTGTGCGCCGGGTGATGACTTCGCGACGCTTTCGGACGAATCGCAGAAGGACGTGCTGCTCGATGTCGTGAAAGCTCAACAAGCGGACGGCGGATTTGAACTGACGAGCGACGTGCAGAACGCGAGTGGTCTGGACATCGCACACATCGAAAAAGCGGTCGGAGAATTAAGCTGCGACAAAGCGCTTGCTCGGCGCATTGTTGCGACGGTGCTGGCGTTGAAAACATTTGAAAGTCAATTCAATTCACGCCGCGACGAGTGGCGCATGATCGCCGACAAAGCGGAACGTTGGTTGACGAAACGCGCGGCTGAAACGCCGAAGGGTTTTGCGGATTTAAAGACGTGGGGAGAAAGCGTGTTGAAATAAATAGTTGCGGGGTAGTGAGTGGTGGGGCTGCCGTGCGCCTCACCATTTCGGAGGGCCGCACTGTGTCTCGTGACTCTTTTTTTCAATCATTAAAATTCACACCGCTGCTCTGCGTGGTTGCGTTTTGGCTTACAGGTGAAGCGCGCGCGGAGGAGCTCAAAGCGTATAGCGGCGCGGCGTGTTCACGCGCGGTTGATCCGCATTTTCTCAATGAAGTCTGGGCCAAGGTTGGGGCGCTGTCGTGTTTGAAGTGTCACAAGCCTGGCGGCGAAGCCGCAGACGAAGACAGTACATTTACGCTGCAGGATCCGGACCGAAGTCTCGGCGAAGCTCGTGACAATGCGCTGCGTCAGAATCGCGATGCGTTCGCTCAATTTGCCCGAGCGAAAGAAGGCGACCAATCGAAGCTGCTTCTCAAAGCCACCGGCCAATTGAAACACGGCGGAAAAGAAGTGCTGAAAGTGGATTCGGTGGGCTACAAAATTCTCGCTGATTTCGTCCGGAAGTTGAACACGCCTCTGTCGCCTGAAGCGCTCGCAAAAATGGCGGCTGAAGACAAGAATGCGCCTCCATTTTTTGATGGCATCGCGATGCTGGATGACGCACGCTTGCTGCGGCGTGTGACGTTTTCACTCGCGGGGCGGTTGCCGACTGAGACAGAAGAGTCTGCCATCAAAGCGCAGGGGCGGCGCGCGCTTCCGGCGATTGTGGATGCGGTGATGAAAGAGGACGCGTTTTACGCCCGGATCAACGAGGGCTTCAACGACATTTTTTTGACTGTCGGCGTCACAGATAATGCTGAAACAATTTTGTCGTATGATCATTTCAGCACGACGCGCGGCTGGGCTGAGAAGCATGATTTAAGCCACATTGCCGACGAAAAAGCGCGGACTCAAGCGCGTTACAAACTCTACAACGATTATCGAAAAGCGATGTTGGGCGAGCCGATGAAATTGATCGAATACATCGTCCGCAACGAGCACCCGTTCACGGAATTGGTGACCGCTGATTACATCATGGTCTCGCCGTACACGTCGCGCGGGTACGGAATATTTGAGGAGATGAAATCGAAATTCAAGAATGTGGACGACCCGTTTGAGTACGTTCCGGTGCGATTGAAGAAACTCGTTGGGCGGAATCGGAGCGAGGATGAAGATTCGGAATCGGGCTACTACGCTCACGCCGGGATGCTCAGCATGTTCCATTATTTGACGCGTTATCCGACGACGGAAACGAATCGAAACCGCCAGCGGGCTCGCGTTTATTTTTTGCATTTCCTCGGCGTTGATCTGCTGGAATTGGCAGCGCGCGTTTCCGACGCGGCTGCCGTTACAGCGAAGTACAAAGTTCCGACCATGGAGGCTGCGGAGTGTGTGGTCTGTCACAAAACGATGGATCCCGTCGCGGGACTGTTCCAGGACTATTGGAAATTCGCTGACATGGGCGTCTATGGAAAACGAAAAGGCGGATGGTTCAAGGACATGTTCGGGCCTGGATATGAAGGCGAGGAGCTTCCGGAAAAAGAGCGCTGGCGGGCGTTGCAGTGGCTGGGCGAGCGGACGGCGAAAGACCCGCGCTTCGCGGTCGCGATGGTCGAGCATGTGTACTACATTTTGACCGGGCGCAAGGCGTTGCTGGCTCCGAAAGATTTGGACGATCCGATGTTCACGGCGAAGCGGCGCGCGTATCAGGAGCAGCGCAAGCACGTCGAAGCGATCGCTGTGCGGTTCGCGCAGAACGGATTTAATTTGAAGCAAGTTTTCAAAGAGTGGATCGCGTCGGATTTTTATCGCGCGGACGGAATGGCGACAGCGGTCGCAAATCCTGCTCGGAAAGTGGAACTCGACGACATCGGACTCGCGCGGATGCTCGCGCCTGAGCAAGTCGAGCGGAAAGTGTTGGCGGTGTTCGGAAAGCCGTGGGGCCGATTGAAACATGGTGACGGCGGCCTCGACATGCTCTACGGCGGCATCGATTCGAAGGAAGTGACGGAACGAGCGGCCGATCCAAGCGGCGCGATGGGTGCGATTCAGCGCATGCTGGCCAACGATGTGGCGTGCCGACAGACGGCGCTGGATTTCAGCCGTCCACCGTCTGCGAGGCGGTTGTTTCCGGAGATTGAACCGAGCGTGTTGCCGGGATCGTCGCCTGAGGCGGACGCGGCGATTCGGAAGACGCTGGTTCATTTGCATCATCTGATTCTTGGGCGAAATGATGCGGCGAATTCGGACGAGATCGATCGGAGCTACAGACTTTTCTCCGGGATTGTTTCGGACGCGGCGGGAAAGAAGGCGGACAAGGAAGAGATTTATTCGTGCAGGCAGGGGCTGGAAAAGCCAGTGCCGGATCCGAAGTACACGGTGCGAGCGTGGCGGGCGGTGGTGACGTATTTATTGAGACGCCCGGAATTTTTGTACGAATAGTCGTCGCACTGACTAACATGACGCAGACGTGAGTTTGGGTTTACGATTCGATCAGTCGAGAAGGAATTGAATTGATGTTTGCAATCAAGGGAGTGGTCCGCAACGGGCGGATTGAAGTTGACGGGCCGTTGGGGCTGCCGGATGGGACTGAGGTGTTGATTCTCAATCCGAACGCCGCGAAAGAGGATGAAGAAGGAATCGACGAATCACCCGAAGGCGCA
>Ga0194061_1001847_pt1 | contig 11956 bp, 11 predicted proteins | sample SepL2221m_MetaG_FD_163423 | JGI IMG/M metagenome (GOLD analysis project Ga0194061, IMG submission 163423) | Anoxic zone freshwater microbial communities from boreal shield lake in IISD Experimental Lakes Area, Ontario, Canada - Sep2016-L224-21m | ecosystem: Environmental > Aquatic > Freshwater >...
ATCAAGACCCGCGACGAGCATTCTGACCTGGGCGGCACCATGCGCCTCGGCGCCCAGAGTTCCGACGTAGCCAAAGGAACTTTGGCACACAGAATTTACGGCGACGTGGTGACCGAACGCCACCGCCACCGCTATGAAGCCAATGTGAATTTTCTGGAAGCCCTGCGAACATCGGGCTTGGTGATTTCGGCACTCACGCAACGTGAACAACTCACCGAAATGGTCGAATTGCCGCAGAGCATGCACCCGTGGTTTGTTGGAGTTCAGTTTCACCCGGAATTCAAGTCCACCCCGTGGAACGGGCATCCACTGTTCAACGCTTTCATCAAGGCCGCCCTGGACTACCGGTCTGAGGGGAAAAATCTGAAAGTGGCGGCATAACATGAACCTGTGCGGATTTGACGTCGGATTGCGGCACCGCATATTTCTCATTGCGGGGCCGTGCGTCATCGAATCCGAACAGTTGCAGATGGACACGGCGGGAACGCTGCAGGAAATCACCCAGTCGCTGGGGATCCCCTTCATCTTCAAGAGCAGCTTCGACAAGGCCAACCGATCCAGCGGAATCACATTTCGCGGACCGGGTATTGAACGCGGGCTGGACATACTCGCCAAGGTCAAGCGGGAGTTGAACGTGCCCGTGCTGACCGATGTGCACGAGGTGGAGCAAATTGCACAAGTGGCATCGGTTGTGGATGTGCTACAAACCCCCGCATTTTTATGCCGTCAGACTGACTTTATTCGGGCTGTCGCGCTGTCCGGCAAACCGGTCAATATCAAGAAAGGGCAGTTCCTGGCGCCCCACGACATGAAGAATGTCATCGATAAAGCACGCGCAGCGGCCAGAGATGCTGGCTTGCCCGAGGACAATTTCATGGCCTGCGAACGCGGCGTGAGTTTTGGTTACAACAACTTGGTGAGCGACATGCGCGCGCTGGCCATCATGCGTGAAACGGGTGCCCCGGTGGTCTTTGATGCCACTCACTCGGTACAGTTGCCCGGTGGCCAGGGCACCAGCAGCGGTGGGCAGCGGGACATGGTGCCGGTCTTGGCGCGTGCCGCCGTCGCGGTGGGCATTGCCGGGGTTTTCATGGAAACCCATCCAGACCCCGCCAAAGCCTTGAGCGATGGCCCCAATGCGGTGCCCCTCAAACATATGAAGGCCTTGCTGGAGACCTTGGTCGCGCTGGACGAAGTCGCTAAAAGGTCCGCCTTTCTGGAGAACCAATTCACCTGAACCCATTCACCCACCAACGTCGCCGAACTTTCACTAAACTTTGCTGCGACTTGTTCCTTTTCTTTACTTTATGAAAGCTTCATCATGAGTGCAATTGTTGATATCGTCGGTCGAGAAATTCTGGATTCACGGGGCAACCCCACCGTCGAATGTGACGTGCTGTTGGAGTCGGGAACGATGGGACGTGCGGCGGTGCCGTCGGGCGCGTCGACTGGTTCCCGCGAAGCCATCGAACTCCGTGATGGCGACAAAAAGCGTTACCTGGGCAAAGGTGTGTTGAAGGCGGTCGAGCACATCAACACCGAAATTTCAGAAGCAGTGCTCGGGCTTGATGCCTCAGAGCAAGCCTTTCTCGACAAGACATTGATCGATCTGGATGGCACGGAGAACAAGAGTCGCCTGGGTGCCAACGCCATGTTGGCGGTCTCCATGGCCGTGGCGCGGGCGGCCGCAGAAGAATCAGGGCTGCCCCTATATCGCTATTTTGGTGGCATGGGCCGCATGCAAATGCCGGTTCCAATGATGAACGTCATCAACGGTGGCGAGCACGCCAACAACAACCTTGACATCCAGGAGTTCATGATCATCCCGGTGGGTGCACCGAGCTTCCGCGAAGCCCTGCGTTATGGTGCTGAGGTGTTCCACGCCCTGAAAAAGATCCTGCACGACCGTGGCATCAGCACGGCAGTCGGCGACGAAGGCGGCTTTGCCCCCAATGTGGCCAACCACGAAGCGGCAATCCAGATGATTCTGGAAGCCATTGACAAAGCGGGCTTTGTAGCGGGCGAGCAAATCGCCTTGGGCCTGGACTGCGCCGCAAGCGAGTTCTACAAGGATGGCAAGTACCAGCTGTCTGGCGAAGGACTCACACTGAGCGCCGAAGAGTGGACCAATATTCTCGCGACGTGGGTCGACAAATACCCCATCATCAGCATCGAAGACGGCATGAGTGAAGGCGACTGGGACGGCTGGAAACTACTGACCGACCGCCTGGGCAAGAAGGTGCAGATCGTCGGCGACGACTTGTTTGTTACCAACACCAAGATCCTGAAAGAAGGCATCGACAAGGGCATTGCCAACTCGATCCTCGTCAAGATCAACCAGATCGGCACCTTGACCGAAACCTTTGAGGCGATTGAAATGGCCAAGCGTGCGGGTTACACCGCGGTGATCAGCCATCGTTCGGGCGAGACAGAGGACTCCACCATCGCCGACATCGCCGTGGGCATGAACGCCGGCCAGATCAAGACGGGTTCCCTGAGCCGGTCGGACCGTATGGCCAAGTACAACCAATTGTTGCGCATCGAAGAGGACTTGGGCGACGTCGCGAGCTATCCAGGCCGCGCTGCTTTCTATAACTTGAAGTAAGCCCGCTGCCGCTTGCTGCTGCAGCAATGCCATGCGTTACCGACTAGTTCCGGCCGCCCTCGTGACCTTGCTGGTGATCCTGCATGGTCAGCTGTGGTTCGGCCGGGGCAGTGTGCCCAATGTCACAAAGCTACAGCAGCAGTTGGAGAGCCAAAAGCGCGGCAATGCGCTGGCGGCATTAACCAACGAACGGCTGGACGCCGAAATCCATGATTTGCAAGAAGGATTGGAAATTGTGGAAGAGCGCGCCCGCAGCGAGCTTGGCATGGTCAAGGCCAACGAGATTTATATCCAGATTGCCCGCTAACTGAAAGTAGGCAGGTAGAACGTTCAGTGTTGCCCGGACGCCGGTGGCACCTGATGCTGTTGCGAAGCAAATAGATGGGCAGTATCGATTGCGTCAAACCGGTATTGCACGCCGCAAAACTCACAGGCCACTTCGATATCACTGCGCTCGCTCAAAATGCTTTGGGCTTCCTCAACGCCCAGGCTCTGAATCATCTTGCCCACCCGCTCTCGCTTGCAATTGCAGGCAAAACGCGGCGCCGAAGTTCCCAGCAGGGGTTCAAACCGCGTGATCGACTCTTCCCAAAAAAGCCGCCGCAAAATGGTCTCGGCATCCAGAGTCAACAACTCCGCACGTTGCAAACTCTTGGCCAAAATGGCGATGCGGTTGTAGTGCTCGTCCAAACCGATGCGTTGCTCATTTTCCACGCTCACCAAACTGCCCTCGAGGTTGCCGCTACCTTCCAATGGCAAGCGCTGAATGAGAAGTCCGGCCGCGACATGACCATCTGCAGCGAGCACCAGGGTGGTGTCGAGTTGCTCACTTTGCAACATGTAGTGCTCCAGCACGGCGCTGAGTTGCTCGATCTTGTGCCCATGATCATCAAACAGCGGGACCACGCCCTGGTAAGGCTGCTGGCCTGGAAATTTGGTCTTGGGGTCCAGTGTGATCGCACAGCGGCCCAGATTGGAAACGTTGACCATTGCACTCAGTGTGGCGTTTTCGTCAATGACACCAATGGTCGAAGCCGTTGCGCGAAGCGACAAGTCCGACTGCACTTCAGCCACCGCAAGCTTGACCGGGCCGTCCCCAAAGATTTGGAGCACTAACGCACCATCAAACTTTATGTTTGACTGCATCAACGTGGCAGCGGCCGTCATCTCGCCCAACATATCCCGTACAGACTCAGGAAGCGCACCCGTCTGGCTGTTGGAAGCCCGTCTGCGGCAAACTTCCACCCACGCCTCCGTCAGACGCACGAGGGCACCGCGCACCGGCAACCCATCAAACAAAAACTTATGCAACTCGGACACACCTACTCCCAAGAATCAGATTTACTTATGGATAGCGTGCAGGCTAGACAATTTTCTTCAGTCCTGTGCGAAAACGACGGGCGTTCTCGACGTAATGCAAGGCGCTCATTTTCAGTACCGCTTGCTGGTCGGCAGTCAATTCCCGAACCGCCTTGGCGGGGCTGCCCAGAATCATCGAGCCATCGGGAAACTCCTTGCCTTCAGTTACCAAAGCCCCGGCTCCCACGATGCAGCCCTTGCCAATGATTGCGCCGTTGAGCACCACCGCACCAATACCAATCAGCGCTCCGTCTCCAATGGTGCAGCCATGCAGCATCACCTGATGGCCGACCGTCACGTTGTCGCCCACCGTCAAGGGCTTGCCGAAATCGGCATGCAACACGCTGGCGTCTTGAATGTTGCTGTTGCGGCCAATCTTGATGACCTCGGTATCGCCCCTCAAAATGGCGCCAAACCAGACACTGCTGTCGGCACCGAGCTCCACATTGCCCATCACCTGGGCGCTGTCAGCCACCCATGCCGATGCGTCAAGGCGGGGCTGGATACCGTCGAGTTCATAAATAGCCATCAGGTTTCCTTCCTATCAGAAGCCTAGAATTGTAGAGATCATGGTAAATGCGCCGGATATAGCGGCAAATATCCATTGAGAACGTACCTGTTGGCACTTCTACCTAAACTGCGCACTCCACGACAATCCAAGGCGTCGCGGACCACCCGGTTGCCCAGACTTCTGTGGTGATTACAGGGTCCAATCAGTTTGATGTGTGAACACTATGATCGGAGCGTGAATATCAAAGGCACTTCTTCATGCGATACGTTCTGATTGGCACTGGAAATATCAGCAATACCTACGTCGCTGCTGTCAAGAAATTGACCGGAAGCGAAATCGTCGGGTGTGTATCTCGTTCGGGAAACCGCCCAAAGTCAGCGCCAGAGCTGGAATGCAAAGCCAGTCTGGCGGAGATTACGGCGCAGTTTGATGCGGTGATCATCACCACACCCAATGGTTTGCACCATCTGGCTGCGATTGAAGCGGCCCGCTTGGGTAAACATGTTTTGACGGAAAAGCCACTGGATATTCACCTTTCCTCAATGGATTCAATGATTGCGGCATGCGAACAGGCCGGTGTCACACTTGCCACTGCCTATCAGCGGCGAACCAATCCAGACAACCTGTCTCTCAAAAGAATGTTCAGCGCCGGCGTTTTTGGCCGCATCTATGCAGCCGACCTTGCCTGCAAGTTTTGGCGTGATCAAGCCTATTACGACAGCGGCACCTATCGCGGCGGATGGGAAATCGATGGCGGCGGCCCCTTCATGCAACAGGCTTGCCACAACATAGACACCTACCTTTGGTTCTTTGGCATGCCAAACGAAGTGACCAGTCTGCTGGGAACCTTCGCGCACAGAATTGAAGTGGAAGACCATGGCGCAGCACTGCTGAACTACAAAAACGGGATGATCGGCACCATTATCGCTTCGACCGCTGCCCGGCCTGGCCTACCGGCCCGACTGGAAGTTCATTGTGAAAGGGGTACTTTCGTCACCCTCGATGACAGAATTAGCTACTGGGCCATCGATGGCATCGACAACCCGGCCGATGCTGCGCCGGCGGCGAATGGGAACAACGCTAGCAGCGCTGCGGTGACCGATACCGCGCGCCATGAAGACATCCTGCGCGATTTTGAAGGTGCCGTTCGCGAAGGCGTACCACCATTGATCGATGCCTATGCAGCCCGTCAGACAACTGAGTTGATCTTGCGTATTTACGGAAAAGCCTGATGGTTATGGCCTTGCCAAGCATCTACGGACAAATGATTCAAAAGATTCGCTGGGGCATCATGGGTTGCGCCAGAATTGCGCGGCTACAGGTCATTCCTGCCATCCAGCGTTGTACCGATGCCAAGTTGCAGGCGGTCGCATCGCGCGACCAGAGCAAACTCAGCGAATTTAGGGGCCTGTTCGGCGCATTCGAGGCGCATTCCACTTACGAGGCACTCATTGATGACCCCCTGGTAGATGCCATCTATCTACCGCTGCCCAACTCCATGCATCATGAATGGGCGATCAAGGCCATGCGCAAGGGCAAACATGTGCTTTGTGAGAAACCGTTGGCACTCAACGCACGCGAAGCGCAAGAAATGGCCAACGTCGCAGGCGAATGCGGTGTCCTATTGATGGAAGCCTTTATGTACCGCTACACTGATCGGACCCATAAGGTTCGCGCTGTTCTGGATAGCGGGGCTCTAGGAGAAATTCGCAGCATCAACTCGACTTTCCGGTTTTCATTGGACCGTAAGAACACCATCAAGGAAAATTCAACACTTGGCGGTGGTGCCCTCTACGACGTTGGTTGCTATCCCCTGAATTTGATCGGGTTGGTCACCAAGGATGAGCCAGTCTCGGTCGCAGTCGAGTGCGAGATGGCCAACGGCGTTGATAGCAATCTTTCTGCCGTCATGCGTTACCCGAGTGGATTGTTGGCTTCGCTGCATTGCGGATTCAACGCATTCGGGCGTATGCACAGCGAGATTGTCGGCACCGATGGCTTACTGCTGATTCCCGACACTTTTCTGGACGATGCAGGGCAACTCCAGCTTTTGACGATCAAGGGAAGTCAGTTGATCGATGTTGTCGCATCGGACCGCTACGGCGCGGAGATCAATGACTTTACGGGGGCCATTTTGGGAAAGCGTGCTCCGGCGCTCGGTCTAGACGAGTCATTGAGGAACATGCGCATTCTTGAACGACTCCTAGATTACCGGGTCCGGTCGACTCAATGAAGATCGCAAAATCCCTTTGGCCGAACAAAGTACTACGAGATGACATAGGAATCAAATGACCAGAGCCAAACTCTCCATGCTCGATCTGGTGACGGTGCGTGAAGGCGGCACCGTAGCAGAAGCTCTGGCCCTTGCACTGCGTACCGCACAGCATGCAGAGAAGCTGGGATTTGCCCGCTACTGGCTTGCCGAACACCACAACATGCTCAGCATTGCCAGTTCCGCAACGGCTGTGCTGGTGGGCTACATTGCCGCCGGAACTACAAGCATTCGGGTGGGGTCTGGTGGTGTCATGCTGCCTAACCATGCACCATTGGTGGTTGCTGAAGCCTTTGGCACGTTGGCTGAGCTCTATCCCAATCGGATTGATCTGGGACTGGGGCGGGCACCGGGAACGGACGCTCTGACGATGCGCGCACTTCGACGCAATCGGGTCGAGACTGAGCAGGATTTCCCGCGTGAGGTATCGGAATTACAGGAACTGCTTGGTGATGTTCGCCCTGGGCAGCGACTAGTTGCTAACCCCGGTGCCGGAACCCATGTGCCCATCTGGCTTCTTGGCTCGAGCCTGTTTTCTGCACAGTTGGCTGCCCAGCGCGGGCTACCCTATGCGTTTGCATCTCACTTTGCACCAAAATTGATGATGCAAGCCGTAAACCTGTACCGGGCCAATTTCCAGCCATCGAAAGAACTGGCCACGCCCTATGTCGCTATTGGTGTGCCTTTGGTTGCTGCGCCCACGGATGAAGAAGCCCAATACTTGGCCAGCAGCATCTACCAGCGTGTGCTGGGGATATTGACGGGAGACCGCAAGAAGCTTCAGGCTCCAATGCGGGATTTCGTGCTTACACTTGCTGGGGCCGAGCGCAACGCAATTGCGGACTTTCTTGGAATGGCGGTGATCGGAGGGCCGCAGACGGTGGCGCAATCGTTTGGCAAGTTGCAGGAAATGACCGAAGCCAACGAATTCATCCTGGTCTGCGATGTATTTGATCCGGATTGCCGGCTACGAGCGCTTGATGTTGCGCGCGAGGCTTGGAGTTGAACTAGCGCCTTCTCCACAATTGCGGGCCACAAGCGGCATCGCCCTCGCACTGGATGCCCTACCATTTCGCGTGATGTTCTGACTTAACTGCCCGATTCACCGGAGTCGTCGCGGGTCATCAAAATGTCTTTGGCCATCGCCACTGACATCGACACGATCGCCGGTCCAATGAATATACCCACAGGCCCAAGCAATTGGAGTCCACCAATCAGACCCAACAAGACCAAGTATGGGTTGACCTTGACGGCATTGCTGATAAGTCCAGGTTTCACAACGTTTTCAAACACTACCCAGACGAGCAAGAGGTCCACCGCCATCACCCAAGCGTAGGCAACATCGCCAGAGAAGTAAAGGTAAAGAATGGTCGGCAGAATAATGACCGGCATGACCATCGGAATGACACCCACTAGCCCTGCAGTAAGGCCTAGTAACAAACCGGATTTCACCCCAGCCAAAACCAAGGGGATAGCCAGAAAAGCGCCCTCCACCAAACCGACCAAGATGACACCGTTAATGGTTCCGCGCAGTGCTGCAACACCCTTGTTCACTACCCCGATGCTCTTCTCGCTGAACCATTGACGCACAGTGGCCTCGTAGTGGGTCTTTATGAAGTCTCCATTTTTCAGCATGAAATACAACGATACGAGCATGCACAGTGCTGTAACGAGGCCAGAGGAGAGTTGGAATGCGGCAGCCGAAAGCCAGTTTTTGAGTTGGTTGTCGCTCAACTGATTTAGCAAGTCCAGTGGGCCATCACTGTGCCCAATGTGTTCGCTCCATAGCACTTTGAGTTTACCGGAGTAGGGGAGCTGATCGACAAATGCAGGAACGGGAATAACTCCCTGGGCATTCTTGGCAAGGTAGGTCGAACCGGCACGCAAGGCGTCGGCGATGTCGTAGATCACATAGGCAAGAGGCAGGACAAAAACAACCATGAAGATCAGAGAAAACAGAAGTGCCGGGTTCTTTACGTTGGCGCCGAATCCGTGAGTCACACGTTCAAAAAGCGGCCATAGCGATATTGCAAAAACTGCACCCCAGATGATTCCGGGAACAAATGCCTTGAGCATCCACGTTGTAAGTAGCATAAACGCGGCGGCGAAGGCGAGGTAGCGATTGGAGTTCATGGCGTGCATTGTGGAGGGCGAACTGGTTTCAGGGAAGTGCACTGCGGGACGTTTCCCGTCGGAAGCAATCCGACGATGACAGGATTTGCGACTATGCCTTCTTTGTTTGGAATGCCGATGAGACAGGGGTGAAGCCGGCCATTGGCCGTTCCAATGGCCGGCTTGATTTGCCGTTCACCGCACATAAAGCAGGCAGGAAAACTGCCAAGTCGCAGAGGAAGGCTCACTGATAAGTGGAACTTGAAAGTGGGCTCAAGCCGTTGAAGCCACCACCGTTTGGGGACCAAGGGTCCCGATTTTTTTGCCACAATCCAGATGATCTGAAATTGTCGTCACATGTCCCTTAGAGCCACTTCACTTGCCGTTTTACAAATTTGCAGCCCATCTGAAAAATGTGTTGCCACTAGAGCACTGCTTTGTGACATTTCAAATGTCCATTCCAGTCAGATATTTCTGGAACCAGACCAACTTCCTTGCAGACCTGATCGACCACCCTTGGTATCCACTCTGAAGGTTCAGCAACGCTCAGTCCACACGCTCGATGGTCGCGCAGCATTGATCCACTCGCTGGCACATATCGAACTCAATGCCGTTGACCTCGCGCTGGACATCGTATGGCGTTTTCCCGGCATGCCAGATCAGTTCTATTTGGACTGGACAATAGTTGCTCAAGAGGAAGCAAAACACTTCACCTTGCTAGTCGATCATTTGTCTGGCCTGGGCTATCAATATGGCGACTTCCCGGCGCATAACGGGCTCTGGACTATGGCGGAAAGAACAAAGGACGACCTGTTAGATAGGCTGGCGATCGTTCCAAGAACGCTTGAAGCGCGGGGTCTGGATGCTTCGCCTCCTGTGCGTGACAAATTGCTTGCAGCGGGTGATCAACGCGGCGCCGAAATCCTCTCGATCATTTTGCAAGACGAGATTGGTCACGTGGCAACCGGCAATCGTTGGTACAGGTGGCTATGCAACCATCGAGGCGCGGACCCCATAGCGACCTACAAATTGATAACTGAAAAGTATTCAGCCCCAAAGCTTCGGGGGCCGTTCAATTTGGAGGCCCGGCGCGCGGCAGGCTTTGACGAAGAAGAATTGGCGGCGCTTTGCCCAGGCCGCGCCACAAAGCTGAATTGAGTGCAGTGGACGATCCGGCTCCCGCGCCCCTTTCCTGACCAGTACATGACAAATGGACGTATTTAGTAGACTTGTACGTCCATTGCAGTGGCAGACCGGGGCGTGTGTGAAATTGACGCGCGAATCGGGGTCAAAACTGTTATATTGCACTGCAACATTTTTGAAGGTATCCCATGCTCTACAAACTTTACGAAACCCAACGTTCTTTGATGGAGCCCTTTTCAGATTTGGCCCATGCAGCATCCAAGGCTTACGCAAATCCCTTATCGATCATGGGCCAAAACCCGTTCGCCCAGCGCATTTCGGCGGGCTACGATTTGTTGCACCGGCTAGGCAAAGACTATGAAAAGCCAGAGTTCGGACTGCGCACGATCGAAGTCGATGGGATTGACGTAGCGATCCATGAGCGGGTGGAGATGCACAAGCCATTTTGCGATCTTCGTCGCTTCAAACGCTTCACCGACGACAGTTGCACGTTGGACAAGATCAAGAACCATCCGGCGGTTTTGATTGTTGCGCCTTTGTCGGGCCACTATGCCACGCTGTTGCGCGACACGGTCAAGACCATGCTGGGGGACCACAAGGTCTACATCACCGACTGGAAGAACGCACGCCTCGTGCCGCTGACCGAAGGCGAATTTCACCTCGACGACTACGTGAATTACGTGCAGGAGTTCATCCGTCATTTGCAAGGCATCTACGGAAACTGCCACGTCATGAGCGTATGCCAACCTACTGTTCCGGTGCTGGCGGCCGTGTCGTTGATGGCGAGCCGCGGCGAAAAGACGCCGCTTTCCATGACCATGATGGGCGGGCCGATCGACGCCCGCAAGTCGCCCACCGCAGTGAACAATCTGGCCATGAACAAGAGTCACAGCTGGTTCGAGAACAATGTGATTTACCGGGTTCCGACCAACTTCCCCGGCGCGGGCCGACGTGTCTACCCCGGCTTTTTGCAACACACCGGGTTTGTGGCAATGAACCCCAGCAACCATGCCAAGAGCCACTACGATTACTTCACTGACCTGATCAAGGGCGATGACGCCAGCACCGAAGCGCACCGCAAGTTTTACGATGAATACAACGCTGTGCTCGACATGGATGCCGACTACTACCTCGAAACCATTCGCGTGGTATTTCAGGACTTCAGCCTCGTGAGCGGCACCTGGGAAGTCAGAAACCCCAAGGGCAAAGTGGAACTGGTGCGCCCGCAGGACATCACGACCACCGCCCTGATGTCGGTAGAAGGCGAGTTGGACGATATCTCCGGTTCCGGCCAAACCAACGCAGTCCACGACATTTGCACGGGTGTGACAGGCAAGCGCTCCACCCATTTTGAAGTCGAAGGCGCAGGCCACTACGGCATCTTTTCAGGCCGCCGCTGGCGCGAGCATGTGTACCCGCGGGTCAAAGACTTTATTCTTGCCAACAATGCCACGCCCACGGCCCCTAAGGCCGCGTCTGCAACCCCGACAGCCACCATTGCACCGACACCCGTCAAGGCGGCTGTCACTAGACAAAAAGTGGCTGTAGCGCGCGTCCAACCTGCGCGAGCAGCTACAAAAAAGGTAGCACGTAAGCGCACCACTTCGAGCAAGTAGAAATGCCGGGGTCGCAATTGGGCGACCTCGCTGCGCGCGTACTGGACGCGCTGCCGCAGACCCAGTGCACGCGCTGCGGCTACCCAGACTGCGCGGGGTATGCGCAGGCCGTGGCCAACGGCAAGGCCAACATCAACCAGTGCCCTCCCGGAGGGGCGGAAGGGGTCGATCGGCTGGCTAGTCTGACCGGGCGAGCGTCCATTCCATTGGATTCGAAATTTGGTGTGGAAGCGCCGCGCCAGATGGCGTTCGTCGATGAAGACTGGTGCATCGGCTGCACCTTGTGCATCAAGGCGTGCCCGACCGACGCCATCGTCGGCACCCACAAACGCATGCAT
>Ga0194061_1001849_pt1 | contig 11946 bp, 12 predicted proteins | sample SepL2221m_MetaG_FD_163423 | JGI IMG/M metagenome (GOLD analysis project Ga0194061, IMG submission 163423) | Anoxic zone freshwater microbial communities from boreal shield lake in IISD Experimental Lakes Area, Ontario, Canada - Sep2016-L224-21m | ecosystem: Environmental > Aquatic > Freshwater >...
GGCCTGTCGGCCACGCTCAACGCTCCCATTCCCGATGTCAAGTTCGGCCTGTTCCGGATGTAATGAGGACCACAACCATGTTTACAAAAATTCTCATTGCCAACCGTGGCGAAATCGCCTGCCGTGTCGCCGCTACCGCCCGTCGCATGGCCGTCAAGACTGTTGCAGTCTATTCGGACGCTGACGCTGGCGCCAAACACGTGGCGGCCTGTGACGAGGCCATTCACATCGGTGGCAGCGCGCCCAAGGACAGCTACCTGCGCTGGGAAAAAATCATTGCCGCCGCAAAAGCCACCGGCGCGCAAGCGATTCACCCCGGCTACGGATTTTTGAGCGAGAACGAAGAGTTTGCCCAGGCTTGTGCTGCCGCAGGATTGGTCTTCATCGGACCGCCTCCTTCGGCCATCAAGGCCATGGGGCTGAAGGCCGAGTCCAAACAGTTGATGGAAAAGGCCGGCGTACCACTGGTGCCCGGCTACCACGGTGCCAACCAGGACCCGGCGCTGCTACAGGCCGAGGCCGATCGCATCGGATACCCCGTGCTGATCAAGGCCAGCGCCGGCGGCGGTGGCAAGGGCATGCGCGCCGTGGACAAGGCGGACGACTTTGCCGCGGCATTGGCATCCTGCAAGCGCGAAGCCATCAACAGCTTTGGCGATGACGCGGTGTTGATTGAAAAGTATGTGCAGCGTCCGCGCCACATTGAAATTCAGGTTTTTGGCGATACCCAAGGCAACTATGTCTATCTGTTCGAGCGCGATTGCTCAGTACAGCGGCGCCACCAAAAGGTACTGGAAGAAGCCCCTGCGCCCGGAATGACACCCGAGATGCGCGCCCAGATGGGTTTGGCGGCTGTGGCTGCGGCCCGCGCCGTGAATTATGTCGGGGCTGGCACGGTGGAGTTCATCGTGGAGCAGCGCGATGGCGGCGAAATGAATTTCTTCTTCATGGAGATGAATACACGACTGCAAGTGGAGCACCCGGTGACCGAGGCCATCACCGGGCAGGACCTCGTGGAGTGGCAATTGCGCGTGGCCAGCGGCGAAAAACTGCCCAAGGCGCAGGATGAACTCAGAATCATGGGTCACGCCATCGAGGCGCGTATTTGTGCCGAAAATCCTGATAACAACTTCCTGCCCGCCACCGGCACGTTGCACGTGTACGGCCTGCCAACCTGCACCACGTTCGAGCGTGCCGATAACGCCGTGCGCGTGGACTCGGGCGTGCGTGAGGGCGACACCATCAGCCCTTACTACGACTCCATGGTGGCCAAGCTCATCGTGCATGGCGCCACGCGTGAACAGGCGCTGGCGCGCATGGACACGGCCCTGGCGCAGACGCACATCGTGGGGCTGGCCACCAACGTGCAGTTTCTGCGCCATGTCACCACCAGTCCATCGTTTGCCAAGGCCCAACTGGATACGGGGCTAATTCCCCGCGAAGCGGACGTGCTGTTCAACCAGGAAAAGGTGGGGCTACAAATGGCGACGGCCGCCATGGTGGCTGACATGCTGGTGGGCGAGCAGGCGCTGGCCCAGAAAGCCAATGTGCATGGCTGGATAGACCCCTGGGCGCAGCGCGACGGTTGGCGATCGCATGGCGCGTCCAACCGGGAGTTCATGCTGGAGTTCCATGGCGAGCCCCACACCGCACTGTTCACCCGTCTGCACGGCGGCGGCCTGCAACTGACGGTTGACGGCAATACCGCTGCCTTGCACTACACGCCCATGGCCGGTGGCGCGCTGGATGTGCGTTACGGTGACTTGCGTTCCACCGTGCATTTGTATAAAAAAGGTGAGGTAGCCCACGTATTCAGTGCGCAAGGCGCTACACAAATCGTAGCAATTGATGCGTTGGCGCACGCCGGTGAAGTGCACGCCGAGGTGGGCCGCCTGACCGCACCCATGCCCGGCAAGGTGGTGTCGTTCTCTGTCAAAGCGGGTGATGCCGTCAAGAAGGGCCAGGCACTGGCCGTGATGGAGGCCATGAAGATGGAGCACACCATTGCAGCCCCGGCCGATGGCACGGTCGTCGAACTGCTGTACGCACCGGGTGACCAGGTAGCCGAAGGGGCCGAGCTGCTCAAGCTGGAAGTGGCGGGTTGATTCGCGAAGGACTGTGCATGCGCATCACTTTTTGTTGTACCGATACCGCCTCCGAACCATGGCTGCAAGGTCTGCGCGCCGCGCTTCCGGGTGATGAGGTCAACCTTTGGGCGCCTGGCACGCCACCGGCCGACTACGCTGTTGTGTGGGCGCCGCCTCAACAGTTCTTTGACGAACAGGTGCGGCTAAAGGCAGTGTTCAATATTGGTGCAGGTGTGGATGCGTTGTTGAAATTGAACGTGCCGCCACAGGCGCTGATCGTGCGCCTGGATGACGCCGGAATGTCGGTGCAAATGGCCGAGTACGTGTGCCACGCGGTGATTCGTCATTTCCGCGAATTTGATCGCTATGAGGCAGACACCCGTCAGGGAAAATGGTCGTTCCGCAAGCCGCGTGAGCGGGCCGATTTTCCGGTTGGCGTCATGGGGCTGGGCGTGTTGGGCGAGCGGGTAGCCCGCGCACTGGCGCAGTTTGAATTTCCGGTGAATGGCTGGAGCCGTACATTCAAGTCCGTGGCGGGCGTTCGGTGCTTTGCTGGTGAGCCGGACTTCCGAGATTTCCTGTGCGCCAGTCGGGTGTTGGTCTGCCTGCTTCCCTTGACCCCGGATACGCGCGATATCCTGAACCACGATTCGCTGTCGTGCCTTCAACCGGGAGGTTATGTCATCAACGTGGCGCGCGGCGCGCATCTGGTGGACGATGACCTGCTGGCGTTGCTGGACGGCGGCCACCTGGCGGGCGCCACGCTGGATGTTTTTCGCAACGAGCCGTTGCCGGCAGAGCATCCGTTCTGGAAGCACCCCAAAATCACTGTCACGCCCCATACGTCGGCCCGTACATTGCGCAGCGAAAGTATTGCCCAGATCGCCGGAAAAATTCAGGGTCTGCAGCGTGGCGATGTATTGGCCGGCGTGGTTGGTCGGGCGCAAGGGTATTAACACCATCGGCGCACTGAATGCCGCCGGGTCGCTAGAGTGGCGGTTGTGACGCACTCTCCCCACAACAACCGCCACCTGATCGGCTGGCTGTCACTGGCCCAATTGATCAGTTGGGGCAGCATTTTTTACACCTTTGCGCTCATCATGGAACCGGTCGAGCGTGAACTCGGCTTGAGCCGCGTGGAAACCTCACTCGCGTTTAGCATTGCTTTGCTGGTTGAAGGCTTGCTGGCCTATCCGGTGGGCCGGTGGATTGACCGGGGCAACGAGCGCAGTGTCATGTCCGTTGGCTCACTGCTGGCCGCTGTCTGCCTGGCCGCGCTCGGTGCTGTTCAAAGCCAGTGGGGTTTCTATTTGGCCTGGGCCGGATTGGGTGCGGCCATGTCGGCTGTTTTGTATTCGCCGGTGTTTGCCGTGGTGACACGGCGTTTCCCTTCTGACTTTCGTCGCGCCATCATCACCATGACGTTTTTGGGTGGTTTGGCCAGCACGGTGTTCATACCGCTCACCGCATGGCTGATTTCGGCCTGGGGGTGGCGAGCGGCCATGCAGAGCCTGGCCGTGTTCCATCTGCTGGTGTGCGCGCCCTTGCATTGGCTGGTTTTACGCGGCGCTCCCGGCAAGCGCCCAGCAATGGCGGGTCAGGTACACGCCGAAAGGGGACTCAGGCAGTTGATCCGGAGCGCACCTTTTCTGTTGGTCGGCGGATTTTTGATCTTGATGACGTCCGTGACGTCTGCTCTGCCCGCCCACATGATCAGTCTGTTACGGGAAAACGGTCTGGACGAGGCATGGGTCATCGCCATTCCGGCCAGCATTGGTGCCTTTCAGGTTTTTGGACGTTTGCTGCTGTATTTTTTTGAAAACCGGTTCGATCTTCATCTGGCCAACCGCCTGATTCCTGGTCTGATCCCGCTGGGCCTGGCCGCCCTACTGGTCGCTCCCTGGCTGGGCGCAGGCCAGACCGGGGTGGTGGTGTTGTTTGTGGTGTTGTTTGGTATGGGTAATGGCATGCTGACCATCGTTAAAGGAACGGCTATGGCCCAATATGTCAGCCGAGAACACGTTGCAACGCTCAACGGGGCTCTAGGTATGCCATTGGCTCTGGCGCGGGCCGCGTCACCTTTGTTGCTGGGCTGGATGTGGACCCGCGAGGTCGGCTACGGCCCTGGTCTGTGGGTGCTTTTAATCATTGCCTGTGTGGGTGTAGTCGCGCTGCACTGGGCGCAACAACACGCTGTGGCGCAGGACAGGAGTTGAATGATTAACATGGATACCAAGATGCCCAATCGCGAAACTCAAAATCCCATTTCAGAATACCCAACGAGTACACCAACATGAACCTCCCCTCCCGTGTCAAACTGGTCGAAGTCGGCCCACGTGACGGTCTGCAAAACGAAAAGCAGCCGGTGCCCGCTTCCATCAAGATTGAACTGGTGCACCGCCTGCAGGCCGCTGGTCTGACCGAAATCGAAGTCACCAGCTTCGTATCGCCCAAATGGGTGCCACAGATGGCAGATAACGCCGAGGTGATGGCGGGGATTGCCCGACAGCCTGGTGTGCGCTATTCGGTGCTGACTCCCAACCTTCAGGGCTTCGAGGCGGCGGCCCAGTCGCGGCCCGATGAAATTGTGGTGTTTGGCGCCGCCAGTGAGGCATTCAGCCAGAAGAACATCAACTGCTCCATTGCCGACAGCATTGAGCGTTTTCGCCAGGTAGCGCAGGCGGCACTGGCGAAAGGGTTGACGGTGCGTGGTGCAATTTCGTGTGCTGTGGGGTGCCCCTATGAGGGCGACATCGCACCGGAGCGCGTGGCCATGGTGGCGCGGTTGATGCACGGCATTGGCGTTCAGCACGTGGGCGTGGCTGACACCATTGGCGTGGGTACGCCGCTGAAGATCCAGCGGGCGCTGGAGGCGGCGCTGACGGTGTACACCATTGACCAGATCTCAGGCCATTTCCATGACACCTACGGTATGGCCCTGGCCAACACGCTGGCCAGCCTGCAGATGGGGGTTTGGCAGTTTGATACGTCCGTGGCAGGGCTGGGTGGCTGTCCGTACGCCAAGGGCGCGACCGGCAACGTGGCCTCCGAGGATGTGGTTTACCTGTTGCACGGTATGGGCATTGAGACCGGCATTGACCTGGACAAGCTGGTGGATGCGGGAGCCTTCATCAGCGAATTTTTGCAGCGCAAGCCTAATTCGAGGGCCGCCACCGCGCTGCTCAACAAGCGGAGCCAGACATGAGCGTGGGTGCCAGTTTTCCCGAAGGCGTGCAGCGTGTGGCGGCGGCCCTCAAAGCCAAGAACCATCCCCATGCCCCGGTGATGCTGGACGAAGCAGCGCGCACCGCGCAGCAAGCCGCCGATGTGCTGGGTATCGCCGTGGGACAGATCGCCAAGAGCATCATCTTCCGCCGCCGCGCGGACGACGTGGCGGTGCTGGTCATCACGTCGGGGGACCGTCGGGTGGACGAAAAAAAGGTCGAGGCTCTGGTGGGCAAGGTCGGTCGCGCCGATGCCGATTTCGTCAAGGCCAAGACCGGTTTCAGCATTGGCGGCGTGTCGCCACTGGCGCACAGCACCCCGCCCGTCACGCTGGTCGATCAGGACCTGTTCCGCTTTGAAGAGATTTGGGCCGCGGCGGGGCACCCCCATGGCGTGTTCAAGCTGCGTCCACACGATCTGGCCCTGCTGGCTGATGCGCCCACGGTAGACGTGGCACAGGCGGTGCAGCCATGACGGTGGATGAAACAGCTATGAAAAAGCTAGCGCACCACGCAGCATTGGCGGGGGCTGCACTTGAAAACGTTCCTTCGCCCTGCATATCCGTATGCCGTATGGATGCCCAGGGTGCATTTTGTGAGGGCTGCCTGCGCAGCATCGACGAAATTCGACTGTGGAGTTCCAGCACCGACGGGCAAAAGAAAGCCGTCTGGGCACTGATCGAGCGACGTATTGCAGCACATGCCACACCATGAAAAAAATCACCTTCTACCTGGACTTCATCTCGCCCTATGCCTGGCTGGCGTTTGAGGAACTGCCACAGGCGCTCATTGGGTTGAGCTACTCGGTCGCCTACAAACCGCTGTTGTTTGCTGCTTTGCTCAAGCACCACGGCCAATTGGGCCCGGCCGAAATCCCGGCCAAGCGCGACTGGACCTACCGCCAGGTGCAGTGGTTGGCGCATACCAAAGGAATTGCGCTGGACCTGCCGTCCTCGCATCCGTTCAATCCGCTGGGCCTGTTGCGCCTGGCCGTGGCCATCGATGCCAAGGGCCAGCCCAACCGCTATGTGTGTGAGACCTTGTTCCGATATGTGTGGGAAGGCGGTGCCGATGCGGCGGACCCCACACGGCTGGCCGCCATCACGCAACAGCTAGCCCCCGCGCGGCAACCGACAGACGACGCTGTCAAGGCGCAACTCCGTGAGCACACCGATGAAGCCATTGCCCATGGCGTGTTTGGCGTGCCCGCCTTCGAGGTGGATGGCAAGGTATTCTGGGGGTTGGACGGCTTGCCCATGTTGCGGGCGTATCTGGACGGAGATGCCTGGTTCGACGGTCCGAATTGGAGCGCTGCTGCGTCTTTGCCGGTGGGCACGGCGCGTAAGTAAAACTTAGGGGTCAGTGTGGAAAAATAGGCACATCAACGATCCCCAACTATCGAGACAAGCATGCCAGGAGCCTTCAATTTTTCGGCCTCACCCTTTGACTGCTTGACGCTCCAGGAGCAGCACTTGGTGCGCGACAGTGTCGATGTGGCCTATTTTCCCAAGGGTGACACTATTTTGGCCTTGGGCACTCAACCCACCCACCTGTTCGTCATCATCAAAGGTTTTGTCCAGCAGTTCGATGGCAACGAGGTCATCACCACCTATGGCCCCGACGACTGTTTTGACGGCCGCGGACTGATGGCCGGCAAGGTCAGCAGCAAATTTGTTGCTGCCGAAGAGGTGGTTGCCTACCAGCTGGCCAAGCAGGCTGTCAGCGACTTGATTGCCGCCAATGCCACCTTTGGCGCGCTGCTGTTCTCAGACCTTTCCAATAAGCTCAGCGCCTTGTCGGAGCGCCAAAACCGCCATGAGTTGCAGTCCCTCACGATGGCGCGCGTGGATGCGGCGTTTGTGCACCCCCCGCATTACGTGGATACCGACACCAGCATACTGGATGTTGTCAAGAAGTTTCAGGCGCTGCGCATCGGTGCCGTGTTGGTGCGTGATACGCTTGCAGTCCCGCCCAGGCTGGGTATTTTTACCACGACCGGGTTGCAGAAGGCGATTCTGCATGGCATGCCATTGGATCAGTTGCCAGTGGGGGATCTGACCAATTTTTCGCTTGTTAAAGTGCGCCCCAGTGATCTGGTGGGCGATGCCTTGGCCAGTCTGATCAAGCACAAGGTGCACCGGGTGCTGGTGGCCGAGGGGGAAGAGATCCATGGCATCCTGGAGGCTCTGGACTTGTTCGGTTTCTTGTCCAATCAGTCTTACCAGATAAACGAACAAATTATTGTTGCCCAGGACATCGCCTCCCTCAAGGTGGCGGCGGGTCAAATTACCCGTCTTATTACCCTGCTGCACCGCAGTGGTACCAAGGTCAACATGATTGCCCGGCTGGTTCAGGAGCTCAATTTGCGCCTGTTTGAGCGCACCTGGCAGCTCATTGCCCCGGCCGACCTGTTGGCCAACAGTTGTTTGTTTGTCATGGGCAGTGAGGGGCGTGGCGAGCAGTTGCTCAAGACAGACCAGGACAACGGCTTGGTGCTGCGCGATGGCTATGAATGCTCGGTTGACTTGGCGCAGGTGTGCCTGGAGTTCTCTGACGCACTGACCGATTTTGGCTACCCGCAGTGCCCGGGCAACATCATGGTCAGCAATCCGCACTGGCGCCAGAGCGTGTCGGATTTCAGCCAGATGGTGCGGCTGTGGTCGGTGACTGCCAGTCCGGACAGTCTGATGGAGTTGGCCATTTTTCTCGACGCCCATGCGGTGTGCGGCGATACCGCGCTGCTGGAGGCCGTGCGTGCATCGGTGTTCGACCTCACGGCTGGCAACGACGCCATGCTGGCTCGGTTTGCCGCGGCCATCAACTTCTTTGGCAGCAGCCAGGGCTGGTGGAACCGCCTGCTGGCACTGGGCGACAAGGAGGGCGAGCAACTCGACCTCAAGAAGGTCGGTACCTTCCCGCTGGTGCACGGCATTCGCAGCCTGGCGCTGGCGCACCGGCTGACCGTGGTGTCAACTGCCGGGCGGATTGAGGCTTTGACGGCGGCGGGTAAGTTGCCCGAAAAACTGGCGACTGACCTGATTGATAGTTTGCACTTCTTCATGGGGCTTAAGCTGAAAGTAGGCTTGCAAGAGCTCGACACGGGTCACCCCGTATCGGGTGGTATCCAGATGGAAAAACTCAGCAGCCTGGACCGTGATTTGCTCAAAGACACGCTGGGCGTGGTCAAGCTATTCAAGGTGTTGCTGAATCAGCGCTTCCATCTGGAAGTCTTGTAATGGCGGCCGACTTTCCCGTTGCGACCTGGATCGCAGCCCTCAAACGCGAATGGATGCTCTACCATCTGGGTGATCCGCGCTTTCGGTTCATGTGGGACAAGCCGCCGCCCAACGAGTGGGTGGCACTGGACTGTGAAACCACCGGGCTGAACACCAAGACCGACGACATCATCTCCATTGGAGCCGTGCGCATTCGCGGCAACCGGGTCATGACCAGTGAGCGCTTGGAGTTGCTGGTGCGACCCGACAAAATGAAAATTTCTGCCGAGAGTGTGCGGGTGCACCGGTTGCGTGAGCAAGACGTCGCGCAAGGGGCCAATATTGACGACGCCATGATGCAGCTGATGCGGTTTATCGGCAGTCGACCCCTGGTGGGTTATTACCTTGAGTTCGACGTTGCCATGATCAACCGCGTGCTGTTTCCGATACTGGGTATGGGTTTGCCGCAAGAGAAGATCGAGGTGTCTGGCCTTTACTACGATTACAAATACCGGCAGTTGCCATCACACGCCCGCGACAGTCGCGCGATCGATTTGCGGTTTGACAGCCTGATGCGGGATCTGAATTTGCCCTTGTGGCCTGCGCACGATGCGCTCAACGATGCAGTCATGGCTGCACTGGCTTTTGTGAAGCTGCGGCATCTCGACGCTCAATAATGGGAGATCGTTGTCTGCAGGCATTTTGCAGTGACTTGAATGGCGAGAAATAGCCGCAATCTACTTGCCATTGAAAGCTTTTTTCCAGGAGGTTGCAATGCAAAGGGTCCGTCAACCAGCCGTTGCAGGTGCCTTTTACCCTGGCGAGCCGGCAATCTTGGGCCGCGTTGTCCAGGAGATGCTGAGGGCAGAAGCCTCGCGCATTGGTGTTGCTGAACGCGTACCCAAAGCCATCGTGGTCCCACACGCGGGTTACATCTACTCCGGCGCAATCGCGGCGCGGGCTTATGCACGACTGGCTGCTGGGCGAAGCTCCATCCGCCGTGTCGTTTTGCTAGGCCCCGTGCATCGGGTGCCGGTGCGCGGACTCGCGCTCCCAGGCGCAGATTTCTTTGCCACACCGCTGGGCAAAATTGAAGTCGACCGGGAAGCAGTCGCCACCCTGCGTGCATTGCCTCAGGTCGTGGTCAGCCCTGCCGCACATGCACAAGAGCATTCGCTGGAGGTGCAGTTGCCCTTTCTGCAAGCGGTACTGGATGACTTTACATTGGTCCCACTGGCGGTGGGCGATGCAACTTCCTTTGAAGTGGCACAGGTGCTGGAGGTGCTGTGGGGCGGAGCAGAGACGTTGATCGTCATCAGTTCCGACCTGTCGCATTTCCTGCCTTATCGTGCAGCGCAGGAGACCGACCGCGCAACGATGCAAAACATCAAGGACCTGAAGGACGGCATCACCCATGAGCAGGCGTGCGGGGGCACTCCGGTCAACGGGTTGATGTTGGCAGCACGTCGCCATCATTTGCAACCGCAGTTACTGGGCCTGTGCAACTCCGGCGATACAGCGGGTGACAAGGCACGTGTGGTTGGCTACGCCGCTATTGCGTTCACGGAGGACATCGCTCATGGCCACTGAATCCGCCATTCCAACCGATGCTGGCGACACTTTGTTGCCGATTGCCCGCGCTGCCATTTCACGCGCCCTGGGCCATCCGCAAGAGGCGGCTCAAGACGCGCTCTGGCTACAGGAGCCCGGCGCGTGTTTTGTGACGCTGACCCAGCAAGGGGAGTTGCGCGGCTGCATTGGATCGCTGGAGGCGCACCGAACTCTGCTGCAAGATGTGCAAGCGAATGCGGTGTCGGCCGCCCTGCGTGACCCGCGATTTGCGCCGTTGACCATGGCTGAATGGCCGCACACGCAGATTGAAGTGTCGGTGTTGTCGGCACCGCAGGCACTGCGGTTTGAGAGCGAGGCGCACGCGCTGTCGCAGTTGCAGCCCGGGGTAGACGGTGTGGTGTTTGAGTTTCAGCAAAGGCGCAGCACTTTTTTACCCCAGGTGTGGGAGCAGTTGCCAACGCCCGCGCAGTTCATGGCGCAGCTCAAACGCAAGGCGGGACTGCCGGAGAGCTTTTGGGCAGAGGGTGTGCAACTGAGTCGCTACTCGGTTCGCAAGTGGCAAGAAACCGGGAGTTCCTGATGCAGGAATCGAGCTACCCGGCACGCTACTGGCACCGGATTGACGATGGACGCGTTCAGTGTGACCTGTGCCCGCGCGATTGCAAGTTGCACGAGGGGCAGCGCGGAGCCTGCTTTGTGCGGGCACGCCAGGGCGACAAGATGCTTCTGACCACGTATGGTCGATCTTCTGGCTTCTGCATTGACCCGATTGAAAAGAAGCCGCTCAATCACTTTTACCCCGGGTCCAGCGTTTTGTCGTTTGGCACGGCAGGGTGCAATCTGGCCTGCAAGTTTTGTCAGAACTGGGATATCAGTAAATCGAAAGACATGGATCGCTTGATGGACCAGGCCTCGCCTCAGACGATTGCCGCTGAAGCGCTCAAATACGGTTGTCAGAGTGTGGCCTTCACCTACAACGACCCGGTGATCTTTGCCGAGTATGCAATGGACGTTGCCGAAGCTTGCCATGTGCTGGGGGTGAAGACTGTGGCCGTAACGGCCGGGTATATGCACGCGCCAGCGCGGCGCGATTTTTACGCCAAGATGGATGCCGCCAATGTGGATCTGAAGGCCTTCAGTGACGACTTCTATTTCAAGCTCACCGGTTCACATTTGCAGCCGGTGCTCGAAACCCTGGTGTTTTTGAAGCACGAGACCAGTGTGTGGTTTGAAATTACCACCTTGCTAATTCCGGGGCATAACGACTCGGATGATGAAATCACGGCGATGTGCCGCTGGCTAATGCATGAACTGGGCCCGGATGTACCGCTGCACTTCTCGGCCTTCCACCCGGATCACAAGATGCCGGATGTGCCGGCGACGCCACCGGCCACACTGGTGCGAGCCCGCAATATCGCGCTCCGGGCGGGGCTGCACTTCGTCTACACCGGCAACTTGCACCACGCCGAAGGCGATACCACCTTTTGCCCGGGTTGTCAGGCACCGCTGATCGTGCGCGACTGGTACCAGATCAATCAGTACCGGCTCGACGCTGGCGGCCGCTGTCCGGACTGTGGCACTGCAGTTGACGGGCGCTTTGCCGCGCAAGCCGGTAACTTTGGCCGCAAGCGCATTCCGATTGCACTGGGCCGTGTCTGACAAAGGCGGAAATGCCGTGCGGCTCGGCCATCCATAATTTCTCCACATTAGGTTCCTACAGTTCGGCTCAGTGAAACAAATTGATGAGGGCCGATCATGATGATGAACAAACCGAAAGCCAGGGGCCATGGCGCCGTCGCCGCCAGCCTTCTCGTATGGATCCTGTCGTGTAGTGGCTGCGGGGGGAGG
>Ga0194061_1001850_pt1 | contig 11945 bp, 13 predicted proteins | sample SepL2221m_MetaG_FD_163423 | JGI IMG/M metagenome (GOLD analysis project Ga0194061, IMG submission 163423) | Anoxic zone freshwater microbial communities from boreal shield lake in IISD Experimental Lakes Area, Ontario, Canada - Sep2016-L224-21m | ecosystem: Environmental > Aquatic > Freshwater >...
CGGGTCAGCCCACGATCTTTGCTGGCATTAATGGCGGTGATTAATTGTTCCGCGGAACGCGTACCCATGCGGTCCAAGGCTTGTAACTGTGCTTCGGTCAGACGATACAAATCACTCAGCCGTACCACTAGTTTTTGGGCCAGTAGTTGTTCGATGATGGCCGGACCGAGGTTTTCGATATTCATTTGGTCGCGGTCGGCAAAGTAGCGCAGCCGCCGGGCTAGTTGGGCGGTGCAATCGGGATTGACGCAGCGGGTAAACCCGCCGTCATGGTGCAGGTCGGTGCTGCCACAGGAGGGGCAGGCGGTGGGCCGGGCGATCGCCACGGTCTCGGCCGGGCGCAGCTCGGGCACAATGCCCACGACGTAGGGAATAATCTCGCCGGCTTTCTGGACAATCACGGTATCGTGCAGCCGGATATCTTTGCGGGCGATTTCGTCGAAATTGTGCAAAGATGCGCGATAGACATTGGTGCCGCTGATAAACACCGGCGGGGCAAATTCGGCCACGGGCGTGATGGTGCCGGTCTTGCCGACCTGATACGCCACATGCTGCAGGATGGTCCGGGCCTGCTCGGGCTGGTATTTGTACGCGATGCACCAGCGCGGACATTTGGCGGTATTCCCCAATACGTCGCGCTGGGCGAGGGAGTCAATTTTGACCACCACGCCATCAGTGTCGTAGGGGAGTGTCTCACGCTGGGTTTCAAATTGGGTGATGAAGGCCAGCACCGCATCAATATCCGGGCAGAGCTGGAAGTGCGGACTCAGCCGAAAGCCCATCTGGCCCAGACGCTGATACCACGCACTGTATAAAGTGGGGGCCGTACCGCCGACCACTTCGCCCAAGCCATGCACGATGAATTCCAATTGGCGCTGGGCCACGGTCTTGGGGTCGAGTAGTTTCATCGTACCCGAGGCGGTGTTGCGTGGATTGATAAAAGGTTCTTCCCCCAGAGCTTCCTGCTGGGCGTTGATCCGGGCAAATTGTTCATGGCTGAGAAACACCTCGCCGCGCACTTCCAGAATGTCGGGCATTCCCGCCACCGTGGCCAACCGCAGGGGGATGTTCTTGATTGTACGGGCATTGGCGGTCACATCGTCGCCCTGGGTGCCGTCACCACGGGTTACGGCATGGACCAACTGGCCGTGTTCATAACGCAGACTCAGTGATAACCCGTCAATCTTGGGCTCAACGGTATAACTGAACGCAGCCCCTTCGAGCAGCTTGCGCAGCCGGGCATCAAATTCGCGGACCTGCTGGGGGGCGTAGGTATTGTCGATGGAAAGCATCGGCAGACGATGCCGCAGACTTTGAAAACTGGCCAGGGGTTTACCGCCGACCCGCTGCGTGGGTGAGTCGGGGGTGGCCAGATCCGAAAAATCGGTTTCGAGCTGGGTTAATTCCCCCAGCAAGGCATCATATTCCTGATCGCTGATCTCCGGCCGGTCGGCTTGATAATACAACTGGTTGTGGTGTTCGATCTGGGTACGCAGTTGCGCTGCCCGGTCGCGTTGGGCCGTCGTGGCACCATGGGCAAAGAGGTTGTCGGAGGCGTCATTTACCATGGCGATACTATAACCACCAGCGTAGCATCCATGCCAGTGTACTGTGGGCCCGCTGCCCCCAGGTTTGATTTTGCACATGGCCCATGCCAACGCGGTCGGAATGGGCGATCTCAAACTGGCAGATATCGAGAATCACCTTGGCCAGGGCCGGGGAGCGGATGATGGCGAAAAATTCCTGGTTGATGAACAGCGAACGCGGATCGAGGTTGCACGAACCCACCAGCGTCCATTCCTGATCCACCACCATCACCTTGCTGTGCAGCATACGATCGCGGCGCTGATAGAGCCGGAAGCCCCGCCGCAGGAGTTTGGTGTACATATAACGGGAACAGGCCTGCACCAGCGGAACATCGGATTTTTGCGGCGTGATAACGCGGATCAGCACCCCGCGTTTCCGGGCGCGAAGCAGACTGCGCAAAATCTCACCCAGCGGAATGAAATACGCCATGGACAAAGTAATACTGGTCCGGGCATGCCGGATCAAAATATTGTAATAACGGGCGGCCCGGGAATAGCGCCAAATCGGCCCGCTATCCACAAACCGGATGGATTCGGCGGGGCCATGGGCAAACAGTCGCGCCCGCATGCCGCGCCGGCGCCAGCGGCGCAGGGAAAAACGTTTCCGCTCCCAGGAAGATAGAAATGAAGCTGCCATTTCCGGTACTTGGGGTCCACTCAACCGCAGATGCACATCCCGCCAGCCACCCGACGGGGTGGGCCCCAGCGGATCGCCCGTGTGCGCTTCCGGGCTGGCGGTATCCACAATATTCATACCCCCGAAGTAGCCGATATGATCGTCAATGACGAGTAATTTGCGGTGGTTGCGCCGATTGAGAATGTCAAACAGGGCAAAACGCGACAAGCCTTCCCAAATGGTGTGAAAGGCCCGTACCTGCACCCCGGCAGCAACCAGTTGGTCGAAATAACGCTGGGGGGTTTCCTGCGAGCCGACCGCATCATAACTGAGCCGCACATCCAGTCCTGCACGGGCCTGCGCGGCCAGGGCCTCAAAAAGCGGTGCGGTCAGCGCATCGTGGGCGACGATATACGACTCCAGCCAAATCCGTTGCCGGGCGGCATGGATGTCGTAAATCATCGCTTCGATCAGGGGCCGGGATTCAGTGTACAGCGCAACTTCATGGCCCGCCACGGTCACGGGCGGTGGGCTGGGCGGGATATCCATGACCACATCAACCACGGTTCACCCTGAGGACTATGCCGGCCGTCGTGCGTCCTTAGCGGGCGCAGTTGACGACCTGGCCATGCACATGGGCAGGCACCATGCACAGGAATTTCAATTCCGTGCTGCCGTTGTTACGGAACTGGTGCAGGGAATTGCCGGGAACCAAGAGGGTGTCGCCGGTTTTGAGCGCCTGCCAGGTGCCATCGGTCTGCATGGCTTCGCCGGTGCCGGCCAGAATCAGCACTTCATGTTCATACGGGTGCTGGTGGGCGGGGGTGTGCCCGCCGGGGGCCACGGTGAAGACGCGCATGGCAAAGTTACCGGCGCCATCTTGCGGGCCCCAAAGCAACTGCATCTGCACATCCTTCACGCCGTCCATCGCCATAGGGACAGAGGGGATATTGTTCAGTTGTTTAATATCCATCAGTAAACCCATTCCTGATTACTGAGCTTATAGTCCACCAACTCATCGGCCCGGAACCAGAGCGCTAATTCCGCCGCCGCGGTTTCGGGGGCATCCGAGCCATGGACCAGATTAAATGAGGCAGAAATGCCGTAATCACCGCGTATGGTCCCGGCTTCGGCCTTGCCGCCATTGGTGGCGCCCATAATCTTGCGGGTGACTTCGATGGCATTAGGGCCTTCCAGCGCCAGCGCCAGCACCGGCGAACTGGTCATGAATTTGACCAAACCTTCATAGAAAGGCTTGCCCTGATGCACCGCGTAATGCTTGGCGGCCAGATCACCGGGAATTTTCATGAATTTGGCGCCTACGACCTTCAGGCCTTTGGCTTCAAACCGGCTGATCACAGCCCCCATGAGTCCCCGTTGTACGGCATCGGGCTTGAGAATAACAAATGTACGTTCCATGACGATCTCCGCTAAAATGAATGCAACGGAAACACTTCCACTGCGTTAAGCTGATGTTATAGCACTAGTGTATGCGAGATTTTAAGCTTTGTCAGGCGTATGATTAGGCCAGAATTCAAGTCGCCTGTCTTTCAGGGATAATCATGTACGAGGCTGCCCGAAAATTCATCCTGCGGGTGCTGCTATTGCATGCCATTGCGCTGGTATTGGTGGTGGGCTTGACCCTGATTGCCGGGCGTAACATCTATGAAAAGGCCCGCCAGCAGGTGCTGGATGACTATACCGTGCGGCAGCATATACTGGCCCAACAAACCGCCCGGGGGGTGGAGGGGCTGTACAGTTCGATTATGTCGGATTTGGATACCTTGCGCCGGACCGAGGAAAATCTTTCTGCCACCACCCAGCCAAATGGACTACGTCCGCCGCAACTGCCCCCGGCCCCGCCTCAGAATGGGGGGTTGCTACCGCCCCGGCTGGCCGATTTGCGGTCCCTGCGTGGTGAACGGGTGGCCCAGGAACGCGAACGGCTTTCCGCCCTGACGGCCAGCCGCATGCCCCTGTCGCTGATGCATGCCCAGTTACAGGGGCGAGTCAGTGCGTTATTTACCTATGACCGTAATCAGGGGCGGGTGATGGCCCGGTCCGATGATCCCGCCAACCCCCAAACCGACATCTACGCCTTCGCCATGGCGGATTGGCTGAAAGCTGTGACCAAGATCACCATCAGCCCGTATGTGAAAACCGCCGATGGCGGCGGGCACATGATGGCCATCCCCAGCCTGCAGGGCAATATGATGCTGGTGGCGGTCATTCCCGTGTCGGTGGTGCAGGAACGTTTTATCCGGCATTTGGATGAGCAGGATACGTTAAATGCCGCGCTGGTGGACCGCACTGGGCACATTCTGGGTGGGCTGCATCCCACCACCAACGATATCACCATGCAGCAATCCTTGAGTAAGACGGCACTGGCGGGGATTCTTCAATCGGCGATTGACCGGCAGGTGGGTGGAACGGCGGTCATGGAAGAACCCCTGCTCATGGGGCCTCATACCCTGCCCCCGATGGTGGCGGTATCGGAGCCGGTCCGGAATCTGCCCGATGCCAATTGGGCAGTGTTGATCAGTACCCCGTTGGCCCGGGTCGAAGAGGTGGTCAACCGCATCTTCGGTGCGGCCCTGTTCTGGTCCCTGTTTGCCGTGGTTTCGATGACGGTGATACTCGTCTCCACCTCGGTGTTGATGATCCGGGGCCGGATGAAAATGGAGCGGGGCCGCTATGAGGCCGTGCAGCGTGAATTGGATCAGGCCCGGCAGATTCAATTGGCCTGGTTGCCGCGTCCGGAGCAATCCCCGCTGGCGCTGGATGTGGCGGCGCTCAATGTTCCCGCCAGTCAGATCAGCGGGGATTTTTACGATTGGTTCACGCTGCCCGATGGGCGTCATGTCATTACCATCGGCGATGTTACCGGCCACGGTTTACCGGCGGCCTTTTTGATGGCCACCACGCAGTTGCTGGTCCGCAATGCCATGCTGAAACTGGAATCCACCGACGCGTGTTTGCGTGAGGTCAACCAAACGCTGTGTATCCAGAAATTCGCAGGCCAGTTTGTGACTTTGTGCATTATTCTGGTGGATAGTCAGGAAAACGAGATGGAGATTGCTTCGGCAGGGCATCCCTATCCGTTGGCCATCCGGCCCGAGGGGGTCGAGGCGCTGGCGGTGGAGCCGGGGTTGATGCTGGGCGTGGATGAATACGAAACGTATGCGGCCCAGCATTTTGTATTCCATCCGGATGCTACCTTGCTCTTGTATACCGATGGCATCGTGGAAATGTTCAATCCGCACGGGGAGCAATATGGCATCAAACGGCTGGAAGCTCTGCTGGAAGGCAATGCGAAGTTGACCGATGCCCAGAGTGTGATCAGTCATATCAATCAGGCTCTGCACAGCTTTGCCGCCGGGTTTGCGCCGGTGGATGATCTGACGATGGTCTCAGTGCGGGTAAAGGGATAGGTTAGAAGAAAATGCCCGAGGCCAAACGCGCGTCTTCACTCATGCGGTCCTTGGTCCAGGGCGGTTCCCATACGATTTCAACCGTGCAATCCGTGACGAACGGCACTGCACGTTTGACCATATCCCGCACCTTGAGCGGCAGGGATTGGGCTTCGGGGCAATTGGGGGCGGTGAGGGTCATTTTGATGTGCACCTGGGTTAGTGCCACGATGGCAATATCGTAGATCAGGCCCATGTCGTAGACATTAATCTTCAGTTCCGGGTCTTCGACCATTTTCAGGGCTTCGATCACATCGTCTTTGACGACCTCTGGTTCAGTACCCATATTATGTTCCCTCGCTTGGTTTGAGGGCCGTGGCGCTGGCGATTTGTTGCTTGATCCGATTGAGCACGGCGGTCACGCCCAGTGCCCGGTTCATGCGGATCACGGTATCGAGTCCCAGGCGCGCGATCAGGTCATTGGGCAGATCGCGTATGGATGCCACCGGCAGGCCGTGGACCACGTGTTGGATGATGCTGACCAAGCCCCGGATGGTGGGGGCTTCGGGGGCGACATCGGCGTGGAATAATAGCTTTTGATCGGGGGTGATTTCGAGATAGATGAAGACCGGGGTCTGGCATTCCTGTACCCGGCCCAAACCCGCATCGCGCTGCGCGGCATAACGCGCCGGCAGGGGGGTCAGTTTGTTGCTGAAATCAATCAGCATCTGCAGCCGCAATTCCATATCGGCCCACTGGAAGTCATCAATGATGACCTGTAGTCGCTCGTGCATAGTGCCGCCTTTCATATCATCGTAGGCGGGCTTTGGGGGAAAGCCAAAAGCGTGGAATAAGCGATTCTGGTCAGCGTTTCGCGGGCTCTTGGGCGCGGCTGGCCTTGGGCTCGGTGTCGGTGATGCGTTCGATCCGCACCATCCAACGCGGGGCGGTAATGCCATTGGTCAGCCGGGGGTTATCAAAGTAGCCGTTCAGATTCTGCTGGTTGCGCTGGAATTGCTGGCTTAAATTCCCGCCTTGCTGCTCAAGCACCACGCCGCGAAGATTGATGCGCATACGCTGGGGCTGGGAGGTGTTGCCCAGATTTTGTTGGCCAACTTGTTTCGGGCCATTGAGCTCCGGCTCCTGACCAGCCACATTGTTTGCCTGATTCGAGCCAGTCCCGGATACCTTGCTGGCTTTATCCATGCTTTCGGGCATGGGGGTATCAACAAAGAGGCCAATGGAGTCCGGCAACGCTGCGACGAGTGTTTCCATCTGGCCACTATCGAGGCGGAGGTCAACCTGGTCCTCATTCTCACGCAATTTTTTCACTGCTTCGGCTTTGGTGGCATCTGAGCCAGATGCGGTGGAAGCCAGCTTCTCGCGTGCTGCTTCGAGCCGCCAATTTTTCGTCTGGGTATTCTGCACCTGCTGCAGGGCCTTCAGGGCGGTTTGTTCCTGCTGGTCGTTGTGGACCTGAATGACCAAGGCCAACACCATATTGGTCACAGCGGGTTGGGTCACGGCAAGGACGGATTTGGCCGACACCGTGGTGTCGGGTCTGATGACCGGGGCTGCCGGGGTTGGCGCGAGGGTCGTTGGCACGTTAACATTCTTGGCACTGCCATCAATAACATCATGTAACGAACCCACTTTGGTATCCATGCTGCGCGTTAATATCCCCTCTTTGTCACTGGGCAGGCGTATGGGATCGGATGCACGCGGCGCCATGGCGAGTTTATCGTGGGCGCTAAGGCCATCATCAGTTCTGCCTTTGCCCCCGGCATCCCGAGCTGCTACATCGCCTCTGTCTGGGGCGGGTGGGGTAACGGCAGGCACATTATTCTTTTCTAAAATCGCAAGGTCCCAGTCTTTGGCGGTTGGCAGGTCCGTCGTGGCGAGGGTACTGAAGCCGATGGCCTCTGACCGTTTTTCACCCGCGCCCGCAGCGGTTTTTCCAGTATTTAACGCCAAGCCCTCAGCCGGAGTCTGGGCAGGCCAAAAATTTGCCACCATCAGCACACCCAGTCCGATGCAGCACAAAGCCAGCCCTGCCGCGAGGGCCGGGCGATAGGTGCGCCACGGGCTATGTTGGCGTTGGATGCCCAATTCCAAGCGCCGGGTCAAGGTGGCCGGGGCACTGACCTGGGGCAATTCCCGCAGCAGCATACGGTCCACCCGCAGCGCGTCCAGCGAGTCACGCAGGACCGGGTCGGCCGCCAACTTGGCCTCGAACGCCATCGCCTGAGCGGGCGTGAGTTCGTCCTCGATGTAATCGAGGTATTCAGGCGGGATGTTGTCAGGTAACTCGGACACAATAACCTCTTAACTGGGACTCTCGAGGGCCACGCGCAACGCTTGCCGGGCCCGGAACAATCGGGACTTCACCGTCCCGAGGGGAATATTCAAAATTTCCGCAATCTGGTCATATTCGCAACCTTCAATATCACGCATCACGATCATCGCCCGGGTGTCGCTGTCCAACTGGTCCAAGGCGGCGTATAAACGTTCGTGTTCCTGATGCTGATGGGCCGAATCCACTGGATCCGAACCCGGGCGCGTATCCGCCAATTGCAGCGGCGTGTGTGCCTCATCATTGCTGCTCGTTTCCCAAGCCAACGACACCGTTTTACGTCGGCCCGCACTGCGCCGATGGCTGAGCGCCTGATTCATCGCAATCCGGAACAACCAGGTGTAAAGCTGGGCATGGGCCTGAAACGTCCCGGCGGCTGCAAAGGCCTTCATGAACGCTTCCTGCACAATATCCGCAGCATCGTCGGGCGAGGGCACCATCCGCAACACGGCGTTGTAGATGCGGTCCTGATACAGCCGGACGACCTGTCCGAAGGCTTTTCGGTCGCCAGCACAGAACGCCAGGGCCAGCGCTTTCTGGTCACCGCTGCTGCCCGTCTGGCCGGTCCGCCCAACGGGACTGGACAGGTTTACGCGGGTCGAAGTTGCCGTGGTTGACTCGGCCACCGCTGATTCACCTCGTTAGACGCCGGGAGGGGGGAAAAGTTCCCAACCATTGGAAAAATTTACCCATGGGCGTTACCTGAGACTGCATCCACTACCCACTATGATGCCATCACTGAGCGCAGCTTTCAATCTTTCCATATTGACGAATTAAGAATTTGGGGGTGTGCCGCTGATTAAATCGGGCAATTTCACTGTGAAAAGGCTGCGGGGCAGTACTTGGTCGGCCCCGGCAATAGTGGCGCCCTGGGCAAGCGCGGGCTGGACATGGGAACAGAACGCGATCAGAGGTGTGGCCGGGGCCAACTCTTTAATACGGCGCACCATCGCCACGGCCTCCTCATCAATATTCAAATCCACAATAATTAACGTGGGCTTTAACTCGATGAGCGCTGCTTCCAGTCGGGCGGGTGTGGTGGCCACACGGCAGGGCCGTTTCAGGGCTTGGGCCGTGGCGGAAATTTTGGTCATGAAAATCAGGTCAGCAACATACGCAACAACGGTCATCAGTAATACCCTCCAAGTGCGGAAATTACTGCAATTGTAGGCGGGCATTAAGATGTGTGGGCAATAGTTCGGTGGTTAATTTCTGGGTGCCCAGTTGCACTTCATAAGTGCCATAAAAACCGCGGAACGTCACTTTTCCCTGGGCATCGGTGACCGCATCCACATGCGTATGCCAGCGCTGGGTGAGTAATTCCACATAGCGTTTACCGGCGGGCAGGAGTTCGAATTTCTCATCCACCAATGCCGCTGGCCGACCCAGCCAGTGCGACTTGGCCCAGAAGCCCCACATCAGGATGGCTTCAACCTTGGGATGTGAAAATCCCATCGTGTAGAAGATATCCAGCGCTTCGGCTTTGCGTTCTTCATCGGCGGTCTTGAAGGAAATCTCGGTCAGGTGGATGGGTAATTTCAGTTCCCCGATCTTATCGAGCCGTTTGAGCATGGCGGCTGGGTCCAATTCCAGATTGCTTTGGCGCTCCACGGGGTCATCGCTGCGGTCTTCTTTGACCCGCATGGGCACACAGCGTTCGGCGGCATGTTCCTGGATCCCGATGCCGCCGACCACCGCGCCATCGCGCTGCAAATCGGCGATCAAATCCAGATAACGCTGGGTTTTCTTGTCGTCGGCCAGAATGCCGTATTCATTGACGAACGGCAGTGCCTGGGGATCAAGCCGCGCGGCCTCGCTAAAAAACCAGGCGTTAATTTTCTTACCCAAACGGTCGGCAAAGAACGAACCATCGAGCATTTCGTTGTTCACATCCCAACTTACCAGCTTGCCGCGATAGCGTGTCACCGCGCTATCCAGGCGCTGCGTCACGGCCGTTTTGAGTTCTTGGTCATTCAAGGCCTGCACCCAAGGCTGGGTGAACTTGGGCTTTGCCCAGAACAGACAGTGCCCGCGGATTTTCAGTTTATTTTCCTGGGCAAAGGCCACAAAGGCATCGCCTGCGGCGTAATCGAGCTTACCCGCCTCTTTTTCCGTGCTGTATCATTTCATGCTGTTTTCATCCACTACACCACTAAAATAGGTGCGGACGAAATCCAGATACTGCGTGCGCGTGGGACTGGCGGGTTTGGTTAGGATGCTGGTATTGACGGCGGTGCCAAACAGGAAGTGATGCCGGAACAGATTGATAGCCACGGGTTGATTGGCAGCGGGTTGGCCGGTGGCGTCGGTGACCGTCAGTGTGAAATCGCCCTGACGATGCGTGCGAATCCGCGCCTCGGCATCGGTGCGCCAATCTGCCCCGTCTGCGTTAGTAATTCCGGCCCAAACTGCACACATGACTACTCCTGCCAGCCAAAACGACTTCATGAAGTGATTTCCTATTTATGTGAACCATCACAATAGGGTGGGTTGCGGGTTTTCTTGCACAGGCATAACGCTACCTTGGCGGTTTCGTCCAACTGCACTTTGACCGGGGCATACCCGGGCGCGGCCAGTTTATGCGAACCATCGCAGCAGGGCTGATTGTTCGAACAGCCACAACTGCACCACCAGATCGGTTTGCCAGCGAGAATTTCCATGATCACAGGACGGGTTCCAGCGCTGCGGGGTAGTTCACTCATGGTCAAGTCTCCTCAATGACGGGATTGGTCAGACAGCCGATACGTTCAACGGTAATCGTAACGTGGTCGCCGGCTTTTAGATAGCGGTTGGGGGTGCGGCCCATCCCCACGCCCTCGGGGGTGCCGGTCAGAATCACCGTGCCCGGCAGCAGGGTTGTCGAGCCCGAGAGGAACTCAATCAGCGTGGGCACATCAAAAATCATGTCCTGCGTACTGGAGCTTTGCAGGCGTTCACCGCTGACATCCGTACTCAGATGCAGTTGATTGGGATCGCCCACTTCGTCGGGGGTGACAATGGCCGGGCCGATGGGGCAGAAGGTGTCAAAAGTCTTGCCCCGACACCACTGGGTGCCGCCAAAGTCTTTCTGCCAATCGCGGGCCGAGACATCATTGGCGCAGGTATAGCCCAGCACATAATCGAGCGCATCTTTGCGGGCCACATTCTTGCAGCGTTTACCGATGACGATGGCCAGTTCGCATTCATAGTCCACTTTGGTGCTGGCCAGTTTGCGCGGCAGCACAATCGGATCGCCGGGGTTCTGGATGGCGGCAGGATTCTTCATGAACAACACCGGATGACTGGGAATCTTGGCGCCGGTTTCTTCCGCATGTTTGCGATAGTTAAGACCGATACACATGATGGCAGGGGGGATGACCGGGGCCAGCAACTTGGCGATGCTGAGACGCTGGGTCGTGATGGCGTGATCCAGCCACGGGGCCGCCGTAATCCGTAGCGCGGTACCATCGGCTTGCAACACGCCAAAATGTTCCTGTTGGCTCGCATCCAAGAATCGCACAATACGCATGGGTGAGGTTCCTATTCAAGAGTTGCGGATAATTTTACTGCTGGGGCAATAAAAACGCCCGCATGTGCGGGCGTCATAGGGGCAAAATTATTCCCAGCGTGGGGTTATGGTTCGTCGCTGGTCGCCTTGAGCGTCTTGACCGGGCCGGAAGAGGCGGTCAACTGTTGGTTGGTATTGGCGGCGGGTGGGGGAACCGTGGCTTCGGTTGCGGAAGCACCGGCATCAGCCAAGCCCTTCTTGAATTCGACAATGGTCTTGCCGACATTGCGGCCAATTTCGGGCAAGCGCCGACCAAAGAAAACCAAGCCAATCAGCAGAATCAGGCCAAGTTCCATCGGACCAAGATTTAAGAATCCAAGCGTATGCATACACACCCTTTCATAAAGGTGAACAGGAATATGCATAAGTATAGCCTTTCCCATGGCCGGTTGGAAATAATTGTGCGGAAATTCCCTGTGTTCGGCGGGTAATA
>Ga0194061_1001853_pt1 | contig 11931 bp, 13 predicted proteins | sample SepL2221m_MetaG_FD_163423 | JGI IMG/M metagenome (GOLD analysis project Ga0194061, IMG submission 163423) | Anoxic zone freshwater microbial communities from boreal shield lake in IISD Experimental Lakes Area, Ontario, Canada - Sep2016-L224-21m | ecosystem: Environmental > Aquatic > Freshwater >...
AGAGAGGGGGCGGGGGGCGGGGTCGCGGGAGGTCATGGGAGCGGACCGACTCCTGGCTGGACCTTCCGCCAGTCGCAAAGACGAACCCGAACGACTTGCATCAAAGGGTAGCTATGAAGGTTTTGGTGGCTGTTTGGAGTAATCAAATCCCTTTTATCAACCCAGCCCCGCCTATTCTGGAGGGCTTGCGACCGAGCGACCCCAGGGTCAAGCCGCGATGGATGCTTCCCGAGATGCCAGCTATCTGCGCCGCAATGGCGAGAGGAAACGCGATCCAGAGAAGTTCGATCGCATCCTGACGGAATTTGAGATTGCTGGCGAGAAAATACATGTTGGCCGTCTCTGGGATCTCAGCACTGAAGGGGCTTGCATGCAGTTGCTCGGCCAGGTGAAGATCGAAGAGAATGCAATCGGAAACCTAAGATTTCGCCACGTCGATACACTTGAGGAGGTTGAACTGGTGGCAGAAGTCTGCTGGTTGGATTCCATGGATCGACGTACGTTGGTTGGTCTGGTGTTCGCAAAGAAACTGGAAAATGCCGGCCATTTTCTGGCGTCCCATCTTTAAGAGCCCTGGATGCGGTGGGCGGGATCCCGTTCCGGCCCGGGACGGTTGCAGCAGCGTCCCCCCTCGCTGGTCAGGCACGGCACAGGCTCGTTATCTTCTGCATGTGAGGAGTTGAAACGCTCTTCTGGGGTCGAAACGAGGACAGACTCCCAGAATCGTTCCAGTCTCCAAGCCCTGCCTTTGGCGGGGCTTTTTTTTTTGGAATTGGGCGCATGGCTGTGTTTTCGGCCCCGCGCCCTCCGCGATCAGTCGCCCTGGTTCCTGACCCAAGAGGCTCTCCAGTTCAGGGGTTCAGTAGACATACCCGGCCACGAACAGGCTTTCGTCGTTGGAAGGCTGGGAGCCGGCGCGGTAGGCCCCCAGGCTGGCTTCGGAGTTGGCCTGCGCTCGAGCGAGCAGGGCCCCCTGGCCGGCGGCCCGATCGTGGCCTCCCCATTGCTGGAGGCAGGAATGCTGCAAGGCACGGCCAAAGGAAAAGCCCAGGTTCCAGGGGGCTTGGCGGTCAGCAGCCCTGTTGATCGCATCGAGATACACACTCGCCTCCTCTTCCCCAAGCCCACCGGACAAGAAGAGAATTCCGGGCACGGAGGCCGGCACGGAGCGACGGAGCGTGCGCACCGTGGCCTCGCCCACCTGCTGGGGCGTCTGCTCGCCGCCATGGGCAGCGCCGGCGGTGGTCATCGAGGGCTTCAGGAGGGTGCCCTCCAGCAAGACACCGTTCTCCGCCAGAGCCGCGTACACCTGCCGCAGCACCCGCTCCTGCACCAGCGCCGTGGTCTCGATCGGGTGGTCGCCATCCATCAGGATCTCGGGTTCAACGATCGGCACCAGGCCCTCCTCCTGCACGGTGCGGGCATAGCGAGCCAGGCCCCAGGCGTTCTCACGCACCGCCAGCTCTGACGGCGCTCCCTCCGCAGTGATCCGCAGCACCGCCCGCCACTTGGCGAAGCGCGCCCCCCTTGCGTAGTAGCGGGCGGCCCGCTGCTGCAAGCCGCTGAGTCCGGTGCACCAGGTTTCGCCTGCCAGGCCGCCCGCCAGCGGCTGCACCCCCTGATCCACCTTGATGCCTGGAACAACTCCCACGCGGCGGAACAACTCCAGAATCGGCGTGCCGTCGTCGGTGTCCTGGAAAAGGGTTTCCTCGTAAAGGATCACGCCGCTGATGAACTGCTCGAGGCCACCGGCCGTGGCCAGCAGCGTGCGATAGGCGCGGCGATGGTCCTCGGTGTTGTCCAGGGCGATCGCCGCGAACCGTTTGCCGATCGTGCCGGTGGATTCATCGGCGGCCAGCAAACCTTTACCTGGGCAGGCAATGGCGGCTGCGGAGGCCATCAACTCTTCACGGAAGGCTTCAAGTGCCATGGCGATGACCAATGGGGGACGTTCTCCAAGGCTATTGAGATCCCCGGTTTCCACGGCACCTGCTGGAGCCGACTACTCCGATTCAGGGGGGTGGACGGGACCCAGCAACGGTGCGTTCCAGTACTTCAGGGCCGGGAGATTGCCGTAGTGGGAGAGAACGGAGATCGTGGAGGTGTCGAGCAGGAAATGGCTGCCCTGGTCTGGTGTCAGTCCAATCCAGCGGGCCACCAGCACCCTCAGGACGTGGCCGTGGGCAAAGAGCGCCACCGGCCCCCCCAGGTGCCGAACCCGAGCGATCACCCGATCTACCCGCTCCCCCAGCTGCTGGGGGCTCTCACCACCCGGGCAGCCGTCCCGAAAGACCAGCCACCCCGGGGCCTCAAGGTGAATCTCAGCGGAGGTACGGCCTTCATAGGCGCCGTACTCCCACTCGCGCAGGTCGGCGTCGGTTTCCATCTGCTCCCCGAGGCCGGCCAGTTCACAGGTGCGCCTGGCCCGTTGCAGGGGGCTGCTGAGCACGCATTCAAGACCGAGTCCATGGAGGTAAGGCGCCCGCGCTCGGGCGGCCTGCTCGCCCTTTGGGGTCAAAGGGATGTCGGTGATGCCGGTGTGTTGACCCGAGAGGCTCCAGGCCGTCTCACCATGGCGAATGAGCAGCACATCTCCCGCCCCGAGGGAAAGGTTTGTCATCGCAGAGGCCCCAGGTTCTGTAAACGCATGACAGGCACTCTGGCCCCTTTTCCCCAAGCCCGGAACCCAACCTGGGGTGGGCGGGCAGCCGTGCGCATCATCACCGAGACAGTTGGGCATCGGACTGCCAATACTTACGCCAGCTCAGGTGCACTAAAAATGGCTGAATCGCCTCAGCAGAAATGAAGCTAGCTCGAGATGACTTGATTATGAATTTCAGACGTAAGGGTTTCTATGCGGGCGCTCAGTTGTTGGATGACCACCGTTAACTCATTGTTCCTCTCCACCAAAGCCAGCAGCTGCTTGGACTGCTCCAGGGCCAACCCTTGCTCTTTGTGCATCTCCATCGCAATCTCCTCCCTGTGCCTGGCATCGGCCTCAGCGTGGGCCTTGTCACGATCCGCCTGCCTTGTCTGAGCCAGGAGAATAAGAGGAGCCGCATAGGCAGCCTGAAGGCTGAATGCCAGGTTCAGCAGAATGAAGGGATAGGGGTCAAACTTTACAAGATTCGCGACATTAAGATAAATCCAAACGACGACAATGACCGTTTGAGCAACCAGAAATACAGGTGTGCCAAAAAATCTGGCGAACCCTTCCGCCGCGTTGGCAAACCAGCCGCTGCCGAAGACGGATTGCAGATGGGCATGCTCTGCGAGATGTCGAAGGTAGTAGGGCGGTGTTGTGTTCTTGTTTGGCATTCTATTGATGAAGCAACACGCTCCCTATTTGTGGTTAGTGGCACCTACTTGTCAAGATTCAATCCTGCCTCCCTGCCTCTCGATCCAGGCTGGCCTGGCTCGGGAAGGGCAGATTTTTTCGAACCCCATGGGAGGGCCAGCCGCATGGCCGGTGTCATGGCTCGCCCCACCGTCGAGGCCATGCCCCCATCAGCGACTGGACGGACTGAGCTCAGGGGCGATGGTCCTGAGCTGGCCAGGGGTGAGCTGGCGTCTGAGCTGGAACTGGAGCGGTTGACCCGCTCGATACAGCGCTACAGGGGAGGGCATCAGCGCACGCATGGTGTCCTTACCCAGCAGTTGTTGGTCGAAAAAGGCCAGGGAAAGGCCCTTGAGATCGCTCTGGGCCTGCTGGGGATCTGGGCCGATCAGCCAGCCGGGAAGCTTGCCCGTGGCGGCCAGAAAGGACAGGTGGGTGGCCCTATCGAAGACCGCGAGCACGCTGGCTGCCTTCACCACGTTGGTGTAAGGGATCAGCTGCTGGGAGACAGGTGGAGCGAAAATGTCCTCCGTTCCTGAAACAATCAGCACAGGAGCCTTGAGGTTCAGCATTGATGCGGCAGAGAAGATCGGAGTGCTCACAGGATTCACGGCGATCACCACCTTGATGCGTGGATCGGAGAAATCAGAGCGCTTCACCACCTTGCCCGGTGCCTTGCATTGCCAGAGAATGGCGGAGTTGAACTCCACCTTGTTGGGGTCATTGATCAGCGGGCAGGCGCCCTCCAGATTCGGCCAATCGAGTTGGGCACCGCCCAGCGCCAACACGGTGTAACCACCCAGCGACTGGCCCAGTGCGCCCACTTGGCTCGTGTCAATCTGCCGAGGCCAGCGTTGGCTGACCTGATCAATCAGACGGCTCACATCAAGAGGTTGGGAATACCAGGCATTCGGGTCCGGGATGGTGGCGAGGCCCTGGATAGTGGCTCGTACGCGGGTGGCACTGGTGACCGGAAAGTTGAGGGCAGCAACGCCGTAGCCGTGGGACGCCAGGTGCTCGCCCAGGTAAAGCAAGGCGTTGAAATCGGTGTTCAGCCCGGGGGCCAGCACGATCAGGGGGGCTGGTCGCACCGGCGCCTGCCCTGGGCCGGCAGGAGCTTTAGCACTACTGGGGACCAGGGCGATGGCGCTGATGGTGTTGCCGTTCTGGTCCTGGAAGCTGAAGCCCTCTCTGCTGTAGCTGCTGGTTCCCGCTTGGGCAGCCCCGTCGAGCAGGGTGCTGGGCAGTCCGCTGGTGGAGCCGAGCGCCAACAGGCGCGGAAACATCTCCGCATCGCGCGCGAATTGGGCCTTGAGACGACGGGCCAGGTTGATCACCTTTGGCATGCCGATGATTACATTCTCCAGCGGATACTGCTGCAGAACATCAATCAACCGCAGGCCACCGCTGCGTGAGGCCCCAAGGATCAGAGCACCCGAGAGGGCGGGCACGGCCACTGCCTCTGGCTGTTCCAGGAGCTTGGCGAACTGGCGCGCCAACACCCCACCCATGGCCGTCTGCAGGAAGTCCGACACCTCCAGACTGGTGATCGGGAACGGATGGCCAAGGGCGAAACGCAAGGCGCCACGATCCTGCGGGGTGAGGCGATCGAGGAGGAAAGCCAAGTTCTGGTTGACGTTTCCAGTGTTCACAAAGTCGTTGAGATCAGCAACGCGCACCGAGCGCTGCAATTCACCGAGGCGGAACACCACCCGATCGGCAGCCATCAACGGCGTGCCGGGCAACTGAACAAGCAGACCGGCAAGGGTGCAGGCCAGCCATCTGGATCCGGCTTTCAAGGGCTGGAGGCGGTGAAAAGAAGGTAGGGCCATGGCTCCCATGCTAACGGATTCAATCAAACCCTTCAATCACGAATGGGCATTGAACAGATGGCAACAGAATCGACAAGATCCACGATCGAGTCGCCTGAACGCAAAGGCGTAATTCCAACCTATCCCTCGGGATCTCCTTTTTGAGTACCCGCAGATAGATGCTAGCTCACGATTAGCGACGCAGCTCGATTGGGCGCTTGTTCAGCACAATGAAGTGGGGTGAATCAAGCGAAGTGAGAAAGGCGATGGGCTGATGCTGGCCTGGATCGTCGTTCTTTTCCAGCTGAGGAGACGCCACAGCGGAAACCTTATCGATAGGAATATCGATAGGAATATCGATAGGAATGCGGATCATCCGACTCCATTGTATCAATGACTCGTGGCCTCTTCCCATCCTCTCCATTGAATCTCAGGCTGAATCGTTTTGTTTGCAGCCCCATCAAGTCCCAGGCCTGTGACTTCCATCCAGCTTCCGATGGCCTGCCAGTGATTCAACAGCGAAACGCTGCTGCACCTGCTCTTGGGGAGGGAGCGTTGCACCCGGCTCCATGCTCAGGCCTGACCCCAGAGCGCAGGTCACCGACCCTCCGTGGGTTGGTCGCTGGCCATTGGCCCCATTGACCCAAAAGCTCTGCGCTGGAATTGTTCTGCAAACGCCCCCTGAGTGATTCGAACACTCGACCGGCTGCTTAGAAGGCAGCTGCTCTATCCAGCTGAGCTAAGGGAGCACGACTGTGATGGCACCAAGGCATTGTGCCAGTTCGGTCGGGGCGGGAATGCCGCTGCCTCGCCCGGCTATCGTGCATTCAGGAGTAGGCAAGCCTCTCACGTGTCTTGGCAAGGGAGTGCGGCATGACCCAATCGGGCGGGCTCCCACCGCGAAGACACAAGCGCCATGCCCTGCCCTCCACCCTTGCCGTCGTTTCAGCAGAATTTGAGGCCCCCAATGGTGAGACCCTCGCTGGCCAGCTCTGGGATCTGAGCTCAGCAGGGGTATGCCTTCAGATAAGGCGCCACGTCTCCCTCGCTGAAAACAGCATCGGCCCGCTTCGAATTGTGCATCCCTACAGGCAGGAAATCTTGACCCTCTCCGTCCAGGTGTGCTGGACCAACCCATCCCGCCTCGTCACGTTCGTGGGCATGTTGTTCGCCGATGGCCTGCTCAAGCCCGGCACATTTCTGGACGATTACATGAAGGGCTTCCTGGGTCGACCGCATGCAGACCTACCGCGAGGGAGGATTGTTCTGACCTGGGAGTGCTGCCTGCATGAGCAGTTCCGGGCACCAGATCGAGCGGCGCTTCAAGCGTTATCCCCTGCCCACCGCCCTGGCGGTGGTGTCGGCCGAATTTCGCACCGACCAAGGGGAGCTGCCCGTCGGCAAGCTTTGGGACATCAGCCTGTCGGGCACCTGCCTGGTGCTTCCGGGCCGCCAAACCCTGGCGCCTGGAAACAGGGGCCTGCTGCTGATTCACGATCCCAACAGTTCCGAAGAACTGGCCCTGATGGTGGAGGTGCGCTGGGTGGACGCGATGAAGGTGTTTCATGGGGAGGATTTCAGCTGAGGGCCTGCCCAGTGGCTCCCACCCGCGAGGCCCCCTAGAGTGGCTGGCTGCGCAACGTGCTCCATGGCAGCCACCCGGCTCAGCGACAGCCAGAAACAGGAGCTGGTGGAGCGCTACCGCCAGGGCGCCAGCAGCCAGTCCCTGGCGGAGGCCTTCGACTGCAGCCCGAATACCGTCAGCCGCGTGGTGAAGGCGGCCCTCGACCCCTCCACCTACGCCGAGCTGAAGCAGCTAAGGGCGCGGGGGGCAAGCCTGAGCGTCAACGAGCCACCAGCCCCTGCTCCGGAGCCCGTTGCCCCTGACACCACCCAGGATCTCGACGATGAGGACGGTGGGGAGGACCCCCACCGGGTGCTGGCGATCGATGACGCCGACGATTTCGCCGAGGACAACCTCGAAGATGGGGAGCTGGAGGGGGAAGAGGAGGGCGACCCCTTCGATGCCAGCGAGTTCGTCACGGTGCCGGTGACGCTGGCAATCGAAGATCGCCCCCCCACCTCGGCCCAACCGCTGCACGGCGCCGAACTCCCCAGCAGCGTCTACCTGCTGGTGGACAAAACAGTGGAACTGCAGGCCCGCCCCCTGAAGGAATTCCCCGAACTGGGGCCGCTGCCCACCGAGGAGCTGGAGCGCCAGGCCCTGGTGGTGTTCGCCAACCCGCGCCAGGCCAAACGGCAGTGCGGCCGCAGCCAGCGGGTGATCAAGGTGCCCGACAGCGGCGTGCTGGAACGCACCGCCCCTTACCTGCTCTCCCAGGGCATCAGCCGGCTGGTGCTGGAGGGGGCCCTCTACGCGCTGCCGGGGTCCTGATCGGAGCCGGGCAGCAGCAGGGCGGTGCTGACGCCACCGCTGATCACCCCCACCACCAGCGCCAGGCCCACCACAAAGCCCGTCGGCAGGGGATCGGTACGGCCAAAACCCAGCTGGAGGTTGGGCCGGTCGTTGAGGTTCTGGGCCCCCAGGCAGAGCAGCAGCAGCAGCAGCGCACCACCGCCAAGGCTGGCCAGCAGCAGGCGAAGACGCAGCAGCATCAGGGTTCTCCGTTCCGGTGCAGAAGACCGTAGAGCGTCCGGCGCGAAAGGCCTGTCTCCTGGGCCAGCTGCCGGGCGGCATCGCTGGCGCTCGCACCGTCCGCCACCCGCTGGTGCAAGTCCGCCAGCAACTGGACCTCATCGGGCGGCTCGATGGGCACCGGGAGAGCCCCCCCCAGCACCAGGGTGCATTCCCCCAGGGGCGGGGTGTCACGGAAATGCTCCAGGGCGGCCGAAACGGTAGGTCCGATCTGCTGTTCGTGGCGTTTGGTGAGCTCCCTGGCCACCTGCAGGGGCCGGTCGCCCAGCTCCTGGAGCAGATCCTCCAGCACCTCCAGCAGCCGGTGGGGCGCCTCGTAGAGCACCAGGGTGCGGGGTTCGCTGGCCAACTCCTGCAACCGGACCCGGCGGGGTCCGCGCCGGGGCGGCAGGAAGCCCTCAAAACAGAAGCGGCCCGTGGGAAGGCCACTGCTCACCAGGGCCGTGGTGAGCGCACAGGGCCCCGGGATGCAGACCACCGAACGGCCAGCGGCGCGGACGGCGGCCACCAGTTCTTCGCCGGGGTCACAGATGCCGGGCAAGCCGGCGTCACTGATCAGGGCCAGGCTTTCGCCCTGGTCGAGCGCCTCAAGAAGCTGGGGGATGCGCGCCAGCCGGTTGTGCTCGTGATAGCTCAGGAACTTGGCGCGGATACCGAGGCCCGCCAGCAGCAGACCGCTGCGGCGGGTGTCCTCGCAGGCAATCCGATCCACCGCCCCGAGCACCCGCAGGGCCCGGGGGGAAAGATCGCCCTGGTTGCCGATCGGGGTGCCCACCACGTAGAGCACCCCAGCGGTGGGTTCGGTGGACGTGGTGCTCAGACCGGCAGGGGGGCGACGGTGGCCACAGGGGGGGCCTCTTCCTGATCCACACCGCGGAGGGTGAGATTGATGCGGCCGCGGTTATCAATTTCCCGGACCCGGACCCGCACCTGATCACCCACCTTGACCACGTCTTCGACCTTCTCCACCCGAGCCTCGGAGAGTTGGGAGATGTGGATCATCCCCTCCTTGCCGGGCAGGATCTCAACAAAGGCACCGATCGGGATCACGCGGGTGACATGGCCGGTGAACTGCTCCCCTTCGCTGACGCGGCGGGTGAGCCCTTCGATGATCCGCTGGGCCTCCTCGGCGGCGGCGCCATCGTGGCTGGCGATCGTGACGATGCCACCATCTTCGATGTCGATCTTGGTGTTGGTGCGCTCGGTGATGCCCTTGATCGTGCGGCCACCTGGGCCGATCACGGTGCCGATCAGTTCCGGGTCGATGCGGAAGCTGAGCAGGCGCGGGGCATGGGGCGAGAGGGTTTCCCGGGGCTTGTCAATCGCCTCCAGCATCTTGCCGAGGATGTGCAGCCGGGCCGGGCGGGCCTGGTTGACGGCTTCGGCCACGGTCTTGACCGCCAGGCCGGTGATCTTCATGTCCATCTGCAGGGCGGTGATGCCCTTCTCGGTACCCGCCACCTTGAAGTCCATGTCACCGAGGAAGTCCTCGATGCCCTGGATGTCGGTGAGGATGCGCACCTCATCGCCCTCCTTGATCAGGCCCATGGCGGCACCGCCCACGGGGGCCTTCAGGGGCACACCGGCATCCAGCAGGGCCAGGGTGCTGCCGCACACCGACGCCATTGACGTGGAGCCGTTGGAGCTGAGGCACTCCGACACCACCCGAAGCACGTAGGGGAAGCTCTCCTTGGAGGGCAGCACCGGCACCAGGGCCCGCTCAGCCAGGGCGCCATGGCCGATCTCCCGCCGGCCGGGGGAGCGCATCGGCCGGGTTTCGCCGACGGAGTAGGGGGGGAAGTTGTAGTGGTGCAGATAGGTCTTCTCGCTGGACGGGTTGAGGTCGTCGAGCTCCTGGGCATCGCTGGGGGTGCCGAGGGTGGCCGTGGAGAGCACCTGGGTGAGCCCCCGCTGGAACAGGCCGGAGCCATGCACCCGCTTGGGCAACACGCCCACGGCGGCGGTGATCGGGCGCACCTGGTCGAGGGTCCGGCCGTCGACGCGCTTGCCGTCGTTGAGGATCTGGGCGCGCATCAGCTTTTTGGTGACGCCCTTGTAGGTGTTGCCGAGGGCCTTGCCGGCGGCCGCCAACCGGATCGGGTCGTCCTCGCCGAGGGCGGCGATCTTCTCGGAGGCCTGCCCCTTGATCACATCAAGCTGGCCGTCGCGCTCGGCCTTGGTGAGCTCGAACTGCTTGAGCACCTCGCCGATCGCAACGCCGAATTCCTTCTCCAGGAAGGAGGGCAGGGCCGGGTCTTCCACCTTGGGTTCAGGGATCACCTGCTCAATGCCCAGATCGCTGAGCAACTGGAGCTGGGCCTTGATCAGCTCGCCCACGGCCTCGTAGCCGAAGTCGATCGCCTCAATCACATCCTGCTCGGGCAGCTGGTTGGCGCCCGCCTCCACCATCACCACCCCAGCGGGGGTGCCGGCCACCACCAGGTCGAGCTCGCTGCGCTCGATTTCGCGGTAGCTGGGGTTGAGCACGAAGTCATCGCCCAGCAGGCCCACCCGCACGGCCGCCATGGGACCGGCAAAGGGCATTTTCGCCAGCAGGCAGGCGATCGAAGCGCCGGTGACGGCGAGGACATCGGGGGGAACCCGCTCATCGAGGGAGAGGGTGGTGGCCACCACCTGAATGTCGTCCCGCAGCCAGGAGGGGAACAGGGGCCGGAGGGGCCGATCAATCAGGCGGGTGGTGAGGATGGCGCGCTCGGGCGGGCGGGCCTCCCGGCGGAAGAAGCTGCCGGGGATGCGGCCGGCGGCGTAGAGCCTCTCCTCGTAATCACAGGTGAGGGGGAGGAAATCGATGCCTTCACGGCCCTTGGCGCGGGTGGCCGTGACCAGCACGGCGGTGTCACCGCATTCAACCAATACAGCTCCCCCAGCCTGGGGGGCATACAACCCTGTGGTCAGCCGGATCTCCCGACCATCGAAGGAGACCGTCTGAATGTGTCCTGGCACGTGCGCTTATGTCCGTTTTGTGTCGCAGATCATTCTCGCATTCGGAGTGCACCCACCGCCGGCCAGCAGGAAGGGGCCCCCGAGGGAGCCCCTTCAATCAGCCTGGAACTGCACCCGTAGGTCAGATCCACCTGGACCGGCGTGAACTTCACTGGCGCTGGACGAACAATCCAGCGGGAAGACCTACCAGCTGGACTTGGTGACGCCAGGGAGCAGGCCTTTGTGGGCGCGCTCGCGGAGCTGGTTGCGGCACAGACCGAAATCGCGGTAGACGCCCCGGGGCTTGCCGGTGGCCCAGCAGCGGTTACGCACCCGATTGGGGGCACTGTTGCGGGGGAGACCCTGGATCTTGCGGTGGATCTCCAGGCGGGCCATGGGATCGGCCGCCGCCTCGAAGGCCGCCTTGAGATCGGCGCGCTTGGCGGCGAAGCGCTCAACCAGCTTCTTGCGCTTGACGTCACGCGCGATCATCGACTTCTTCGCCATGCGGCTGCTGCTCTGGTGCGGTAATAGCTGACTTTAGCTTCTGGTCGGATGGCTGGGGCAGAGATCCTCGAGGCCACAGCCCCCGCAGGCCGGTTTGCGGGCCTTGCACACGGCCCGTCCGTGAAAAATCAGGCGGATCGAGAAGGTTTCCCACTGGGGCTGGGGCAGCAGCTTCATCAGATCGGGCTCGATTTTTCCAGGGTCGCTGTGGCGGCTGAGGCCGAGGCGGTTGCTGAGCCGGCGCACATGGGTGTCCACGGTGACGCCGGCGTTGATGCCATAGGCGTGGGCCAGCACCACGTTGGCGGTTTTGCGCGCCACCCCGGGCAGTTGCAGCAGCTCCTCCATCGAGGCCGGCACATCGCCGCCATGGCGCTCCAGCAGCAGGCGGGAGCTCGCAACAATGTTCTTGGCCTTGTTGCGAAAAAAGCCCGTGGATTTCACGTAGGGCTCCACCTCGCCGCTCTCCACCGATGCGGCAGCGGCCGCATCGGGAAAGCGCTCGAACAGGGCCGGGGTGACCCGATTGACCCGCTCATCGGTGCACTGGGCCGAGAGCATGGTGGCCACCAGCAGCTCGTAGGGGGTGCGCCAATCCAGGGAGCAGGTGGCCTCGGGGTACAGCGCACCGAGCCGCTCCAGGATCAGCGGGGCCCGCTGGCGGGGGCTGGGGAAGC
>Ga0194061_1001854_pt1 | contig 11930 bp, 18 predicted proteins | sample SepL2221m_MetaG_FD_163423 | JGI IMG/M metagenome (GOLD analysis project Ga0194061, IMG submission 163423) | Anoxic zone freshwater microbial communities from boreal shield lake in IISD Experimental Lakes Area, Ontario, Canada - Sep2016-L224-21m | ecosystem: Environmental > Aquatic > Freshwater >...
GGGAAACGGTCCGGGCCCCTGGATGCGCAGCAGCGCCAGGTCGGAGCGAATGTCGGCCTTGACCAGCTTGATCGGGTACTGCAGGGCACCACCAGGCCCGTAAACTGTGGCTTTCAGCGATTCGGAACCGGCAATCACGTGGTAGCTGCTCAGAACGTAACCGCGCGGTTCGATGATCACACCCGAGCCGACGCGGGCAAAGGCGGCCACCGGAATTTCAGGCTCTATTTCGGGGGGAAGGGTACCCGCCACCTGCGTGTTTCCAACGGCATCGATGGTGATAACCGCCGGTCGCACGCTGTCAATGATCGAATGGTAGGAGGTCTGCAGGCCTTTGACCTGCTCCGGAGCCACACCAGCCGACTGCAGGGCAAATTTCTTGGATCCCCACTCAGGCGCCTTATTCTGCCCGCGGTTGAAGGCGTTGGTGAAGTAGCCGTCCTTCTGGAAGCCTTCATACACCGCCCAAGCGGTGGTAATGGCGGCCATCACCACCAGCGTCCAGATCCACGGTTTGTAGTTCTGGGGACACTTGTTTATCGGCTGCTGGAGTGAACCTCCAGCGCTTGAGGAATTTTTATCGGTAGCCATCAGCTGCTCCTATTCGTCTTTTTTTCGTGTCTGAGGGGCGGCTTCGTCGCTCTCTTTCGGCTCGCTCTTGTCTCTAAAGGATGTTTTGATGCCGGTATTCCTGATGCCGGCAATTAGGGCGACAATACCGCTGAAGATCAGCACCAGCGGCAGGACGGCAACCAGCAGGTCAACCATGTACCACCAGTATTTTACCAGACCCCAGAAACCGAGGCAGATTGCGATGAGACCAAAAACGATGCTTAACATATTGACTCCTCCTTGAAGTGATTTCCGTGTATCAATGAATGGCGAAGCGTGTCCTATTTGCTCTTCTCTTCCAGTTCCAGCGATTTTTTGAAATATTTGACCGCCTCGTCCCGCATCCCTTTGGCCTCGTAGGCAAAACCGAGACTCTGGTAGGCCTTGACGAAATCGGGCCTGAAGGTGATCGCCTTCAGATAGGCGTCGATCGAAGAATCATGTTGCAGCAGGGCATCGTAGATCAGGCCGAGTTTATAGAAGGCATCGGCATTGCCCGGATTCAGTTCGATGACCCGGTTGAGGGCGTCCAGCGCTTCGCGGTTTTCGTCCACGGAGAAGAGTGCCGATCCGAGCAGGTAGAACGCTTCGGCAAAGTTGCGGTCGAGCACGGTCACCTTGCGCAGCATCTCGATAGCCTTGTTGAGCAGTCCCAGTTGGGTGTAGATCTTTCCCAGCTTGAAGAGTGCTGCTACGTTATTGGGGTCGCTGGCCAGGATCTTGTCGTAGATTCTGATGGCCCCCTCATAGTTCCCCTTCTTTTCGAGGTTCTCGCCCAGCCCCAGGTGGATCTCCTTCGACTCTTCCGGGTCAATCTCCAGCATGCCGTTGTAGGCATCCACCGACTTGTCGATAAGTCTGGAGGTGTTCTTGGCGATCACCTTGAAAAAATACTGAAACTCGCTCAAATCAACTTTCATCCCTGCCTCCGTTAAAAATATGTGTGAATCGCGGTTACCGGTAATCGACGGATCAAGCGTCGATCAAATGTCCCAGAATGATCAGTACCAGCCAGACAAAGAAAAGTGTCTGCTGGGTATGGATCAGCCGCATCTGCTTCTTCATGCTGTGAAAGACGTTGTAGCGCATCAAAATACCGGCAAATACCAGCCAGACCGTCAGCACAAAGGCACCCGAGAGTATGATGTTGCGCTCATCGGCCGGCGCGTAATGGCCGTGCAGTGTCAGCGTGAAAAGTCCCAGCAGGTTGAGCAACATATGCACATCGAGATATTTTTTGAAAAAATGCGTCGTTTCCCGCGACCAGGGCTTGAAGTTGTTGGCAATCAGCCGGGCCGGGTAGTAGGCGTTGGCAGACAGGAACAGCAGCATCGACAGCACGCCGCACATTTCACTCACTTGTTCAGGATTGCGGATCACGAGCCTAACCCCCATTTATTGATCGGGAAGGTGCTCACCGACACGCCGGCTATGCCGTCGACTTTTTCCATGACCAGATCCTGTACATGACCGGAAATGATGTGTGTTTCCAGGACGCTCTTTTTCATCGACACATCGATGACGATATCAACCCAGCTCTTCTGACCCATGCGCCTGCTTTTGACCGACCTGACTCCCTCGACCCCCTCAATTTCCAGGCTGACAGCGATGATCTGGTCAACATCCTCTTTATCCATCGCTGTATCTATCAGGCCGTGAATCCCCTGGAAAAACATCTCCACGCTCATGCGGAAGATAAAAAGCGACACAAAGGCTGCGGCGGCGGTGTCGGCGTAGATGAAGCCCATCTTGGTGCCGATCAGACCGAGCAGAACGGCGAGGGAAGAGACACTGTCCGCCTTGCTCTCGTTGGCGTCAGCCAGCAGCGCCGGACTGCCGAGCTGTGTACCGGCGCACTTGTTGGATGTGTACATCAGGTAGCTGAACACCAGTGACAGCAAAGTTGCCAGCAGTGCCGCGTTGGAAGGTACCGTCTCAACCCCCTGCCCGAAGGTGTGCAGCGCGTCGATAAAAATACTGCTGGCACCGACGAACAGAAACAGGCTGGCGCAGAGCGTGCTGATGTATTCGATCTTGCCGTAGCCGAAGGGGTGGCGTTCGCTGGGGGGGCGGCTCGAAATATTGAGCGCCACCAGGATCAGCAGCGACGACAGGGCATCAGCACCGGAATGCACGCCGTCGGCCACCAGACCCTTACTGCCGGTGATCGTCCCGAGCAGTACCTTGAATATGGCGGCCAGCAGGTTCCCGACGAAACTCCATCGGGCCGACTTGGTACCGCAGCTTTCACACTCCTGAAATTTCATAAATCCTTTGTCGTCATCTGCTCTGGCTCTAAACTCCCCCTCCACTGGCGGGAGGGGAGGGAACTAACTACATCTTGGCATGCCCGAGATTATCGGTGTACAGCACTTCCTCAAACCCGAACAGCAACGCAAAACCGCGGTAGGGAAACATGCGGCACATGACGTTGTATTCGTAAATCCGCTCGTTAAAATGCAGCCGGGCATTGGTCACCCGCAGACCGGCGTGCTGAATCGTCGTCATCAGCTGCGCGTAGGGATCCTTGGACTTCAGCTCGGGAAACTTCTCCAGCAGGATCTCCATTTCGCCGATCAGCCCGATGATGCTGGTCAGATTCTCCGGTTTCAGCGCCGCCGCGCCCCGTTTATGGGTCTGGCCGTTGAGGGCCACGGCCTCACTGTGGATCCTGCGCTCCAGGGCAGCGTAGCGCTGCACCGCATCGGTGGACTGGGCCACCAGTTCCGCCCGCCGCTTCTTCTCGATCTCCAGCTTGCCATAGGCGATGTGGAGGCGGTGTTCCTCGTCGACGAACTCGTTATGAACCAATCGTGTCGGCACAGCTATGCAGCACCAGAGCAGGGCGTACAGCAGCAGGTGCCGCCTGGTAAACTTGAACTTCACCGTTCTACCCCGCTGACTCCGGGAAATCGTCCCAGGTGCTGAAGTATTTGCGGGCCTGGTTGCCGACCATCATGGTCGACGTAATGTTGATCGAGGCAGAAAGCGGCATCCCCAGAAAGGGGAGCACCTTATAGGCCCGACCGGCATAGCGCGGCAGCAGCCTGGCCGAAATCTCGGCCGCCGAGTCGGGAATCCCCTTGCTGATGTAGACCCTGGTCAGCTCGTCGATAACGCTGCGAAGGCTGCGGGCGGCAACCCCCTTGACCGCCTCGGCACTCCCTGAAAAACCGAGCAGGGCCACCGTGACCGCCTTCAGTTCCTCCATGTCCATTTCGACATCGTAGGCCACTGAAATCGAGTAGCAGAGTTCGATCTGGGTCCGGATCAGATAAGCCATATCGGCGGTGATACTGACGAACAGCGTCCCCAGGGTGCCGATGCCGGGGATCGTCGCCGGAGCACTCACCAGGCCGCCGAAGGCGCCGGTCTTATAGGCCGCTTTCCGGATCAGCTTACTGCTGACATTGTAGGATGCGTAGCGCCGCGGCTTACCGCCATGCTCCAGGTCATACTCAACCATCATCTGACGCACAGTGCCTTGAATCGCATTGAACGATGTCCCGCTCACATACAGCAGTTTGGCAAGCCAGTTGTCTTCTTTCATGGCATGAACGGTTCGACCGTCAGGTGCACTCCCGAAACGTTATTGAACAGGTTATGCAGGCTCTCCTTGACGTGCAGCCCGATAAGATGCCCTTCTTCATGACTTAAATGGTGATCGACCTTGATGGTTATGTCGATCCAGATGCTCTGCCCCAGCTGCCGTGCGGTTACCCGCGGCACCCTGCGAACTCCCGGAACCAGCCGGGCGGTAGCCTCAATGCGTCCGAGAATTTCGGGACTAACTGCAGCATCGAACAGCCCGTGCAGCGACTCCTTGAACATGGAGACGCTCAGGCGCATCAGGTCGACGGTCTCGACGGCAGCCACCAGCGGGTCAAGAAAAAAGAAACCGAGCCGCGTACCGAGTATGCCCCCTGCAACCAGCGCCGACGAAATGGCATCCGAATGGCTGTGCTTGGCGTTGGCCAGCACCGCCGGGCTCTTGAGTTTCTCGCCGACACACTGCAGGTACGAGGCGATCTTGTAATTGGCAATCACGGAGATGATGGCCGCCCAGAACGCGATGAACTTAGGTACGTGGGTGCCGCCATGAAAGCTGTTCCAGACATCCTTGACGGAATGAATGAACAGGAAGGTAGTGGCTACGATCAGCAGAATGCTCATGATCAGCATCGCCACGAATTCTATCTTGCCGTGCCCGTAGGGGTGGTTTTCATCGGCCGGCTTGCCGGAAACCTTGATACCGGCCACCACCACCAGCGACGTCGCGAAATCCTTGAAGGAGAACAGCGAGTCTGCCAGGATAGCCTTACTGCCGCTGATGTAGCCGATAAAAGCCTTGAACAGCGCCAGCGCCAGGTTGGCATAGACGGCTAACCAGCCCACTTTTTTGGAGCAGGCGTTACATTCCGACGTTTCCGTATTGCCGCAGGGATTCAGAGAATGACGTGACATGTGCTACAGGCACCTCTGTCCCGATGGGGAGCGGGCGTTCCTCGGCGAATATTCGGCGCCACCTTGGTCAGAGCATCACCCATGTCCTTGGCCATCTGGTTGGTGTTGACAGGCGTTTTCGAAATAGCGTGGCAGTTGACACAGGGTCCGTAATAGGCGTGCGGACTGCGGGCGGTGGCCAGGATCATCGGCGCCCCCTCCAGCTGCGCTATACCAAGTTCCTCCGCCGCTACTACCGGAATGACGCGACTCGTGCCGTTCCGGAAAACTGTCACGTTGGCCTGGGTAGCTAACGCCACCGGCTTGGTGGCCAGACGGAAGGAGCGCAGGTCAACAACCGGGACATCGTTGATGGCGGTGATCACATCGACCGCCTGAATGCCGGCATTGGCTGCCGCCAGGGTCACTTCGTCAATCAGCACGCCGCGCACCGTAACCGGGATGTTGTTGGCCTTGGCTATGGCAGGTGTCAACGGAATTACTTCCAGCCCGGCCCAGTGCCCCTCAAGTACAAACTTGCCGGTTGGATCCGGCTGGACAATGGGTGCCACTGCCGCGACGCCGAAGGGATTCTGCGCCGGTGAAAGTGGTATATTAACCTTCTTGCGCCGCTGCGGGGCAAACTGATTCTCGTCAGGCATCGGTACGGGGCGCTGACGGTTCTGTTGATTAAAAAACTGCTCGCCTCCGGGAGAGGGCACCTGCCCCCTGTCTTTTCCCAAGTTGAACGGGTTATCAGCATCAGGAGCACCCGCCACCGGCTGTGCATTCCCCAGATTGAAGGGGTTGTCGGTATCAGGGACAGCCTTACCCGGCTTGCTGCGCAGGTTGAAGGGATTGGCATCAACCACCGTCGGTTGGGTGCCGACAGTAACGACCGGGTTGGGAGCAACCGGTGCGGCTTTGGCTTTCTCTGCTTCGCGCTGCTTTCTGCGCGGGCCGTTGTCACCCAGGTAGAAAAAATATGTGTAGGCAAAGGTACACATCATCAAAAACATGACGATGGGGTTTGCCAGATGTTTGATGTACTTCATCAGGCCGATTGCACCACGCTTTCATTCTCAGTCTCAAGTATATCGTTGATCTTCTCGGAAGCCTTGGCTTCGAACTTCCTGACCAGTTCCGGGTTCAGCTTGTTGATCAGCTCGTAGGTGAAGGCACCCACAAATACTCCCACAAATACACCCAAAAGAACTTTCGACATGGCTTACTCCTTTTCCTGGTTATCGGAACAGCATTCCGACGAAGATGTGCAGGTCTGCAGCGTATCGTCCTTCTGCAGCTGGCAGGTCTGGATTTCCTTCTCTATGGCGGTCAGCTCATTCATCAGCTCGTTAAGCCGGTCGTCGCGTCTGACATCGGTCAGCCCCTCGCCCGACAGGTGCACCACCCGCGCACCGATGTCCCGCAGCAGAATGCGCTTGCTCCGCTCCAGCCGGTTAATGTCGTAGGTCAGAAATATGCCCTTGGCGCTGCTTTTCGCCAGACATACGGTCTTGTCCAGCGCACCGGCAACCGTGTCACCCAGGTGCTGGATTTTGTATCTCAAATCTTCAGCCATACACATACCCCTCGTCATTAATCGGTTATTTTATCGAATTTCAGTGCTGCTGATCGTCCTTGTTCTTGGTCTGCAGTAGCCTGATCAACAGCATCCCGACCGTCGCCAGCAGCGCCCCGATCAGCATACTGACCAGGATCACCATGCTGAGCCTGACGCCGTGAGGGTTGCCGACAATAACTTTCATCGGAACCGGGTTGCTGTTCTGATCGAGGAAAATGACCGCCAGAAACAGCAGCAGGCAGATTGACAGTACAAGGTATTTCATAATTCGTTACGGTTCCAACCTGCTCAAGCCGGATGGTTCAGTTCAGACCAGTACTCTTCGGGCATCTCCTTACAGAGCATCAGCGCACCGTTGGCGCCGGCATAAACCGAATCGTTCACTTTGCGTACTTTGCCGTAACCGAGACTTTCGTTCATATGCTTCTCGATCTCTTCGCGCAGGCCGATGATTTGGCTGCCGCCACCGGCCAGGATGATATTCTCCTTCAGCTCTTCCTGGAACTCCGGATCGTAGGTGGAGACGAGGTGATCGATGCCGGCCACGATTTCCACCACTATCGAACGGCAGGCCTGCTTCAGCTCCTCGGTGACATCCAGCTCGGTCGGCTTGCCTTTGATCGGCAGGGTGATCAGCAGCCGCTCGGCGTTGCCGGAGATGACTGCGTTGTCCTCCTTGAAGGACTTGATCATGTTGACGGTAAAGTTAGCCTCCGGGAATTTGGTGGCGATCAGCTGGTGAAACACCTGATCGATATGATCGCCGGCTTTGTTGGCGGTGATCTGGTCGATTTCGGTCGGGAAGGAGCCGTGCATACGGCAGAGGTCGGTGGTGCCGGCGCCGATGTCGATGATCAGGGTGTTGTTCAGCAGATTGAGGCCGAAGGCCACCGCAAACGGCTCGGAAGCGATCAGCACCGAATCCAGCAGTCCCTCGGAAATTTCGATCAGCGCCTGGTTGTTCTTCTGGGTCGCCAGAGCGGGGGTGCCGATGACGCCGCGGATCGAATATTCCTCCGGTTTGCCGTCGGTGACCAGATCGATCAGGTGTGCCAGCAGCCGGTGAGCCACGTCCAGGGTCTGTTTGTATTCAGCCGGGTTGGCGTCCGGGTCGCTGGAATATTTGAGCACCCCCACCTCCATCGGACGGTGCAGGTCAAGCGCCAGGCGGTTCTTGAGCGCCTCCTCGCCGAACAGCACATCCTTGCCCAGCATCTTCCTGGAAATGGTATCTCTGGGGAACCCGACATAGCTCGGCACGCAAAACCGCAGGCCGTTATCGCTGGCAATAACGCTCTTTGACGTACCGAAATCAATCCCTACATTCAAAACCTTCATGACATTCTCCTGTCAGCCGACCACGTCATCAATAACCGGTCAGTAAAAATTAATTCAAACAACCCGCCTCGTTAAACTAATAAATGATTGGGTTTAATCCTTCTTGAGGCCCTGCAGGAAACCGAGAGCGCCGCCGGTGAGACCGAAAGCCTTCAGCACCAGGAACGCCGGAACCAGAACCTCAACGGCGGACGCCACGATAACCGTTCCTATGCCGGCCACGACGCCCAACCCCAATCCGGCTGCGGTCTTGCCGACAATCGTCCCGGCACGGTAGACCGTATCCGGATCAATGCACGAACACCCCGACTCTTCAGTCTTGTTTTCAACGGTTGTCTCACTCATGTAAGCGTTCCCCCTTTTGTCTTTTTAGTTCCTGAAACAGGAATTTTCTCGCTGTACGATTTGTTGGCGTCAACCAGGCTGCCGAAAAAGTTCCGGACGCCAAGCACCGGAACGGTGCGACGGGCCTCCGCCTCGGCTGCGGCAGCTGTGTGCTGCTCTTTAATCTTGCGTGCAATGCCTCGTGCTTCTTCAGCCGCTGCTTCGGCAACTGCGGCCGCCTTGCGCCCACGTTCCGCCTTAGCTTCGGCACGGCGTTCGGCTTCAGCCTTTTCAGCGGCCATGCGTTCCCGCTCCGCTTTGGCGGATGCTCCTTTGCCGGCGACTTTTTTGACCGGTGCAGCAGCGGTTTCGGCAGCTTTGCGTACCGCTTCGGCAGCTTTTGCGGAGGCAGCAGCAGCCTTGCGATCCAGCTCTGCAACCCGTGCCGCAGCTTCATCGGCCCTGCGCTTCTCTTCGGCCTTCAGGGCATCCAGACGATCCTGATCCTGTTTTGCCGCAACGGCACGGGATTTCTCAACCGTCGCCTCAAACGCAACATTATAGGTATTCGGCCCTTTGTTCTCCATCGCCAGCAGGCGGCTTTCAAGCAGCGTCAGTTTACGTTCAAGAGCGACCGCCTTATCGGCGCCGGCCCGTTTCTCCGCATCGATCCTGTTCTGCAGTTCCAGCCGCTTTTCCAGGTTGGTGCGGCGTTCATGCTCCAGTTTCCGCTCAAGTTCGGCCACCCGGTCAAGATCGATGTTTCCGGTGGAGACCGCAGCTGACGCGATGTGCGAGCCACCCGTAGCAAGCCTTCCTTCCAGCTCAATCAGTTTTTCGAGGATTCCGCGGCTTTCGCGCTCAAGCCTGCTTTCAAGCTCGCTGATCTTCTGCAGGTTGCGCATCTGTTCAAGCTCGATGCGGCTCTCCAGCCCGACCATCCGGCCCGAATCAACCGCTCTGCCCGCCTCGGCGGCGCCCTCGCGGGCGATCAGTTTTTCCAGCTCGGCAATTTTCTCAAGCTCGTTCTTTTTTTCCAGTTCGGCAATCCGCCCCAACTCATGCATCTTCTGCTGGTTGGCACTTTTCTCGAACTCGATCCGCCGTTCCAGCTCAGCAATCTTCTCCAGGTTGCTGCTCTTCTCCTGGTCGATCATCCGCTGCAGCTCGCTGCGCTGTTCCACGTCAGTCTGCTTTTCCAGGCTGATCAGCTTTTCCAGCTCGGCGATCTTTTCGGCATTGTTACGCTTCTCCAGCTCAATCATCCGCTCCAGCTCGGCCATCTTCTGCAGATTAATCGATTTTTCCAGATCGATCATCCGCTCCAGTTCGCCGACCCTCTCAAAACCGGATATGCTCCCGGTTACCACGCGGGCAACCGGCGGAACTGCAGCGGCCGGCTTTTCCCCGTTCAGCTTTTCTTCAAAGACCTTTCTCACGCTTTTAGGAACGCTCTCGACCCGCTTCGACGGCTTGGTCTTCTTCGAGCTGAAAAGCTGCCTGACCCCCGCCTCGCCGGCCTTATACAGCCCGCTGGCAGCAATGGTCGCAAACTCGAAGGTGGCCGCCGTAATCTTGCCGACCCGCTTCATCCCGCTTTCCTGATCGTCAAAATCATGAGAAGTCATGGTTGAACTTTTTGTATTCAAATCTGGCTCCTTTCCGAACGGTCATCTCATTCAAGCAGCTTGATATGCTCAATGCGCAGCGTTTCGCCGTATTCGATCAGCTTGTCCTTGAAAAGCGACAGCTTGCCGGTCTCCTTCAGGCAGATACCGATCAGCAGGTCGCTCAGGTTGGAAATCTCATGGAGATAGATGAATTCGCCGCCGGTCTCCTGGGCCATCCAGCGGAAACTCCCTTCGGTCTCCTGAATCTTATTGCAGAGAATCGGGTAGATCCTGACCCCCTTGTTCTTCAGCGCGGCAACTTCCTTACGGTAGTCACGCATCCGGTTGCAGGCGCGGAAGCTGTCGACAACGCCGTGGGGGGGCTTGTCTCCCACCAGCACCACGACTTTGGGGGCCGACTGACTCCAGTTGAAATTGACCGCCTCATAGAGAGCGCATTCCACCGCTTCAGGCCCGTCCCCACCTTCGCCGATGTACAACTCGGGGGAGCGGACAAACTGGACGATCTCCTTCTTGTCAAAGGTCAGCGGCAGTATCTTGGTCAGGTAGAACTCGTCCTCGCCCTCATCACCGTGGTCCTTGTAGGCGACCACGCCCATCCGGACCCCCTGGGAGAACTCGAGGATGTCCTCGATGATGCGGTGGATATTGTCCTGCACCTCGTTGATAAACGGATCCATACTGCCGGTGGTATCGATGGCAAACACGATATCCAGCGTGGAGTTCACAAAAAGGCGGTCGTTGTTAAGATGATCCTCCCGCTCGCGAAGCTTGCGGAACAGCCGCTCTTTTTTTTCATCCAGCGCTTCCATTTTGCAGGTGTGTCTCCACGGCGTAATTTAAGAGTTACTTTCTAAAATATACCCGTGTCAAAGTCAAGCACTATAAAGTTTTCATGCATCTGTGACGGACGCTCCGGACAGTCCTTCCATCCAGCTTAGGCACCTTCTGCCCGGGCAGCTGCGGGAGCGGATTCCACTGACTCGGGAACATCATCCTGGTGGGCGTTTTCCTCGCTCTCTACGATCGCCTCGGCTTCCAGCGGGATGACCGTCATCGCCTCGGCGATTGCCGACCGGTCTATGTCTGGTACCGGCTCGGCGGCAGGTGCGGTTTTCTTTCTTTTCTTGAATACTTTTGTTGCTTTTTCCTTGAGTGCCGCTGCGGCCGCCGCCTTCGCTTCGGCAATCTCAGCCAGCCTCTGGTTCAGAATCTCGATCTCCCGCTCGCAGTCCTTCACTCTGGCGATATTGGCCCGCAGTTCAAGCGATGCTGCCGCCCCGTCCAGGTCAGAATGGCTGGCGCTCTCCCTGCCGATTTCAAACTGCAGCGCAATAATCCTCGCCTGGTACTCGCGCAGCTTACGTTTGATCCTGCCCGCTTCGGTAGGCGCCACCGCCTTCTTCGTGCTGGTAACCACCGCGGCACCCGTGTCATACATATGATACCAGCGCCGAACCGCTGGCGTTCAGCACCGTCACCACGCCGTTTTTAATGCCGCCCAAAAATGCCCCTGCTATGCCCATGTTCTTTAACTCCTTTCGAAATGTTCCCGTGTTTGTATTCTATTTCACCGTCTGCCGCAGCAGGCGGTACCATTTGAGGCGCACCATCTCCTTGCCAATTTTGTATTTCAGCCCCAGGATCGTCATTTCCGACTCCCGGATTGTCCGCTCCAGTTCGGCTTTTTCAGAGTGCTTCATTTTTCGGCGGGCTTTTCTTGCCAGGCGCGCCCCCGTATCGTACATCGAAACAAGTGCGGCACCACCGGCATTCAGCAGGGTGGTCATGCCATCCAGAGCAACATTTACATAATGGTTCCGTCTTCTCCACATGGTTGCGACTCCTTTCAACCGCTGCAAACTTTCAATACCGTAACCGACAGGCAGGGAAAAAACATGTCCGAAAAAGAAAAATGTCAGAGCAGTTAACCAGAAAAATGCGGCATGTCAAGCGGCAAAATATAATCGTACCGAATTAATTTTTACATTCAATAT
>Ga0194061_1001855_pt1 | contig 11929 bp, 7 predicted proteins | sample SepL2221m_MetaG_FD_163423 | JGI IMG/M metagenome (GOLD analysis project Ga0194061, IMG submission 163423) | Anoxic zone freshwater microbial communities from boreal shield lake in IISD Experimental Lakes Area, Ontario, Canada - Sep2016-L224-21m | ecosystem: Environmental > Aquatic > Freshwater >...
GATGGAGCGGCTGCATGCGTCGCATGTCTGCGTGATCGGCATCGGAGGCGTGGGCTCGTGGGTCGTGGAGGCGCTCGCGCGCACGGGCATCGGCGCGCTGACGATCGTGGACGCGGACGACGTGTGTGTGACCAATGTGAACCGCCAGCTCCCCGCGCTCACAACCACCATCGGTCAAGCGAAAGTCAACGTGATGGCAGAGCGCGTGCGGCAGATTTCGCCGTCGTGCGACATCACCGCGCGCCCGGAATTTTACACCAAGGCGAATGCCGCCGAACTGCTCGCGCTGCCGTTCGATTTCGTCGTGGACTGCGTGGACCGCATGTCCATCAAGGCACACCTTATCCACGAATGCCACACGCGCGGCCTGCGCATCCTCACATGCGGCTCTGCAGGCGGGCGTCGCGATCCTTCGCAGATCCGCGCCGACGATCTCGGCCGCGCGGGGAATGATGAATTGCTGCGCCAGGTGCGGCGTCAACTCCGCCGCGAACACGGCTGGCCCGAGGGCCGCGGCGGCCTCGCGCTGCCGATGGGCGTGCCGTGCGTCTTCACGGGTGAAATGCCGCTCTACCCGCGCGCCGACGGCACATGCAGCGCCGATCCGGAGGAAGGCGAGAGCCTGCGGATGGATTGCGCGAGCGGCTTCGGCGCGGCGACATTCATCACCGGCGTGTTCGGATTCATCGCGGCGTCGGAGGTCGTGCGGCTGCTGCTTTCAGGCGACGGTGTTCCGCAGCGTGCCGATTGATGCGATCGTGATCGCGACCTCGTCGCCTTGCGCGAGCGTGAATTCATTCGGCGGCACGAGTCCGGTGCCGGTGAGCAGCACGCAGCCGGCGGGGAAGCCGTTCTCGCGCATGAGCCAGCCTGCGAGTTCGTCGAAGGTGCGCTTCATTTGCGAGACGGAAGTCGCGCCGGAGAAGACTTCCGCACCACCGCGGCGGATGCGCAGTTCGATGGCGGTCTCACGCGGGAGCGGATCGCGCACGACGATGCCGGGGCCGAGCGCGCAGCAGCCGAGATAGACTTTTGCCTGCGGGAGATAGAGCGGGTTCTCGCCCTCGATGTCGCGCGAGCTCATGTCGTTGCCGACGGTGTAGCCGAAGATTTTTCCCGCAGTGTTGATCGCGAGCGCGACCTCGGGCTCGGGCACGTTCCATTTCGAGTCCGCGCGGATGCGCACCGCTGCGCCGGGCGCGACCACGCGGTGTGGCGTCGCCTTGAAAAACAGCTCGGGGCGCTCCGCCGCATACACGCGGTCGTACACGCTGCCGCCGTCCTTGCTCTCCTCCATGCGCGCATCGCGCGAGCGCAGATACGTGACGCCGGACGCCCACACTTCCTGCGACTGGATCGGCGAGAGCAGTTCCGCCGGGCGCTCGACGGGCTTGCCGTAGCTGAGCATCGGCTCGAGGAGCGAATGCGGATCGGCGTGCTGGAAGACGGCGTCCATCGTGAGGTCGGCGAGGAAGAAGCAATCCTCGCCGCGCTGGGCGACGAGTCCGGAGGCGGTGCGATAAAGTGTGATCGGCTGGAGCATCGAGGGCATGTCAGCGGGCTGAGCACGGGATGGCAAGACGATGGAGATCGTAGCTGCCGTCGGCGGCTACGGGTGCTTGCCGAAAAGAAACATCAACGGTGCTCCGAGACGTGCGCGCCAGGCGGTGAGCGTGTGCTCCGCGCCGTCGGCAATGTTTACGATGAAGTCGCGCCCGCGCACGAGGCCCTGGCGTTCGAGCGCAGCGGTGGCGCGCGTCTGGTAGAGGGCGATGCTCGCGTCGCCGAGCAGCGTGCCGTGGTCGAAGTAGATCCTTGTGCCGGGCGCGATGTGCGATTTTTCAAGCTGGCGGATCAGTTCACACTCGTCCGGCGCGTCGGCGGTGAGGTCCTCGAAAAACGGGGAGAGACATGCGAAACGGCCAAACGTCCCCGCATGGCGCATCGCCATCCACAGCGCAAGCGCGCCTCCGAGGCCGAAGCCGAGCACGCCGGTGTTCGCCGGATCGGGCAGCGTGCGGTCGCGGCAAAATGTCCAGTCAATGAACGGCTTCAGATCGTTCACGAGGAAATCGGCCATCTTCGGGCCGTCGAACTGCGGCGAGAGTTCCTCGTCGCGCCGGCCGAATTCCTCGCGGTGAAAGATGGCGACGAGGATCACATCGGGAATGAGCCCGTGCTTTGCGAGCCTGCGAACGCAGTCGTCGGCGGTGAGCGATTCGTGGCCGGGCGTGTCGAGCGCGGCGAGCGTGTCCTGACCGTCGAGCAGGTAGAGCACGGGATGCCGCGAGTCGCCGCTGCGCATGTAGCCCGGCGGCAGCCACACGACCGCGCGGCGGTGATGGCCGAACAGCGTCGCGTCGAGTTCGCAATCAATCGTCTTCCCGAAAATCCAGTCGTGTTCCAGCGGCGGGCAGTCCTTCCAGTGGTCCACCTCGATCGCGACTTCGATGTCGTGCAGCACGAGGTACTGGTAGTTTAGAGCGACGGTGCCATCGGGAGCCGTCTCCTCACTGTCCCATGAGCCGCGCGTGATTTTGAACTCCACCAGGCCGCCCGGAAGATCCGCCGCGCCGCGGAATTTCCCGTCATCGCTGCGGTCGAGCGCGAGTCCGCGCTCGGGCTGCCAGTTGCCGAGCGCGGGGTCGGTGCCGACGATCACCACGCGCTGTCGCGTGGGGTCGTGCGGGATGGTGACTTCAAAAGTGAGGCGCGGCATCGCGCAGGAAGCCTAGCGCAGCGGGGGCGGAAGGGGAACTGCAATACGCAGCGCAAACGTCACGCAAGCCCAGCCCATTCCACAGGCAACATGCGACCGTCCTGTCCGGCGCTGAAGGTCAGGCGGCCGTCGGGTGCGGCTTCCACGCGGCAGTCAATGTTCGTCGGGCCGTCGGCGGCGGGCGTGATGCCTTTCACCACGAAGACGCCGAGCGGCTTTGGTGCGGAGCCGAGTCCGGCCTGGCCCTGCTGGAGCCGCACGCGCGCCTCGGTGCCGCCGTTTTCCTTTGCGCGGACCGGGAGCTTGTGCGCGGCGGGCAGCGGCTGGCGCGGGTTCAGCAGCACGCCGCCTTCCTCGCCGCCGTCGAGCGAGACGAGCACGGGACGCAGCAGCGAGCCGGCCTGGTGGACTTCGAGCATCTCGCCGGACTGCGCGCGCAGGCCGCTCCAAAATTCGATCGTCGTCGCGGCGGCGGTCTTGAAGTCCTCGGGCGCGTCGCCGAGTTGCGCACGGCGGAGCACCTCGATGGCCTGCTCCGGCTTGCCGCACTGCTTGAGCGACTGCGCGTAATTCCAGTCGAGCCGCTTCGTGAATCGTCCGCCGGAAACCGCGGGCTGGATCATCGTTTCGAGCGTCGCCGCGTCGCCCGCGTCGCCGAGCATTGCGGAATATTGCAGCAGGATTTCCTCGGAGTTCGGGTTGCGCTCGTACGCCTTCGCGGCGTACGCGACGGCTGCCGGATTGTCGCCGCGCTGGCCGGCGATGCTGCTCGCGAGGAGCAGCGGCATCCATGCGCCGCGCTTGTCGGCAAATTCCACGAGCACCTTCTCCTTCTCCGGGCCGTGATCATTTTGCAGATCAAAGTAGATGCCGAGCGCGGCCTGGATGTTCGGGTCGAGCGAGATCGTCTTTTCCAGCGCGGCGAGTTCACCCGGCTTGTCGCCCGCGGCGTTGCACGTCTGCGCAATGTTGAAAAATCCCCACGCGTCGTTCGGATTCACCTGCGTGAATTTTTCAAACGCGGCCTTCGACTTGTCATACTCACCGGCGAGGCGGTAACCCGCGCCGAGCGCGGCCAGGATGCGCGGATCGTTCGGGCGCATCGCGTCGGCTTTTTCCAGCGCCTTCACGCCCACGTCGGGGATGATCCCGTCGCGCAGCATCTGCTCGCCGAATCCGATGAGCTGATCGAGGTTCGCCGCGATCTGATCGATCTGGCCCGCGGCCATCTGCCGGAACTGTTCCACCGGCACGACGACCGCCGAATTCGGATCCTTCTGGTCGCGGAGCAGCTTCACCGCGGCCTTGAGCTGCACGAGGGACTCGAGCGCGACGGTGTCGTTGTTGTTGAGGTTCACCGCGTTCGTGAACGCCTGCACGGCCTTCGCCCGTTCGCCATTTTCCGCGAGCATCGCACCGAGATTATTCCAGATGAAAGGCACGCCCGGCGCCTTCTGTGCGGCCTCGGCGTAGAGGCGCACGGCCTCCTGGTCGTTGCCGCTCTGCCGAAAAACGTATGCCTGATGAAAGAGCCCGTACGCCGAGCCGGGGTGCGCCTTGTCAATCGCCGAGAGAAGCTCGGATGCGCGCGCGTATTCCTGATCTTCGAGCGCCTCCGTCATCTCCTGGAAATGCTCCGACGCCTCGACGAATCCGCGCCACGGCCCGATGATCGTCGGCTCGCTGCTCACACACGATTGCACGCCACGCAGGAGCGAAGGCATGTCAAATTCGCCCTTCTCGGGATTCGGCTGCTGCGCGTCCGCGGGCCACGGAATGCGGTTCGGGAGTCCGAAGAACTGAAGTTGCCATGCAGGGGTTTCGATCCAGGTGTAGTTGCTCATGTGATTGGAAAAAGTGAAGCGGGCTAGCCGCCGATGAGATTCATGATCGCGCCCTTGTCCGCGCGCGCGGTGACGATGCCGGAGATGCGATCCTTCGCGACTTCGGGATCCTTCAGCCCGTGACCAGTGACGGTACAGACGATCTTCGCGCCCTCAGGAATCTTCGGCAGCGGGCATGCGGCGCAGCGCGCCTTGCCCGCGCACTTCAGCAGCCCCGCGATGCTCGCCGCGCTCGCGGGCTCGACAAAGATGCCCTCATTTTTTGCGAGCCAGAATTGCGCTTCGAGAATTTCCGCATCTGTCACGATGTCCACCGCGCCGCCGGAATCGCGCATCGCGGCGGTGGCCAAGTCCCAGCTTGCGGGATTGCCGATGCGGATCGCGGTCGCGACCGTCTCGGGATTCTCGATCACCTTGTTGTGAAAAATCGGCGCGGAGCCTGCGGCCTGGAAGCCCGTCATCACCGGGAGTTTCTTCGCACGGCCATTCGCGTGAAATTCCCGGTAGCCCATCCAGTATGCGGAAATGTTGCCTGCATTGCCCACAGGGATCATGTGCAAATCCGGCGCGTCGCCGAGCGTCTCGATGATCTCGAACGCCGCGGTCTTCTGCCCTTCGAGGCGGAACGGGTTGATCGAATTCACGATCGCAATCGGCTCCGTCTCGCCGATCTCGCGCACGAGGCGCAGCGCGTCATCGAAGTTCCCCTCGATGGCCACGACCTTCGCGCCGTACATGAATGCCTGCGCCAACTTGCCGAGCGCGATTTTTCCCGCGGGCAAAAGCACGATGCTCGCGATGCCTGCGCGCGCCGCGTACGCCGCTGCTGCCGCCGAAGTGTTGCCCGTGCTCGCGCAGATCACCGCCTTCGCGCCGCTTTCGACGGCCTTCGAGATCGCCATCGTCATTCCGCGGTCCTTGAACGATCCGGTCGGATTCAGCCCCTCGTACTTCACAAAGACCTCCGCGCCGCGCCCGACAATCGCGCTCAGCCGCGGCGAATGGATCAGCGGCGTCGAGCCTTCGTTCAGCGAGATCACGGGCGTCGCATCGCTCACGGGCAGGAACTGCCGCCAGCGTGCGATGACACCGCGATCGTGGAGTGTGTTGTGGATCATTCTCGGAAAAAAGGAGCGCGGAATATCTGTTCGCACCCGGCGCGCGGCAAGGAGCATTTCGGAAACACTTGGAGCGCTGGCGTCCCCGCCGGCCACGTCGGAAATGCGGAGCATCATTTTTTCATTCGGTCGCAAACGCATCGGAATGGCGCTGCGCGTTTCTTTGTTGCCCGCGGGAACGCCAGCGCTCCACGAAACACGCCGCACGGAAATTTTTTCCAGTTGCGCGATCCGGCGCGACCGCCTACTTCCGCACGCCCCTCCAGCCGGAAACCCTATGAAAACCCTCGTTCTCGCCGAGAAACCAAGCGTCGCGCAGGACCTCGCACGCGTCCTCGGCATTACGCCGGGACGCGGCGCGGAGTTTTTTGAAAACGACAAATATGTGATCTCCAGCGCGGTCGGGCATCTGCTCGAAATTGCCGCGCCCGAGGGCAGCGAGGCACGTGGGAAGTGGAAGCTGGAGAACCTCCCGAGCCTGCCGGAATACTTCGACCTGAACCCGATCGAGAAGAGCGCGCCGCGGCTCGCGGTGATCAAAAAGCTGATCAAGCGCAAGGACGTGGGCTCAATCATCAATGCGTGCGACGCAGGCCGCGAGGGCGAGCTCATCTTCCGCAACATCATCCGCGCGACCGCGGCAAAGCAGCCGATCCAGCGGCTGTGGCTCCAGAGCATGACGCCGGAATCCATCCGCACGGCGTTTGCGAATCTGCGCAGCGACGCGGAGATGCTGCCGCTCGCGGATGCCGCCGTGTCGCGCAGCGAGGCGGACTGGCTCGTGGGCATCAATTCCACGCGCGCACTCACGTCGTTCAATTCACGCGGCGGCGGTTTTCAGAAGACCACGGCAGGGCGCGTGCAGACGCCGACGCTCGCCATCCTCGCAGAGCGCGAGGAGAAGATCCGGGCCTTCGTGCCGCGTGCGTATTTCGAGGTGTTCGGCGATTTCCAAGTCGAGGCGGGCCAGTATCGCGGACGCTGGTTCGATGAAAAATTCGACGCGAAAAAAGCGACCGATGAGCAGGCGAAGGCCGAGCGCATCTGGGAGAAGGCGCAGGCGGATGGCATCGAGGCAAAGTGCAAGGGCAAGCCGGGCATCATCGAGGAGGAAAAGAAGGCTGCGTCGCAGATTTCGCCGCAGCTCTACGACCTCACGACGCTGCAACGCGAGGCCAACGGACGCTTCGGTTTTCCCGCACGGATGACGCTGCAAATCGCGCAGGCGCTCTACGAAAGGCACAAGGCGCTCACGTATCCGCGAACCGATTCGCGCTATCTGCCGGAGGATCATCTCGACACCGCGAAGAAGGTGATGGGCAGTTTTTCCGGCGACCTCGCGAAGCACGCGAAGAAGGCGATGCAGAGCGGCTGGGTGAAGCCGAACAAGCGAATTTTCAACAACGCGAAGGTGAGCGATCACTTTGCCATCGTGCCGACGGGCACGGTGCCGAGCGGGCTCGATGACAAGGAGCAGCGCATCTTCGATCTCGTGTCGAAGCGGTTCGTCGCGGTCTTCTATCCGGCGGCGCAATTTGAGGACACGACGCGCATCACGAGAGTGGAAGGCGAGGCGTTCAAGACGACCGGGCGCATCATCACCGATCCCGGCTGGATGGCGGTGTACGGCCGCGAAGCCGAGGGCGTGGACAGCGAAAAATCCATCGTGCCCGCGAAGTCCGGCGAGCAGGCGCAGACCGTTGCGATCGAGGTGAAGGAAAGCCTCACGAAACCGCCCGCGCGGTTCAACGAAGGCACGCTCCTTTCGGCCATGGAAGGCGCAGGCAAGCTCGTGGACGACGAGGAACTCCGCGAGGCCATGGCCGAGCGCGGACTCGGCACGCCGGCGACACGCGCGCAGACAATCGAAGGGCTGATCTACGAGGGCTACGTGATCCGCGACGGACGCGAACTCGTGGTCACGCAGAAAGGGCTGAGCCTGATCACGCTGCTACACAATCTCGACGAGCAGAGCCTCACGCAGCCGGCGCTCACGGGCGAGTGGGAGTTCAAGCTCAGGCAGATGGAGCGCGGGAAACTTTCGCGCGCCGATTTCATGGGTGAAATCCGCCGCCTCACGACGGAGATCGTGAACAAGGTGAAGAACCACCAGGGCGGGGAAATCGTCGGCAATTACGAGCCGCTCGAAGTCGTGTGCCCGAAGTGCGGCGCGACTCCGTTTGCGGAGACCTTCAAAAGCTACATGTGCAAGGACTGCGGCCTCACCGTGTGGAAGACGGTCGCGAGCCGTGAACTCGAACGCAGCGAAGTCACGAAGCTGCTCACCGACGGACAGGTCGGCCCGCTCGAAGGATTCCGCAGCAAATTCGGCCGCGCATTTTCCGCCCCGCTGAAACTCGATCGCGAGGAGTGGAAGGTGCAGTTCGATTTCAAGAAAGAGGACGAAGGCGACGGCACGCAGCCCGAGTGGGTGAACCCGGAGCCCGTCGGAAAATGCCGCATGTGCGCGGACGGCCATGTGCTCGAAGCGGCGGAATCATTCCAGTGCGACAAGCGCGCGGAGAAGAAATGCACATTCAAATTGGGCAAGACGATCCTGCGGAAGAATCTCACGCGCTCCGACTGCGCGGCGATGCTGCGCGACGGCAAGACCGCGCTGCTCCCCGGCTTCGTGAGCGCGCGCACAGGCCGCTCGTTCAAAGCGTTCCTCGTGCTGAAGGAAGACGGCAAGGTCGGCTTCGAATTCGCCGCCCGCGAGCCGAAGCCGGGCGCTGCGGAGACTGGCAAGCAGGCGCCACTTGCGAAACCGGCGGCGAAGTCTCCGGCCACGGTCAAACCGGTGAAACCGGCGGCGAAAAGGAAGGCGAAGTAGAGCCTGCAACGGCACCCTGCGACGCCGGAGGCATCATGAAAATTAGGCTGCGAGCGAACACCGCCGGCATCTAATTTCCGTTGGCCCTCCGGGCCGTTAACCATTGATGCGAGGCTCAGTATTTTTGAACGATGGAATGAGCTAGCGCTTTGGCGTCTTGCGGAAACTTTATAATTTTCCCAGTCCGTCGTGACGGCGCGGTGACATTAAGGAATGAAAGTCGAGAACATGAAACGCCACCACATTCCCTCCATCCTCGGTCTTTCGCTCGGCATCGCGCAATTTGCCGCGGCGCATGACATCGGCAGCACAGCGGGCACGGGGCATCCGCACTACGATTTTTCCGTGAAGCCGCCGGAGTGGACCTTCGTGCAGGCAGGCACCGGCGCTGCGCGGCCGCGCGCGGGAATCCAGCCCACGCGCTCGAACCGCCCGGCGCAGGCTGCGCCGTTCGAGGCGTTCGCGCCGAAGGTGAGCGTGCGATGGGGCGGAAAATTTCTGTTCGTCGAGAGCAACGGGATGCCTGCGCACAACATGATGGTGGGCATCACCGCTTGGCAGCAGCAGGTGCCGCTGCCGCAGAATTGCACCGGCACGAATGCGTGGCATATCCCGCTCACGCCGGTGCCGGCAAAGGAACCGCGCTCGATCAAGGGGCAGTTCCTGCGCGGCCCGATCGCGCTGGCGGTGAATGGCATTCCCATTTTCAATCCGCAGAACAACCGCGGCGAGGTCTCGCAGGAAATCGGCGAACTCGACGAGTGGGGCGGACACTGCGGACGCGCGGACGACTATCACTATCGCTCCGCGCCGCTGGAAATGTACTGCCGACGATCTGTCGGAACGTCTCGCCCCGGCGTGTGACAGGCGGATGCGAATACCGCTTGCTCCGCGCCATCCCACCACCTGCGCCCGTCCTTCCAGCCGACAGGATTATCAGCTCTACGATCGTCGCAAAGGCCCGCGCGGGAAATTTTCCCCGCGCGAAAACCTAAGCTTCATGCCAATTGCGCATCACTTCGCAGCCCCGCTCATTCTCAAACCCAACACACTCCAAGCATGACAAACGTAACCCGCCGCCAGTTCCTCAAAAGCTCCGCCCTCGCAGCCGCTGCCGCCAGCCTGAACCCGTTTTCCCTCACCTGCGCCGCCGGCAAGGAAATCCCGATCGGCGTCCAGCTTTACTCGGTGCGCGGCGACTGCGCGAAGGACTTCGATGCTGCGCTCGCACAGATCGCGAAGATGGGATTAAAAGGCGTCGAGTTTGCCGGCTATCACAAATACGGCGGCAAGGCGAAGGAACTCCGGCAGAAGCTGGACGATCTCGGACTGAAAGGAATCAGCACGCACATCGGCACCGGCACGCTCCGCGGCGATGCGCTGAAGGGGACGATCGAGTTCCACCAGATCATCGGCTGCAAGTTCCTCATCGTGCCCGGCGACGGCGCCTTCACCGACCCGGAAAAGAGCAAGGAGCTGGCCGAGACTTTCAATAAGACCGCCGAAGTCCTGAAGCCCCTCGGGATGGCTTGCGGCTATCATAATCACACGAAGGAATTCACGAAGGTCGGCGACAAGACCTACTATGATCTCTTTGCCGAACGCACGACAGCAGACGTGGTGCTGGAGCAGGACTGCGGCTGGAGCGCCGCGGCTGGATTGCAGCCTGCCGACCTGATGAAGAAGTTCCCTGGACGCACAAAGCTCGTGCATTTCAAGCCGACCGTGATTGGCGGCGACAAGACTAAGAAGGCCATCTTCGGCGAAGACTCGGTGGACTGGGTCTCCACGGTTGCGGCATGCCGCACCGTCGGCGGCACGGAATGGCTGCTGATCGAGCAGGAAGTCTATCCCGACGGCAAGTCACCGATGGAATGCACCGAGCTGTCCCTCGCCGGGCTCAAAAAGATCCTCTGATAGAATCCCGACCCCAACTTTTACTAATCCGAAATTAATGACTAACCATCGTAACTCCCGTATCCCGAAACTTAGCATTGCCGTATGCCTCGCTTCGGCGGCAGCACCGTTTGCCATCGCCGATGTCACGCTGCCCGCCATCTTTGGCGATCACATGGTGCTTCAACGCGATCAGAAGGTGCCCGTCTGGGGCTTCGCGTCCGACGGGGAAAAGGTGACGGTTTCATTCGCCGGCCAGAATGCGGAGACCGTGGCGAAGGACGGCAGGTGGGCCGTGTCGCTCATGCCGCTGAAGGCCAGCAGCACGGGCACCAAGCTCACCGTCACGGGGAATAACAAGGTCGAGCTAAACGATGTGTTAGTCGGCGAAGTCTGGTTCTGCTCCGGGCAATCGAATATGGAGTGGACCGTTGCCGCATCGAAGGACAAGGACAAGGAAATCGCCGCGTCGAACAATCCGCGCATCCGGCACTTCAAGGTGCCCCATGTGACCTCCAACAAGCCGGAGACCGAAGTGAAGACCGTGGGCGGATGGCAGGCAGCAACGCCGGCGACCACCGGTAACTTCACGGCCGTCGGCTATTTCTTTGGCCGTGAGCTGGAGAAGACGCTGGATGTGCCCGTCGGACTCATCGGCTGCAACTGGGGTGGCACGCGCATCGAGCCGTGGACTCCGCCGGTCGGATTCCAGTCCGTGCCCGCGCTTAAGGCAGACTTTGCCGACAAACTCGCAATGTTCCCGGCCATGAATGCTGTCATGGTTCCCGCAACCGAGCCCGTGCTAGACGCTGAGGGCAAGCCCGTGCTGGACAAGGCCGGCAAGGCGACGATGAAGCCGATCCTCGACGACAAGGGTAAGCCGAAGCTGAAACCCGGCGTGCTGCCGGACGGCAAACCAATGATGAATGCCAACCAGGGCTCACCTTTGGCAATGTATAATGCGATGGTCCATCCCATCGTCCCTTATGCGATCCGCGGAGCGCTGTGGTATCAGGGCGAATCGAACAATGGCGAAGGGATGCTCTACTTCGAGAAAATGAAGGCGCTGATCAATGGCTGGCGCTCGGTTTGGCAGCAGGGTGATTTCCCGTTCCTTTTTGTCCAACTTGCACCGTATCGCTATAACAAGCCTGAAAACCTCCCCGTTATCTGGGAAGCCCAGACGGCCACGCTGTCCGTAGCTAATACGGGCATGGCTGTGATCACCGATATCGCCACCGTCGGCAACATCCATCCGCCGGACAAGCAGACCGTCGCCCACCGCCTCGCCCTGTGGGCACTGGCAAAAATTTACGATAAGTCCGTGGGGAGTTATGCGAGCCCGCTGTTTGATTCACTCAAGGTCGAAGGCAGTAAGGCGCACCTTTCGTTTAATACCAAAACCAGTTGAAAACGGGACGATATAAGCAAGAGTAAGCGATGCCCAAACGATTTCGACTTGGAAGACCTGAACTGGCGGAGGAACTGGAGGTGCTGAGCCGGACGCGGCACAAGCCCC
>Ga0194061_1001857_pt1 | contig 11926 bp, 10 predicted proteins | sample SepL2221m_MetaG_FD_163423 | JGI IMG/M metagenome (GOLD analysis project Ga0194061, IMG submission 163423) | Anoxic zone freshwater microbial communities from boreal shield lake in IISD Experimental Lakes Area, Ontario, Canada - Sep2016-L224-21m | ecosystem: Environmental > Aquatic > Freshwater >...
GTCTTCCGGGTGCCCTCTGTGCTGCGGAAGACGACGCCCGCGATTTTTTCGGAGGGAAATTCGAGCGGCGTTTTCGATGCCGCGATTTTCCAGTTCACGCCCTTGTCCGCAAAAGGGAGCGCCGCCCTGCCGGTGAGCTGCGTCCCGTCGCTGAGCGTGAGCACGTCGAGATTTTTCGGCGTCACGCCGGCCTGTCCGGGGCGCGGGAAGAAATTCAGCTCGCGCAGCGCCGAGAGCGGCACGGAAATCTCCGGCCCGGAGCGCGTCTTGAGTGTGAGTGCGTCGCCATCGCTCACTGCCTCCCTCGCGCTCACCTCGCCCCCGTTGCGCAGCCGCGCCATCGCGAGCGCGGGCGCGAGTTCCTTCGTCACAGCGGGCGCGGCAAAGCGGATGAAGACCGTCTTCTCGCGCCGCTCCTTCGCCTCGGGATTTGCAAAAATGATCTCGCCCTCGGTGATTCGCTCGATCGTGCCGTCCGTCACTTTTCCATCGCCGCTGAAAAGCTGGTCGCCCTTTGCCGCTTCGTTTTCGGCGTCCTTTTTCGGCTCCTTGCCGTCCCACGGCATCACGCGCACATGGCCGATCTGGAACGGCGTGCCGGGCATCGAGACGTTCGGTGAAATGCTGAATGCCGCGCCGCATTTCGCGAGGTCTTCGGGCTTCACTTTCGAGAGCTTCCAGTCCGCGCGCTTCTCGCCGCCGACGTAGAACAGCGCGCGTCCGTTCACGCGATCCACGAGCACGCGGTAGCGGATGCTCGCAGGCTTGCCGCCCGCATTCATGACTATTTTCCACTGCGCGTTCTGCTGCTGGATCGTGTTGTACTGGTTATTACGCTGCCCGTCGAAATGGCTCCCGAAGATCTGCTGCGGGCTGAACTGCACGCTCAGCGCGCCGACGGCCGACTGGTCCACGTCGGCGTAGAAAAGCTGGAAGCTGAAGTGCTGCGCCTGCGCCGGGTAATTGACCTCAAACGACATGTCCACCGGATCAGGAATGCGGCCGAGATCGCGTCCGATCAGCCCGTTCGCGATGCTGCGCAGGAAGCCGTCCTTGTATTCCCATTGCGCGTTGCTCGAGCGCCCGGAACTCCATCCCGTGAGCCCCGTCGGCCCGTCGTAAATCCGCGGCGCATCGCCATCCGAGATCGTCGCAAACTGTGCGTGCTCCCGCGGGATCTCGATGCGCTTGCCCTCGGTCTCGCCATGCGTCGCAGGCAGCGTGAGGAGCAGCGCGCCGTGGTCCATCGTGAGCGCGTCGCCGTGAAAGACGCTGCCATCGCGCATTTGCAGGACCACCTTTGGGAGCGGCGTGCCGGCTTTCGGTGCGTTCGCGTCCGTCGCGGTCTTGCGCTCGGCAAGAGTGAGCGACGTGATTTCCTCCTGGATCAATTCCAAGTCGGACAGCCCCTCCCGCTGCAACTGCACACCCTTCTCCGCAGTGATGCCGCGGATTTTCCCAGTGAAAATATTTCCGTCGCGCAGCGTCACGGTGTCCTTGTCGTCCCCTGGCGTTTTCGTCGCGGAGCCGGGGACGGACACCACGACCCCGTTGCGGAAGATCACGCCATTGCGGGCGACCGTGTTGCGGAAATTCACGACACCCGGCACGGCCTCTGGGACATTCTGCGCAATCCCGAACCCGCCGGCGATCCGCCCCGCCACTGCCGCATCGGGCGCGGCACCGAGCTTCGCCTTCAGCTCGATCTCCTTGCCGTCGCGCTGCACGGTCAGCTTCACATTCTGCTCCGGCTGCGATGCGCGGATCATCTCGCGCAACTGCGCGTGATCCTTCGCCTTTTTCCCCTCGAAAGTGAGCACGCGGTCGCCCTCCTTCAGTCCCGCCTTCTCCGCGGGCGAGTCGCCTATCACACTGAGGATTCCCACGCCATCTTCCTTCTTTTCCTCCGGGTCGGCGTCATCGGCCACCACTGAATTGTCGAGAGTGAGGCCGAGATAGCCGGGCCGCGGGTCCGTCTTCGCGAGCGGATTCAGGATCACCACAGTCGGGAAGCCGGGCAGAAAAATCGCGGGCATCTGCGTCTTCGGATCCGGCGCGGCACTTTCCGCCACGGTCGTCGCCGCGCCAGCTACCACCACGTTGCCTGCCTGGAACTGGATATTCCCGCCGCCTTGGATCTGAATGCGCGCCCCGCCCTGAATCAGCACGGCCCCGCCCTGGATGTTGAATTCCACACCGTTGACACGGAGTTCCCCGCCTTTGTTAAGCGGCTTCTTTCCGCCGTCGCTTTTCGGTTCTGCCCCTTCCTGCGCCGGCACCGCGTCCGGCGCATTTGGTTGCACGCCTGCACCCGCGCCTTGCGGCGGCACGGGCGCACCGTTCTGGAGCTGCACCGCACCAGCCGCGGCTGCACCTTGGAAAATGTGGACTCTCCGCTTTGCTTCGGGTTGCTGCGGGATCAACGGCGCCACTGGCGGAACCGGAAGCACGGGCGGTGCGGGCGGCTCGGGAGCCACCGGTGCAGGCGCGTCCTCCGCGATTGCGCCGGAGAATGAGCACGCAAGTGCGAGGAGAAAATGAGTGAGGGAACGTGTGTGTTTCATGGCGTTGGTTTTCTGTGCGGCTTCGGGCGCGCGTTTATCGTGCAGCAGTTTTCCCTTTCGGCAACTGCGCACTGGTGTCCTTTTTGCATCCAGCCACGCGACATTCGACTGGTCGCCCTCGAATCTGCGGATGCCCACCTGCCGGCTCATCTCGTCCAGCACCTTCTTCAGCGGCGTGTAGGCGCTGCAGCGGCTAGGGAATAGATTGGACCGCGCCCCCGCGTAAAGCGGCGTGGCCGCAACGCGGCTTTACGCCGTTCCGCTTCACCCGACGCATCAGTCATATTGTGCCGTCCGCCCTGCAAAGGGAGGCCGAGCACGGATAGGACCACCGGAGGCGCTGGGCGCCTCGGGGGAGACAGCCGAAGGCTGCCCCGTAGGGGCGAGACGAGCGGGAGCGAGCGAGTCATTATGGACGCTGAAGCCATCAGCCACATCCTTCGAAGCGGAAACGTTCCCAAGATTACTCAACCCCAAACCCAACCCACCGGCCGCCCCCCGGCAATGCGCCGCCCGGCCAAACCCGAGCACCCACCAAAAAACAAACAATCCAACTCAGTTCACCCAACTTCCATCTTGACCCCTTACATAGGGGTTAGGCGTTACTTGGAGTAGAGAAACCATGCGATCCCGAGGAGCAAAAGCTCGATGGCTGTGCAGACGGCGAGAAAAACGAGTGTCCGACGGCGACGCTCCACAAAAGCAATGAAGCGAGGCGGGAGAAAGCGCGAAACGAGGGACAAATACTGACGCCATAAAGAACGGCGTGAGTAAGAATCAGATTCGGTTTCGGAGTTGCGTAGCAGCCTCGACCAATTGTTCTTGCGGGACATAAACGTGAACGCGTGGAATGAGCTGCAGCACCATGTCGCGTGTATCGGAGAGGGTCACGCTGTAGCCTTGGTGGGTGATGATGTCGTGAACCTTGGGGGTGATTGTGAGGACGGCCTGCACGAGATTGCGGTGATTCGGGTCGTAGTATTGCTTGAGGCCGACATCAATGATAGACAACGCAGCGGCAAGCGTGAGTTGCTCGTTTTCGTTGAGGTCTGGCTTGTTGAAGACGGCCTTGTATGCGGTTTTGGCTCCGACTGCGAGCGACTTGATAAGCGCGAAGATGAGAAAGCACGCAAAGAAAGCGATGGTTGCGATGAGTCTGCCCATTGTTTCGTGTGGTTTAGTTGTTAGGCGTTGCGGGTTTCATGGGTTTGCGTTGGCTGTGACGCTGGACGAGGTCAAGAAACTCCGAATGACCTCGAAAGGTGATGGCCAGATACTCCTCGTTTCCGTCGAGGTGCTTGAGGACCCGAGTGCTGAGAGGAGCGCCGATGCCGAGCGTGCGGAGAGCGTGAGAACAAGCTTTGTAGCCTTCGGGTGTATGACCGACCATCCGAAGGAAAAGACCGAGCGCGAACAGGTCTCGGACGGATGCCCGGATATTGGCGTTGCCAAAGCTATCCTGCGCCGTTCGCAGGGTTTGAATGTCCGCCTCGGAGAGTTGGAAGGGCTTTCGTTTCATGGGATGTGTGTGGTGACGCCGACCCCAAGCTCAGCGCTGCAGCGCATAGGCGTTGCGGTCATTTCCCGAAGAGACGTTGAAGAAAGGACTGCTTGGCGGGTGCCGCACGGGTTGATGATGGAGTCCCCAACCCTAGCATTCGGTCAATTTCGGGCGGTAGGGGTTGGCCTGTCTGAAGCAACGCCAACATGGTCATAAGCATGGTTACGGTCTCTTCAGAACCCGGTCGGAATGCGCTGTTGTCGATCTCGATCCTCTCGCCGGTCTTTGTAACGGCGGAGGCGCGCTGTAGGAAATCGTCGGTCAGTGCATGATCGCTGAACAACATATGCTCTATTCTGTCCTTTTGTGCGGTTGGAAAATGGCCGCAGTGGTCGCAGGGCACGAACGCGCCAAACTTGAAGTTGCCGCACCGAAGACAAATGGCAGTGGTCATAACGGATAGCTAAAAACCGAGCTTTTTGATTTCGCGGTCGATGACTCCATAAGTGTGCTCCACGATACCCTCTCCGCCCTTCCGAAGATTCATTCGGTCCATCATGTCGAGATGGGATAGAAGCTCGATCTCTGCGATGAGATGACAAAGCCCGTAGATGTCGGTCGCCATGTGACGCTCTGCGTGTAGGATGTCGGCCTGCTGCTGGTTGAGCGGAATCGGATGGTATCGGGTCAGAAGTGCCACCTCGATAATGTCGTTGTCGGGCATGGAAGGATTCTGTCGGCGAGCCTCGCGAAACCATTTCGCGGCCCAGCGTGCTACGCCGATGCGTGAATCCGCGAAGTCAAATAGTCCCATAGATGTAATTGGTGGTGAACACGCGAGCGACGTCTAACGCCCCAAAGCTAAGCGACGCCGGGCCGGGAGCGGTAAAGTCAACACTACGGGTCAAGGTGAAGGCGCGTCCTGTGCTGGGAGTCGTGGAGGGAGCACGGGGCGTGACTGAGCCGGGCGGATTCAAGTCCGCGCGTGTCAACTGAGCGCCGCTGCCCGGTGTTCGCTTCAGCGCATTGTTAGGCGAGTGTGGTGTCAACGCTACAAATCCTGAGCCGCTGGAAGCGGAACGGCAAGGCGGAATGTCCCTGCCTCTCCGGTGGCTCTCTCTCTAGCCCCGCGGCAATGAGCGCCGCCGGAGGCTCTAAGCCCGCCCGACAAGGGCGCGGAGTTGGCTCTCCTTGCCTCGGAGCCGACGCAGACGCCCGCGCCTCACATTCTCCGCAAACCGTCGAGCGTCGAAAGGCGCTCGCATTGCTCGTGACAGACGGTGGCAAGGTGGCGGCTGGCGCGTGCAATGCCGCCTGCAAGAACGGCTCTTAAACCTCCGAAGGGATAGGCGTGTAAGCAAGAACCGTGCCAAATGTATAACTACTTTGTATACAAAGGATACAATGTAGCTGTTGTTCCGATATGTGGGTTCGGATATTCTTACAGGATGAACGCTAGTAAACCCAAATACGGAACGTATCTAACGCCGCAAGGCCGCAAGTATGAACTGCGCACTCCGTTTGAAGTGTATGAGGTCTGGCGCGCACTGCTCGCGCAGATGCCCACGGTGATTCGTGCTGAGCGCGGAGGCGTCAAGCGTTCCGTGGTTTTGCCTGAATCGCAGAGGGTTGCAGCGTGAGGCGTCCCGTTTTCGTGTGTAAGGTGTGCCGCGCCCTGACCGCCCACGGAGATTTTCTGCAAGCGGGGTTTTGTTGTCATCAATGTCAGCGTGGTCACGCTGAGTCCGTCGCCCGGCGGGGCGGGGGTAGCGCGCGCAGCGCGCGCCCCCGCTTCGTCCGGGCGTAACCTTGTCTTATTTCCAACTATTAACATTCAGTGAAGGAAAACCCCTCTTTGCAGGCAGATTTCCGAGGGGGTCGGGGCAGTCGCCTAACTCCTGATTATACGACTGGAGATTTCTGCCGGTCGTGTAGCTGGCAGGATGGAAAAACGGGGTTTCGCCTGTTTGAAGGAGGAAATGCAGTGGGCCGCTTGCATCCCAGTCGTGTAGCGGGAAAGGAACGGATGTGTCCAGCGCGTTCTGCGTAAAAGGGCTTAACGCCCTCACGCGGCGGGGGCGGCGGATGCACCTCAGCTATGCGACTGAGAAGAGCTACGCGGGGTGGGCTCAGTCGTATCTCAGGGCGGTTTTGAAGTGCGTTCTTGATTTTCGGGTCGTGGCTCAAATTGAACTATGAATGGATACGAACGGACACGAATGGAGTGGAGATGCCTACGGAGCATGCTGTGTGCCATTCTTGAATCCCATTTGTGTATCTTCGTGTCCCTTCGTGGTTTTCTCCGAACTGAGCCGCTACCGAACTTCTGAGCGGTTCGTTGCCCCGCGCGGGAATCAACCGGGGCGGCACGCTTTCAGTCTTTCCCGCACAGCCGCACGGGGGCGACTTCGATGGAGCGGGTGCCGTCGCCGATCCAGATGGCGCCGTCCTGCACGGTCACTTGCAGTAACATCGTGCGCTGTGCGAGGGCGGCGAGCGCGCGGCTTTGCTCCGTGGGAATCTGCCAGACGGTGAGGTTTTCCGCGCGCGTGAGCTTTGACTCGATGGCCTTCCACCACACGGGCGTGCTCGATGCGAAGCTGTAAACGCTCACGCGCTCGACGCGCGAGGTGGTGCGCAGCAGGCGCTTCTCGTCCGGTTGCCCGACTTCGATCCAGTGCGAGATGATCTGCCCGGTGAGATCCTTCTGCCAGAGCGCGGGTTCGTCCACGTCCCACATGTCCTTGGCAAATTCCAGCGTGCCGTGCGCGTCGTCCTCGGGGACGTTCAGCGCGAAGGCGAGCAGGCGGATGAGCATGCGTTCGTCCGTCTCCGAGGGATGCCGCGCGATGGTGACCTGATGGTCGCCATACGCGCCGCGGTCTATGTCGGAAAGCTGGACGGTTGCCTTGTAGATGATCGCCTTGAGTGCCATGTGGGGCGGAGAGATGCGCGGGCAGTGGGGGAAAAGCGAGCGTGGGCTTTCGGCGGGAGTCCGATGCTTGGATGTTAGACGTTGAACGTTAAACGTTCAATGTTGAGCCCGCCGCAGGCGCCGTTCGGACAGGGAAGCTCCTCCGGTTTCGGCGGAGGCGTCCTGCACTGCGATGCCGCTGCGCGAGGCTTAACGTCCAACGCTCAACGCTCAACATCCAAATCCAACCACAGCATTGCCCCACGCCGCGCGTCTGCGTATGCACGCGGCAGCCATGCCTGCCGCGCAAATCTCCACGCTCCTCGGTAACCGCGATCTGGATCGCCTCGCGCGGCTGCGGCTGAACGCCTCGCGCCGTTTCACGAACCGCGCCCGCGGCGAGCACCTCGCGGCGAAAGGCGGCGCGAGCACGGAGTTCTGCGACTTCCGCGATTACTCGCCCGGCGACGACGTGCGCTTCGTGGACTGGAATATCTTCGCGCGAATCAACCGGCCGTATCTCAAGCAATTTCACCAGGAGGAGGAACTGCACATCGCGCTCCTCGTGGACGCCTCCGCCTCGATGAGCTTCGAGGGAAAAATCACGCTCGCCCAGCGTCTCGCCGCCGCGCTCGGCACCATCGGCCTGCGCGGTTCGGAAAAAGTGAGCGCGTGCGTGCTCGGCGGCCCGGCCGCGGTGCGGCTCGCCCCGTGCACCGGGCGCGCGGGTGTGCGCAGGCTGCTCACTTTCCTCGAAGCGATCGAGGCCGGCGGCGACCGCACGATTGATGATGGCATCGAGGAATTCCTCCGCCAGCACAGGGGGCGCGGCACCGCGATCGTGCTCTCGGATTTTCTCACGCCCGGCGATCTGAAGCGCGCATTCAGCCTCCTGCACAATGCCGGCCTCGAGCCGTGGGCGCTGCAAATCCTCGCCCCGTCCGAGATCGCGCCGGAGGCCGCGGGCGACTTCCGCCTCGTGGACAGCGAAAGCGGCGCGACGCTCGACATCAGCAACGCCGGCGATCTCCTCGCGCTCTACCACGAGCACCGTGCCGCGCACGAGGCACAACTTGCCACGCTCTGCCAGCAGCGCTCCGGCCGCTTCCTCACCACCAGCGCCGCCGAGCCGTTCGAGCGCGTGTGCTTCGAGACGCTGCGGAGGAAAGGGTGGATCGTTTGAACGGAGCAGCGCGTTGACGCACCGCCAGTCATCCGGCACCGTCCGGGCATGAGCATCACCGCCACGGTCGAAAACGACACGATCAAGCTCCCTGCGGGCGTCCATTTGCCGGATGGAACGACGGTCAAAGTTGAACCGCTCGAAGACACCGCCCCGACACTTGCCGAACGGCTCGCGTCGTTCATCGGTGTCGCCAAGGATCTCCCGCCCGACCTTGCGGAAAATCACGATCACTACCTTTACGGCACGCCGAAGCGGAAGCCGTGAAGACAGTCTTTGCGGATACGTTTTATTTCCTCGCGCTGATCTCGCCCGAGGATGAACACCACGAGCGTGTGAAAGCGTACGCCGGCACTTTCCGCGGCGCGATCGTGACGACTGAATGGGTGCTCACCGAAGTCGCCAACGGATTGTCCGGCTCGCGATACCGCAGGGAAGCCGCCCGGCTGATCACGACGCTTCCCAGTCTCCCGAACGTGAAGGTCATCGAGAGCGACGCCGCGCTTTTCCAGCGCGCAGTCCAGCTTTACGCCGGACGCCCGGACAAGGAATGGTCGCTCACGGACTGCATCTCGATCATCGTTATGGAAGATGAGGAACTGACCGACGTGCTCACCCGCGACCATCATTTCAAGCAGGCGGGCTTCACACCGGTTTTCGCCGATGCGCCATGACCTTCACCGCCCTCTCCAGCGCGTGGCTTTTCGCACTGCTCGTGCCGCTGATCGTCTTCTATTTTCTGAAGCTGAAGCGCCCGCGGCAGATCGTTCCTTCGCTCGTGCTGTGGCGGCAGGTGCTCAGCGATCAGCGGGTGAATTCGCCGTTTCAAAAATTCAAACGCAATCTGCTCCTGCTGCTCCAGATTCTCCTGCTCACGCTGCTCGCGCTCGCGGCGATGCAGCCATTTCTCCGGCGGAATGCGCAACGCTCGGCGCGGCTGCCGGTGCTCGTGGATGTCTCGGCAAGCATGGGCGCGCTCGACAAGAATGGCGGGCGCTCGCGGCTCGATGAGGCGAAGCAGCGGCTGCGCGAACGCATCGAAGGACTGCCCGCGGATCAGGAACTCTGCCTCGTCGCGTTTGCCAAATCCGCGCGCAAGCTCACCGGCTTCACGAACAACAGGACCGAGCTGCGCGACGCACTCGCCGCGCTCGAAGTCGAGGACGTGCCGGGCGATCTCGAGGAGGCGCTCCACCTCGCGCAGGCGCTGGCGCGCACGACGCCCTTCGACCGCGTGCTCGTGCTGACGGATGGAAATCTCCCAGCGAAGACGAGCTTTGAGCTGCCCTTCCAACTCGAACTGCAAAAGCTCCCGCCCGCCGGCCCGAATGCCGGCATCACCGCATTCAATGCGCGCCGTTCAGGTGCCGGCGACTGGGAGCTGTTCGTGCAGCTCGGCGTCACCGATCCGCCGCCCACCGCGACTGCGACGGTGGAATTGCGCGTCGGCGATCAGGTCATCGCGCAGGAGCAAGTCGCGCTCGCGCCGGGCGGCACGCTGCGACTCGCATTCCGAATCTCCGGCGAGCGGAACGCAGCCATCCACGCCGTGCTGCGGCCCGGCGGATTCGATTCCCTCGCGAGCGACAACGACGCGTGGCTCACGCTCCCCGCCGTGCGTCCGCTCGATGTCTTCGTGCCGGAATCGCTCGCGGCATTCCGTCACGCGCTCACGGCGCTCGACGGCATCCGCATTTTTCCGAAAGCAGACAACCTGTCACCAAGTTCGTTCGATCTCTCGATCACCGACAAGCCCGAGACGCAGAAGGCAGCGCCCGCGCTCCTCGCCTGCACCGTCGGCTTCGTGCCTGAGGACATCGCGCCGCTCGTGAGGATCGGGAAAAAAAGCGTGACCGTGATCGACTGGCGGCGCGACTCGCCGCTGCTCCAGCATGTGAGCCTCGACGAGGTGATCTTCATGGACGATCCGGTGACCGCACCGGGAAAAGACGATACGGCATTCGCAAATCTCGGCTGCGAGATCCTCGCGCACGGCCCGCACGGCCCGCTCGCACTGGTCCGCAGCGACGACTCCGGCGGCACGATGCGCGTCCATCTGCTCTTCCATCCCGCTCAGAGCACGCTGCCGTTCCGCGTGGCGTTCCCGATCTTCACGGCAAATCTCGTCGAGCGCGCCCGCGTTCTCGCCGGGCTTTCCGAAGCCGCCGCGATCGCGACCGGCGTGCTGCCGCCGCAGAGCTTCGGTGCAGGCGCAGGCGTCGCTGTGAGCGGCCCGTCGCGCTTCGCACGCACCGAGCGCGCGGACGAACGCGGCACCGTCGCCGGAGTCCCCGCACCGCGCGTCGGCGAATACACGTTCACGTCCGGCGGCATCGCAGGCAAAGCGCGCACCGTCGGCGCGAGCCTGCTCAGCGCAAACGAGACCGGCCTCGCCGCGGTGAGCGAGGTGGAATTCGGCGACCGCATGTCCGTCTCGACGGCGAGTGCCGCGACAAAATCGGATCGCTCGCTGTGGTGGACGCTCGCGCTCGCGGGCTTCGTCGTGCTGCTCGTGGAGTGGTGGTGGTTCCAGCGCCGCGCAGTGGCGTAATCCGTAGCCGCGCTTGTAAAAGCGCGGGCTCGCTATTGCCGCCTGCTCTCGCCAGCCGTGAGTCTCGCGAAGATCGATCAGCCCGCGCTCTCACGAGCGCGGCTACGGAATTATTTGTCACTCCACATTTTCCGAAGTCCCTGCCAGCGTCCGCGCCGCGTGAACCGCCCCGCCTTTATCCCAGCCTTCGTCCTGTGGCTCATGCTCGCGGTGAAATGTCACGCGGCTCTCGATGTCGGCAAGCCGCTGTGGGGCTTCGATGGAAAGGTGCTGCCGAATGCGTTCACCGTGATGTCGATCGAGGTCGGGAACCGCGGTGCGCAACCGTTCGACGGCGACCTCGTGTTGCGCGATCTCGCGAGCGGCGCGCCTTTGAAGCTGGCGGTCTTCCTCGCGCCGGGCACGTCGCGCTGGGTGCAGTTCCATCCGTATGTCGGCGGCTTCGTGCCGGGCTGGAAACTCACCTGGAACGACGGTCGCGAACGCGAAGAGGACATGGGCCAGCCAAGCACCGGCGCACCCGCCACGGTGCTGCTTGCGGATCCGGACGCGCCCGGAATGAGGGCCGTGCGCATGAGGCTCTTCGCGGAAAATCTTTTCCCCACAACGGTCAGCGCGACGGACGGCCTCGCGGCGGTCGTGCTCGATCACCAGCCGCGATGGGATGCGCCGCGGCGCGAGGCCTTCCTCGACTGGGTGCGGCGCGGCGGCACCGTGCACCTTCTGCCGGGTGCAGACGGCGCGGCGGTGCAGTTCACGGACGACTTTTCACCGCTGAACATCACCGGCAGCGCGGACCGGCAGCGCGTCGGCGCAGGGCTCGTGGTGCGGCACACGATCACGCGCGCGGAGTTGACGGAGCAGTGGCTGAAGGAGCACGGCTTCCCGCCCGCGGAGCTGTGCGAGGACGGCCAGCAGAACGTGAACGATCGTGACGGCTTCATCCTGCACAAGCTCGCCGCCATCACGCGCCCGAACATCAAGTGGGGGCTCATCTACCTGCTCACCGTCGCGTATGTGATTCTCATCGGCCCCGTGTTTTACGTGCTGCGGAAACGGAACTACCGCGTGCTGCTCGGCGGATTCATCGCGACGGTCGCGCTGTTCGCGTGGGTCTTCACGGTCATCGGGCGGCGCGGCTACGGGGAAAAGCAGATATACCATTCCGTCGGCATCGCGCGTTCGCTCGGCGCGGGGCGCTTCGATGTGCACG
>Ga0194061_1001858_pt1 | contig 11925 bp, 10 predicted proteins | sample SepL2221m_MetaG_FD_163423 | JGI IMG/M metagenome (GOLD analysis project Ga0194061, IMG submission 163423) | Anoxic zone freshwater microbial communities from boreal shield lake in IISD Experimental Lakes Area, Ontario, Canada - Sep2016-L224-21m | ecosystem: Environmental > Aquatic > Freshwater >...
ATACCGCGCAAGCCAAGTTTTGGTGCATACAAAAATTTAGAAATTCGCCAAGATGTTTTTGGGAAATCTTTATCGTGGAAGCGACGCCCGGCTTCGATTACACAAACTTGATAACCTTTTTCAGTTAGGCGAAGTGCGCTTACTGATCCGCCAAAGCCCGAGCCGATAACAACAACATCGAAGTCGCGGCCGCCGCTTTCCATGGGTCATTCATACCAAAAAACCTTCGGGAATGTTAGAGCCAGAGATAACGATTCCGATCTTCCACTTCACCTGCCATTAATTCAAGATCAAACTCTCCAGAACGACGCTGCCAATGGTTGGCTGATAAGAGTCTTGAAATACCCGCAAGGTTTATTGGATCATCCAAATTAAGCCTCGCCTCTTCAAGGGAAAGTGTACCCTGATGATCAAAGACAGTTGTTGCAATAACTATTTTTCCTTGATCTTCCAAGATTTCCACCTTGCGACCTTGTTGTGGCCAATCAATATTTGAACAAGTTTGAATATGCCAGATTGAATTCTCTGTTTCATCACTTTGCAACAGTGCAACATCATGATTGTGATCATGTCCAGCAAGCCACAAGATAATTCGCTCATGCTTCAGTAACTCTGCGACCAGCTCTTTCTCAGCTATCCGACGATCTGCTCCTTCTGGGGCATAGTCATTAAATAGAGTTGGGGCTGGATGATGGGAGAGCAAGACAAAATATTTTGGGGTTGAATCAGCAAGAACTTTCTTCAACCAGATGAACTGGGATTCATCTAGCGAGCCTTGCCAGCCACCGTGTTCGTTCACAGTATCCATTGAGATTAGACGAACTTCACCGAGATCCCGATACCAATACTTTGTTCCGCGAATTGAATTCTCTGGATCGAGCCCATGATCATGGCCACAACTCAAGTGCAAATTTGCCCAATCAGATGGTTCGTTAAATCGGCGCCGGGCATCACCAGTGATTGAGCGAAAACTTGCGCCATCTGGCTTTAGATAACTAGTTGGTCCAACCATCTGAAAGCTTCCAAAGGTTTCGGCTAGATCAATATCTGGTGAGAGTTCTTGAACTCTTTGATCTCCTACCGCAAATGATTTTGTGTATTCATCGCGCACAACCGTGCCTTGCAGTAAAGCATCATGATTTCCGTGAGTGGCATACCAAGGGTGGTGAAGACCAGTTGCCTGGAATGGTTTGCGTACTGCATCAGTCAAGCCTGGAATCGTTGGCAGGCCATAAAGTGAACGTGGATAATCATCGGCACAACCATCAGGGGTTCCTTCTGGATTCCAGTAAGACTGATCGTATTTGGCGGGATCTTTCGTGGCCACACCTTCCCATTCAGTGGTGTTTCCACTATCAGGATGCAAGTGCCCGCCATCCATCAAAGTTAAATACCAATCTAATTCATTTGATTGCGCGTTATCTGTTACATCCCCAGTAACTACAACCGCATCAATTTTTCGATCTGTAACTGGACCATGTTCAATGTTATTGATGGTTCGAACCATTGCTTCAAGAGTGTGAGCTGTCATTATTTCATTCGCTCGGTAGGTTCCAACTAGCTTCACCAGAGCGGAGAGTGGATGGTGGGGGTCGGCATAGCGATCTAGAATTTCTACTCGTGCTGGCGATTGTGCGTCACAAATATGAAGATCAGAGATATGTACCAAACTTAAAATTGATTTTGCAGAATCTGATGGCTTATCACCGAGGATAACTTCACCAGAACTCTTTTCTAAATCGCGCCATCCCAGTTGATTTGCCGCGCCTCGGACTAATCGTGATTCTTGGGTATCTTTATTAGGCACTCTCCACCATTACTTCCTCTGCAACAATCATAATTGATATACGATCACCAATTTCGATTTTGCGAACTTCCTTACTTGAAACATTTAAATGTACAAGGAGGCCACCCTCAATTGTTATCCCGAGTTTTGTAAGTGGGCCAAGGAACGATTTGATTACGACCTGACCAGAAGTACCCTCTGGGTCAGAATCTGAAACTATATGTAGTGACTCTGGGCGAATTAACGCAGTAACGCTTCGGCCATCTGCAATTTCTGCAGAATGCTTTGAGAGCTGAATCTTCTGCCCCAAAACCTTTACGTTTCCACGCTCGGTTACTTGCGCTGGAATCTTATTTGCTTGGCCCACGAAGGAGGCAACAAATGGTGTTGCTGGATTATTATAAATTGCAATTGGTTTATCGATTTGTTCAAGTTTTCCATGGCTCATCACTCCCACACGGTCAGCAATTGACATCGCTTCTTCCTGATCGTGTGTAACAAAAAGAGTTGTTATGCCCAGATTCAATTGAATTCTCCGGATCTCTTCTCGGATTTGCGAACGAACTTGCGCATCTAGCGCAGATAGAGGTTCGTCAAGAAGTAATACTGTTGGTTCAATCGCGAGAGCTCTTGCAAGTGCCACTCGCTGCTGCTGTCCACCTGAAAGTTGGTGAGGATAACTATTAGCTTTTTCGCCCAGCGCGACCAATTCAAGTTTCTCATTAATTATCTGCTTTCGCTTAGTGGCTTCTATTTTGCGTACCCGCAGGCCGTATTCGATATTTTCAGCAACTGTCATATTGGGAAAGAGTGAGTAGGACTGAAAAACCATTCCCATATCGCGCTCGTTTGCTGGTTTGTCTAAATAGCTAACTCCATTAACAACAAGTGAGCCAGAATCAGCGCTTTCTAGCCCAGCGACAATTCGAAGCGCTGTTGTTTTTCCGCAACCGGATGGTCCAAGTAGCGCGACGAGTTCGCCAGGTTCAACTGTCAGGTTTAGACCAGCAAGGGCGGTGACATGACCAAATTTGCGATTTATTTTGTTTAGTTCAAGTTTACTGCTCACGCGACTTGAATTTTTATCGTTCGACATCATGGCGCCACCTCTTGAAGTTGGGAGTTTGATTTACTTTTCCTACGATTAGAAAACATGGCGATCATTACCATTAATAGAACTGCACCGACGAATGAGAAAACTGAGAGCGCAATTGCCCCAAGAATATTCTGTTGTGCGGCTACGACCGTCCAGGTTGGGAAGGTATCCCAATGCAACAATGAAGTAATTGTGAATTCACCAATTGCGAGTGCAAAGGAGAGAAAAAGCGCACCCGTGATTCCACCTTTAATGCTTGGAATGATGACCCGGATAATTGTCGCAGGCCAACTGGCGCCGAGGCTTCGAGATGCCTCAACTAATGTCTTTAAATCAATGCTTGATAGCGAGGTATCCAACGTCCGATAAGTAAAAGGAAGTGCGATTATTACAAAGAAGAAGACCAATTCATATTGGGAATTTTGTACGAACTTAGGCATCGCAACTTGTGCGCCAATTGCCAGCGACACAACTGGAATGATTAGTGGAAGGATGCAAATAAATTCAACTAGTGAGCGCCACTTTGCAAGCTTTAGGTGTAAGAGAACGGCTGTCGGAACCATCAAAGCAAGATTTAGTATTCCTGATAAGAGCGCGAGTTGCAGTGAAGTTAGCAGATGCGAAACAAAGCCCTCTTGATGGATAAGCCAGACATAATTAATAAAAGAATGACCCTTTCCGCCCGCACCACGAAAGCTAAATTCGCTTGCTGCGACTAATGGCAGAATAAATATCAGGAGGGCCAAAATTAAGACTAATCCGACGGTAAGAATTCTATTAAGTGAAATTTTCATGTGGTGCGCCACCGATTAGCGCGACGTTGGGCAAGTAAGTAACCAGACATCGCAACTCCAGCTACGAAGATCATTCCAACGGCCAGCGCGTCACCCAAGTTGGCTTCATTCGAAATTACATTTCCGTCTACCAACGTTCCAATAATTATCGGCACTAGGGGGACGGTTCCTACGGTCATTGCGCGAGCCGTCGCATAAGCTGAAAAGCCGCCAGCGAAGAGCAAGAAGAAGGCACCTAAAAATGAGGGCGTGAGGATAGGTATAACGACCCGGCGCCAATACGTAATTGAATTTGCACCTAAATTAATACTTGCTTCTGACCACTCTTTGCGCAAACCCTGTAGAGCGGGTTTAAAGACCAAGATCATTAATGGGATTTGAAAAAAGGAATAAACCATTACCACTCCAGTAAATGAGAACAAGGTAAATTTTCCGGCGTAAATATCCCAACCTATAGCCTTGAGGAATTTGGTGAAAAGGCCTTCAGTTCCGAAAGCCGCAATAAACATAAAAGCAAGTGGCACACCACCCGAATTAGCAAAAACCGCCGAGATGCTATCTAGCACAGACGTTAATTTTGGTCCGGCGCTATTAACGATTACATAAGCGAAGAGTCCGCCAAGAAGCGCGCCTATCAAGGCGGTAATACTTGCAAGTTTTATGCTGACGACGAATGCGTGAAAATATGAACCGTGAATTAGGGGACGGTAATTTTCAAGTGTCCACTCATTTTTATTTCCCTTCAGTGATCGAATCGTCACTGCGAGAATTGGCCAGAGTAAAAAGAATCCGACAAATGTAAAGAATGGCAGCAGCGGAAAAGTTAGGTTAGAAAGTGAGAAGCTGCGGCGAGCGGTCCCCTCAGACCGGTTCGCCACAGCTTCTTTTTCCATCTTTCCCGTTATGCGTCTAATTAATTAACAACGAAATTAATTAGAGGAAATTGCAGGCCATTGATCCTTTAACAAAGCCTTTGCAGCTGTTTGCTCATCAGGTGTTGGAGTAACCAACTTGGCACCGGCTGGAGTTTCAAATCCTGCTGGTGGGTTGATTGCCAATCCCTTAGCGCGCATCGCTGGCTCTGTTGTTGGGTGTGCAGCACCTGAGATCCAGATGTTCTGTCCGCCCATGATTGATGAGAAAATCTTTGATCCGCTCATGCCCTTTGTTGAGCCAACTGTCATTGAAGACTTGCCCTTGTTCTGGGAGAACAAGAATTCAGTCCACAAGCGAGCTGCTGCAGGGTGTGGTGCGTTGAAAGGTATTGCCATGATGTAAGGAGTTCCCTTGATGACGGCATCTGAAGGAATTACATACTTAATGGTCTTGCCGATCTTTGCTGCTGATGCAATTGCACCAGGACCGTTGAAGTCCCAGCTAAATGAAACTTTGTAAGCACCGGCTGCGAGGTTTTGACCATTTGCTAGAACTGGAACGAAGTTTCCAGAAGACTTAAGTCCCTTGAAATAATCGATTCCGCTCTGAACATTTGCAGTGGTTCCACCTGATGCGAGGTTTGCTGCGAAGACTGACATCAACGCTTCCTGTGCACCTGTTGGATCGCCACCAATAGCAACCATTCCCTTGAATGCTGGATCTTTTAGATCAGCAAAGGACTTTGGTGCCTTTGAAATAGATGTGTCATATGCAAGTGCAATTTGACCGTTGTAATCGCCATACCAACGACCGCTTTCATCCTTGTACTGTGCAGGAATGTCGGCCCAAGTTGCAACCTTGTACTTTGCAAAAAGGTTTGCATTGTCGGCGCCATAAGTGATTCCGACGTCAACTGCATCTGGCACCTTTGAAGCTGGCGCAGACTTTACAGTCTGAATTTCATAGGCAGATGATCCATCTGGATTGTCATCTGTAATTTTGATACCGAAAGCTTTGGTGAAAAGATCCATAGCCTCGCCATAGTTAGCCCAGTCGCGTGGAAGAGTAATTACATTTAACTTACCTTCTTTTTGCGCGGCCTTGACGAGTGCATCCATGCCACCGCAAGACTTAAGGTCTACGCACTTTGAAAAGTCTGTTGCTGCATTTGATGTTGTAGCTAGTGTTGCTGGAAGTATTGCAACAGCGATTGCTGCAACTACTCCGATTACGATCTGCTTACGCATATAGCCTCCTTGTAAGGTGTAAACGGATTCAAGCCGCCGGAGGAGACCAGAAAGGTACTTTTTGGTGGATTTTTTATGAAGAGGAAATTAACAACGACTAGGAAAACTTTAAACTTTTAGTTAACAACAGTTAACAATTGGGTTGCTAGGTCGATGACGCTGGTTGCGCCAGCTTCAAATAGCTCATCTTTTGTGTGTGCCCCACTCGTAACACCCACAATAAATTGTGCACCTGCCGTTACACCACTCTGCATATCCGACTTAGTGTCACCAATAACTGCAATTTCCGCAGGCGTGAGATTCACTCCCTTTGGCAGACTGAATTCTTGCAACGCTTTAAAAATCATATCGGGTGCCGGCCTGCCATGGCTTACCTCCGAGGCTGCCACAGATACATCAATTAATCTGCGCCAATTTAGCGAATCAATAATTACATCTAATATTTCCCGAGGAAATCCAGTGGTGATTGCGATTCCAATATTTTTTGATCGAAGGTCAACAAAAAAAGGTGTAATGCCGTCAAACTCTTCGAGCTCACCATCCTTTACTAACCTGATGTAGCTCGAAATGAATTTCTCGTGGACCATATTTGCCTTCATCTTGTCACCATTTAGCAGGTGTAAGAAAACATCCATTTTTCGCTCGCCCATTGTTGCATTTACATACTCAGTCATTTTTGTCATTTCTGGCGAACCCATTTCAACACCGAGGGTTGTGATCCCAAGCTGGAAGGCCTTTACAACTAAGCCATCATCTTTAGCGGTTGTGCCAGCGACATCAAAAATTGCTAATTTTGTCTGTTTGATTACGCCCATAATTTAAAGCTCTCCTCAGCAATTGCCGGAGCCAAGGTATTTCCGCGGCCACCACCACCTGTTACAACCGTTACTCCCGCTTCAATCTCTTTGCGGAAATAGATAGCTGGCCCAGTTGATTCGCTATAAATTCCATCCCAGCGTCGTGCGATCTTGGGACCTTGAGCTCCAAAAATACTAGATATAACTTTCTGCAAGTGATCGTATGGTTCTTCCAGCAATTCGTGGCCAAAGGGTTCTACATATTCATGTGTGTCACCAATTGTGAAAGATCCATCAAGGCGAGGGGCTAGTAAAAGCTGCATCCGCAACTCTGATGCCAATGCACTCTGTGGTGGCAACTTATTAATTGATAGTTCGCGAAATGCCGGGTAATAACGCATGGAATCACCATCAGCCACAGAATGGCCGAGCTTGGCTGCGATCGGTTCGGTCGCAGCCATTTGAAGTCGTACTCTTCGCACGGCTGCACCCTGCATATGTTCGCTCAAGAATCCGTTGTGATAAGCGCCTGCACAAATAACGAGAAGGTCACCAGAAATCTTCTTACCCGTGATATTGCGCAAGTGGTGGCCGGTTTCGGTGCTACTTAGATCCATAACTTCAAAATTTGGCAGCCATTCATAATTTGGATTATCCAGTAGATACTTGCGTAATCCACTAAAGAGTAAGTTGGGTTCGATTGCTGCATCTTTTGTGCAACGAAGTGCGCCGAGGTAATTTCCAGCAAGCAAAGGTTCCAGTTTTTTAGTTTCATCCGCGGTTAAAAATTCAAATCCACGAGCTTTGGCATCGGTCATTTCGGATGCCTCACCGATAATTTGAAGCTCTTCCTCGTTTGCCGCAATTGTCAGTGAGCCATTTGCACGAAATCCAATTGTTCCCACAGTCGTGCCAATTTTTTCCCAAAGTTCACGGGAGCGAAGTGCAAGTTCTAACTCGGCACCTTTTGCTCGCCCAGAAACCCAAACAAGTCCAAAGTTTCTAACAGAGGCAGATTGCGCCTGCGGATCTTTTTCACATTGGACAACTTGATGACCGGCTTCAAGTGCAAGATAGGCATGCATCGTTCCGATAATTCCACCGCCAACGATCAAGATTTTTGCCATGGCATATTGGATCATCTAAAAAGCAGATAAGGTTAAAATTAGAGTGACTTGATTATGAACTTATAACTTCGCGAGCCCCCCGTCAGGATTGAACTGACGACCTGCCGCTTACAAGGCGGCTGCTCTACCACTGAGCTAGAGAGGCGGATCGAGTCAAATAAACCGACCGTTGACCAGGGGCAATTATGGCACGCAATTTGATGTGCGAATTACGCCCAAATACTGAGTAAGTTTGCCGTATGCGCCTCGGGGTCTTAGATGTTGGTTCAAATACCGTGCATCTACAGGTCGTCGATACCTACCCGGGAGCCCGCCCTAATCCCACCTTCAACCATAAGGAAGAACTGCGCCTAACTGAATATTTAACGCCCGATAACAAGATTTCTGATGAAGGAATCGTCGCCCTTCGAGCAGCAATTGCGCAGGCCGTTGCTCAATCAAAAGCGGTTAAAACCGAAGAGTTACTGCCCTTTGCGACATCTGCGCTTCGTGAAGCAGCTAATGGGGATGAAATTATCGCCACTATAAATAAGGATTTTGAAATTGATCTTCAAGTCTTATCTGGTGAAGAGGAAGCAAAGTTAACTTTCTTGGCCGCGCGTCGTTGGTTTGGTTGGTCTAGTGGCCGGCTGTTGGTGATTGATATTGGTGGCGGTTCACTTGAAATTGCATCAGGTGTTGATGAGTCACCAGAAGTTGCGGTGTCACTTCCGCTCGGCGCCGCGCGCTTAACAAAGAGTCACTTGAGTGGTGATCCATACGCGCCCAAAAGTATTAGGGCGCTGCGCGATCACATCGAGAATCAACTTGAGTCAATTCTTCCAGCACTGGTGCATCATGAAGTTTCAGATCGAGCAATTGCAACGAGTAAAACTTTACGCACAATTGCCAGACTCTGCGGTGATTGGTATGAAGGTAACGGAAAAGTTATTACCATTGACGCAATCAGAAAGATATCGGCCCGGCTTTCTGAAATGGATTTGGAAGAACGTACGAAGTTACCTGGTGTTTCGGCAAACCGCGCTCGTCAGATTGTTGCAGGGGCATTTGTTACAGAAAGTGTGATGCGAAATTTGGATTTGGATAAATTAGAGATCTGCCCGTGGGCGCTTCGTGAAGGCGTTATATTAAAATTTATGGATTGGTCGGAAGTTTAAGAATTACACTATAGGTGCTGGAATTACCTCAATGTGTACGCACTTTTTCTTATCAAAATAAACCACCCAAGCATCGCCAGGAAGTAATTTGCTTTCTGGCAATTCAACATCTGATTTCTTTGTTATCTTCTCAAGCATCCGAGGTAGTACCGGATTATGGCTACAGAGAAGAATTGGCTTGCCTTCTTTCTGGACTTGCTCGGCTAACTTTTTTGCATAGTCGAGGGATTTATCTTTATCTTTCTTAAAGGTGTATTCGCTCAAGTGGTTGGTAATTTTTGGTTCCAGATTTAGCGCTTTAGCCATTGCTATTACCGTGTCATAGCAACGCACCGCATCCGATGTGTGTATTTCAGCAAGGCCAAATACCTGATAAGTCGCCAACATGCGCCGAGCCTGCTGTTGGCCAATAATCTCTAGTGGGCGATCTTCATCCCCGCTCTGCCATTCACTTCTGGCAAGAGCCTTAGCGTGACGCAGAAGTATTAATGGTGTTGCATCAAAGGGCATCTCGATAAATTTAGTAAGAATTTCAATATCAGTTTCCCGAGTTAACTTAACTAGCGCAGCTTCAATCGCTTGCCACTCCATTAAATCAACTTCACTATTTACGTGGAATGCCTTTTCGCTATCAATTGCCTTCGCGCACCAATAACTAACGCGCTTCTGGCCATCTATCGCAAAGTATTCAACATCGCCGATAAAAGGTCCCAGTTGCACCGAAAGACCAGTCTCTTCCATGATTTCTCGATATGCACAAGCAATTAAAGTTTCACCATTGTCGAGTTTGCCTTTAGGTAATGACCAGTCGTCATAACGAGGGCGGTGAATTATTGCGACCTCAACTTCGCCGGCTGCATTTTTCCGCCAGACAACTCCGCCTGCGGCTTGGGTTATTTCACTCATCCGCGCGCCCGATACCACTTGATTACCTGGTCATGTAATTCGGTTAATGGCTCACCACTTGAACTCTTTGAAATGTGCTTCCAATCGCCATTACTCGCCATTTCCCAGCGCACAGTTGTCGGCGCCAAATAGCTATCTAGCGCACGAAATAGCATCCGCTTGTGGTCAGTTTGATCGATGCGAACCATGCTCTCAACGCGGCGATCTAAGTTTCGGTGCATTAAGTCTGCGCTACCAATCCAAACTTCTTCTTCCCCGCCGTTTGCAAAATAGAAAATTCGAGAATGCTCAAGGAAGCGACCAAGGATTGAGCGAACTGTGATGTTCTCAGAAAGTCCTGGCACACCTGGGCGAAGGGCGCATATTCCTCGGACAACAAGCTCGATCTTTACACCCGCGTTCGATGCCTGGTACATAAGTTCAATAAATTCTTCATCCATAATCGAGTTCAACTTCATCCGAATGCCGGCAGGTTTCCCAGATTTTTTATTATTGATCTCATTTTGAATTTTGGCAAGTAAGCCACTGCGCAAGGTACGCGGCGCAACTAGTAACCGTTCGAAAGAAGTTTGTGGCGCAAAGCCAGAGAGTTGATTGAAGAGCTTATTAACGTCCTCGCCAACGACTGGGTCGGCACTCAAAATTCCAAAATCTTCATAAAGTCGGGCGGTCTTTGGATTGTAATTTCCAGTCCCGATATGGACATAACGGCGAATTCCGCCGGCCTCCTCTCGGACTACGAGTGAGAGTTTGGCGTGAGTTTTGTGACCAACAAGTCCGTATACGACGTGCACACCAGCATCTTCAAGCTTTCTAGCCCAACGCACGTTCGCTTGTTCATCAAAGCGGGCACGAATTTCGATAACGGCTAAAACTTGTTTGCCTGATTCAGCGGCTTCGATAAGTGCTTCAACAATCGGGGAATCTCCAGATGTGCGATAGAGCGTCTGCTTAATTGCCAATACTTTTGGATCTTGTGCTGCAGATTCTAGGAACCGTACAACCGAGGAAGTGAATGATTCGTACGGGTGGTGAAGCATAATTTCGCGGCGGCGGATCGCATCAAAAAATTCTTCACGTGAGTCTGGGTCAACATCGCGCAGATCCCAGGCAACTTGGCTTCTAAATGCTGGGTACTTCATATCAGGGCGATCAATATCTGCAATTTGATTTAGCCCAGTTAGATCTAGTGGTTCTGGATAACGCAGGATATCTTCTTCTTTAACTTGAAGCTCATCCATCAAAGTTTGCAGAAGCTCTTGATCAATATCACGATCTACTTCAAGACGAACTGGTGGGCCAAATTTTCTACGAAGTAGTTCTTGCTCCATGGTTGCCAGTAAATCTTCTGACTCTTCTTCTTCAAGTTCAAGATCGGCATTTCTAGTTACTCGAAATGTATAGAAATATAGAATCTCCATCCCGGGAAATAAATCTCCGATATGGGCCGTGATCACTTGCTCTAATGGAATGAAGCGGCGTTCTTCACCCTTTGCAGTTTCAATAAATCTAGGCAAATTCGAAGGAACCTTTATTCTCGCAAATAACTCGGTCTCTGACTCTGGATTCTTAACAACTACCGCAAGATTGAGTGAGAGTCCTGAGATATATGGGAATGGGTGTGATGGATCAACAGCAAGCGGTGTTAGGACCGGGAAAATTTTACTTTGAAAAGTAACATCCACGACAGCGCGTTCGTCCGATGTTAAATCTTCCCACTTAACAAGATTAATCTTCTCTCTTTTCAGCGCTGGGTAAACACTTTCATGAAAACATTTTGATTGACGGTCAATTAGCTCTTGCGTCTTTTTCGATAGTTCGGTCATTAATTGAGTTGGTGAATATCCGGCCGTATTTACTTTTGTGACTCCAGATTCCAACTTGCGTTTTAAGGTTGCAACTCGGATCATGAAGAAGTCATCGAGATTTGATGAAAAAATTGACAGGAATCGTGCCCGCTCCAGCAATGGAATATTTACATCTTCTGCTAGTTCCAAAACTCGCTCGTTAAAGGCAAGCCAACTGAGTTCGCGATCCACCAAGGTTTCTCGAGGATTGGCCGCCAATAGAGGGAAAGAATCTGATTGCACGTCCTAATTCTCTCGCAACTAGATGAATAGCAGGTAATCGGTATATGGA
>Ga0194061_1001861_pt1 | contig 11924 bp, 10 predicted proteins | sample SepL2221m_MetaG_FD_163423 | JGI IMG/M metagenome (GOLD analysis project Ga0194061, IMG submission 163423) | Anoxic zone freshwater microbial communities from boreal shield lake in IISD Experimental Lakes Area, Ontario, Canada - Sep2016-L224-21m | ecosystem: Environmental > Aquatic > Freshwater >...
GGGTAGCGATCACGATCAAATCTTCTGCAATCGTCAAAGCGCAAGTTGAGCGTGACGCGATCCCTTCGCACCGTAGGATCGGCACCGTCCATAGCAGTGACCCGCTGTCTGCGTCAAAGGAGACCAGAGATAATAAATCATGAAAGCGTCCCGAACGCACAACTCCATACACTCTGCCATCGGAGTACTGTGGTGCGGCATCAAGGTAATCTGACTCATTCGCAGCAGAAGCACTCCATTCAAGTCTTCCTTGAGTCGCATCGGAAAGGTCAAGACAAACCAGAACTGGCGAGCCGTTACGAGTCCCTGTGTCGTCAAGCACGGCGTACAGCTTGTCTGCATGCATGCAAAAACAGGAAGTTCCTCTCTCTGGAGCGTTCAGACCCACCGGCGATTGAGGAGTGCCACTCGGCGGGAAAAGCAGCGTAGAATGCTCCCAAGACTTCTCCATGGATGCGCTCCAGGCTGATTTTCCATCGGCGATTTGCGCAGCGTGCACTCCCTGCGTCGAGCCCCAGATCACAAACCGGTCGCTGATCAGCGGAACAGTGGTTGATGACGCGAGTGCAGTGTGTGGAAGAGGAGAATCCCTGCGAACGCGCTGCGCATTTGTTTGAAGTGACTGTTTCCAAGAGAAGCATTCTTCATCGCGCAAAAAAAGAGGGCCTGTAGCATTCAGTGAACGCGACGCGGAACCTGCCAGAGTCGGCCAGCAATCGGAAGGCGTAGCAGCGGATCGTACTTGCTTCGCGAGTGCCGCCACACGAAGTTCGAGAACCTTCGAGTCGGTTTCTGCCAGCGTGTGAAGGAACATACATTCCTCCCAATAGTATTTAGCACGATCGAACCAACCCTTTTCCGCTGCGCGCTCTCCCAAAAGAGTCAGCGCAGAGATTGCAATTGGAAAACTTGGAGGATCATCTGCAATTCTGGTGAGGGCTTCAATGCTTTCTTCAAAAAGTCTCGCATCTAAAAAATCATGATGGTGAGCAACTGATGCTCCGGTAGTTGTGGTGTGCGCTGCAAACTCCATTGCCACAAGCCGTCGCGAGAGCCGGCCTCGGAATTGCAGCGCACTGATAGACCAGAGTGGCGTTCGCTCAATCAGTCCATCGGCCTTCGATGGAAGAAGCTCATCAAAAAAACGACGGGCATCTACCAAGTTTCTTTCGGTGATCGATTGCTCGATGGCTTCCAGGGTTTCGCGGACAAAAGGAGAGACCGTTGCGACGTGATTCTGTTCGAGGTCATCGTCGGTGAGCCTTGCTTGTAAAACGCTTGGCAGCGATGAAAGGAATAGACAAACAACAAAAACACTGAATACAAAAGAATGCAAAAAGTGTTGGGAAGTCCACCACAGAAATATTCGAATCTGCTGGAAAGTGATTGATTGAACGGATCGAACCGATCGAGCGGGCCGATTCCAAGAGAAGCGATGTGTTGTGAGGGTTCTTTGGACCGAGAAAACCACGGAAAGTACCCTTTGAAAGATGGTCGCGAGGCACGTCGACAGCTTGTGGAGTATAAGTCGAGAGAGAGTTCTAGAAACGTTCGGCCCTCCGCCGACGAATGAAACGACTGATTGCTGTAGCAATTACTGGGATTGTGCAGGCTTGATCAAATAGTTTTTTTAGAACCAAACCAACCACCGGGAATAAAGGACGTATGGCCAGGCAGAACAACGACGATCTTTTTCAGAGTTCGACGATGACTTTCGGCGAGCATTTGGAAGAACTGCGATCCTGTTTAATGCGTGCTTCGGCAGGTTTGTTTTTTGGCGTGCTCATCGGTTTTTTTGTCGCCAGACCGGTTGTGCATCTCATCGAACAGCCTCTGCGAAGAGCTCTTGGCAATTACTATATTGAACGTTCACTCGAGGCATTTGATGAATGGAAACCGCGAGTTGCCAACGGCCCTGCCCTCCCCTACACGCGTTTTGAAGTAGAAGATGCGGTCGAGCGTTATGGCATGTCGTTCGACTTGCGAGAGATCCATACCGATCGGATTCTAAAACCAATTCCACACAGCGATGCTGGCTTGCAAGAAGGAGTTCCCACGTCGTTTGATCCTGCCACGCTCGCACCAGTGCTCTTATGGCAGCCACTGTCAAGAGATTCGCGAGTGAGCATCACAACACTCAGTGCCCAAGAGGCATTCGGCATCTACGTGAAGGCGGCTCTCTTGGTTGGTGTTGTGCTGGCTGGCCCATGGATTATTTATCAGCTCTGGACGTTTGTTGCAGCGGGATTGTATCCGCACGAAAAACACTGGGTGCATCTGTTTCTTCCGATCAGTACCGGACTTTTTCTGGCTGGTGTTGGGCTCGCATTTTTCTTTGTTTTCGATTTTGTGCTTCAGTATTTGCTGGCGTTTAACGAATGGCTCGGTCTTGATCCCGATCCTCGCATCAGCGAATGGCTTGGATTTGTGCTGATTCTTCCGATTGGCTTTGGCCTTGGATTCCAACTCCCGCTGGTCATGCTTTTTCTGGAGCGAGTTGGGATCTTTGATGTTGAAACCTATGCCACGGGTTGGCGAGTCGCTGTGATTGTGATCTTTGTCGTATCGGCAATCCTCACGCCAGCCGATCCTTACAGCTTGCTTTTTCTGGCGTTGCCGTTGTGTGTTCTTTATTTTGGTGGTCTGGGAATCTGTCGCTGGTTTCCTCGCGATGCGTCAGAGAATTCGCGTTCGCTCAGCACGCGTAAAGCGACCTAACCGATCTGCCATGGTGCCACTGCACCAGTGTGAGATCGTAACGAAAAACGCTTCTCACCCGGCAACAAAAGCGATCCAGTAGAAAACCCAGCCCGAAACACTGGTGAGCAGAAGATCGGCGGCCGCGAGTCGTGCGAGAACTTTGTGTCGGGTGCTGTGAGTTCCAGGTTGGGGCGGAACGGGAAACCGTCGCAGCGCCTCCCAGATCACCCAGGTCCAAAGAATTACTGTTGAAATGGCAAAAAAAAGGTGAATGCCAAGAGCCTGCCAAACTCCTCCTGGCCAGTAGGGACTTTCGATGGCTCGTTGTTGCCAATCGCTGAGAAAACGCATGTCAATTTCGAAGACGACGATTGCCACCAGCAGAGCAATTGAAAGAGCAACCTGCACTCGTTTGTGAAGTTGATACCGTTTTTGTGATCTGACCAGATGAATGCTCCACGCGAGCACTGGCAGCACCACAAAAAGTGAAACAAACACCAAGTCCGTTCCTAAGGATGCGCGAGAGCCCAGCGGATGAAGAAATCCAGTGAAACCAGAAAAAGTACTTGGAGTCATCGAGGAAACCAATCGAGGAGAGCACCATCGCCACCAGCTTTTGAATGTACGGAAATCTAGGCAAAATGCATCGTCTCGTGAAATCGTTCGATGCATGCGGGCTTCATGTCTGGCTTTGATTGCATGAAGGCAGTCTTTCGGCGTAGGATCGCGCGAGCCGGCCGAGTGGCGAAATTGGCAGACGCACGGGACTTAAAATCCCGGGGAGGTTTAACCCTCCGTGCGGGTTCGATACCCGCCTCGGCCATTTGATTCAATGCGCCGGACCATTTTTTATTGCGAGCGAACGCGTTCGCCACCTTCGACAAGAGAGCCTTAGGGAGTTCGATCACGCCGAGGAGTTTGTGTCGGTCGTGCGTCTGCTGCTGGTGACAATGTCGGCGATGGAACTGCTTGTAAAACGGGTGCCTCCGGAAGTCGCTCAAGCGGCCTTTGAAATGCTGAATTTTTTTGAACGGTGGAATGTTCTGTCGGATCGCTGCTGACAGTCGCGTTTGTTGAAACAACTCTTTGAGAGACAACCGGATCCTGAAACACTGGCGCTACGGAAGTCGCGAGTTCGCTCTTGGGAACAACGGTGAGTCGACGAACAACCTCCTGGGTGATGTCGATGGAGGGGTCAAACGAAAGATAGATCGCCTCATTTTTTGGAACGACGAGCGTGAAGCCTCGAATCTGCGCAACAGAAGCAGCGACTGGACGAACGGAACTGCGAAAAGCACCTACTTGCGCATCTCGACGACGTGTAAGTTCCTGGGCCGCAGCCGTCGTCGCTGAATCGATCTGACTATTGGCGGCGCGTGCATAGGCGATGATGGACTGCGTATCTTCCTGTGATGGATTTTCGCCAACCGCATTTTTCTTGGTTTCAAGCTCCTGCTGCAGTTGTGAGCGCAGGCTCTCTACTTGCCCGGTAAGCAATCGTTTATCGGCTTCGAGAGTTTGAGAAATATGAACATCCTGTCCCAAAAGCCGAGCAACTTCATCGAGATCAAGAACCGCGACACTGCCCGAAGATCCCTTGAGCCCCAGATCAAACGACTTACCGCACCCGGCATTCGAAAAGAGAATGGCGGCGCCGAACAGAACTGCAAAACTCAGTGCAAAGAATCTTCGATCGCTCGGCATCGGATGGTGAGAAGTGCGTTTCATGACAAGTTCCTCTGAAGTGACATTCTTGTATATTTTCTCGAAGGAGGATTCCTGATCACAAGAAAAAGACAAAGACCGTTTCTTGTGACCATCTGCAAGTTGGCAGGACGGTAGAACAGGAGAATCAGGGGGTCAAGGCTGGTCGTTGCGAATTGTTCGGGCTTGATTGAGAGCCATTGCGGACTGTATGAGTCTCAAATACTCAAAGGACGTTGTGAGGACACAGCACAGGAAGAGGCCATCTTCCATTGGGTGACGGGGACGTTGAAAACGATCCAAACAAGAGTGAAAAAAGTATGAAATCGGAACTCTTTCGCATCGTACATCCTTCCAGATCAACAGGAGTTTTTGCCGGATTGATGTTCTGGATGCCATGGATGTGCGCGCCTTTATGGATGCTGCTTCCTGTCTGCGGATGCGCAGTCACGAAGGCAATGCAGCAACCAATCAAACGAGATCTTGGCGTGCTGCGAGAAGGAACAGATCGCGCAGAAGTCATTGCGAAACTCGGTGCGCCGCTGACGAGTGAAAAAGTGCTTCATGGCGTTGTCGAGGTATTCGAATTACCACATTCGGCCACCGCTATTTCCAATAGCACCACTGGATTTGATTCAGCAGCGGCCTTTCTCTCGTTTGGTTTATGGAAACCACAAAGCAGGCAGCCTTTGATCCCATCTCAAAGAGGCGATGGCTTCGAGTCAAAAGTGGAAGTGACGTACAACGAAGAACAGAAGATTGCCTCGGTACGATTTTTAGAAAAATCTGAGCCTCATTCGAAGTTTGCGTCGTACCCCAAGCCGCATCCAATCCAAAGCGACAAGGCCGCTGCTCAGAAGGCACGTGAAAAGTATGCTTTTCAAACGCAGCACGATTCTTCTTCGCCGTCTGCGACCGTGATGGAGTTGACTCCTCCAAATAATTGGCATTCCTCGTCCGAGGTTCTTTCTCGCGATCCCGAAACCGAATCGTCTCGGCCGTTGGGAGAGTCACGCGTGGCTTCGCTTCCCCCCGCGCAGGCACTGGAATCAAAAACTCAACCGCGTGAGCCAATCGAAAGCCCCATTCCAGACGAGGATTCCGCGGACAGGCAATCGGTTCCTCCGAATGGCACGGGTTCTTTTTTTCGCAAATTGGTATCCCCTTTTTCGAAAAAAACGCAAGCGAACGATCGTCCAAGTCAGTCGGCAGCGTCGTCGATTCTGCAATCAACGCTGCCCAGCGGCGATCCGCTTGAAGACAATTCTTTTGGACAGTCTGCCGTTGGGAATTAACTCGGTAGCAGTTGCTCGGTGTCGGACAGACTGGCCAAGCGGGTGGCCTCGTTCAAGGGCAACGCGGCTTTAGCGTCGAATGGAATCTGGGTCTTTGGCACGAGCGGCAGCCCGGGCAGCGAGAAACCTTTTGAGTCCGTTGACGATCCGAGATGTCGGCTGGGATCCAGACTCTGAGAAAAGCGGAATCTGGCCATCGTCGGTGACAATAATTTCAACAGCTTCCGGCGGAAAAGTCGCGGTTCCAACCAAGCGATGAATCCCTTCTGGATCGCCTTGGCCCTCATGAAAAGCCTCAGGAGGTGCAATGCGTGCGATCACAAAATGATCGTGGGCAAATGAATCAAACTCAGGATCACTTATGAGGCTTGTGGAATGCGTTGATGCCCCCGAATCGTCTGGACGGGAAACGACCAACAAAAGCGGACGCTGCGATTGCTTCGCCGAGGCAACTGCGGCATCGAGGGAGTCATGAACATGCGGTTTTTCGGTTGTGGTGTTGGTGTGAATGACAGGTGGAGCCTGTATTCGAGCCACTTTTCGAGCTGGCATTGCCGAAGCGACCTGGCTGGTCCAGCGTTCGGCAGACTGCCCCTGATAGCCGGTCTTTGAGTGGATCACTAATTCGCCGTCGGAAGTGATCACGTGAACGGTAGGAAACGTGCTTACCCGATATTTCCTGGCGATTTGTACTTTGGCTGCCTTTTCACTCGCAGAGATCCCTTGTTGAGGAATATCGATCAAAAGAAGCACTACGTTCCTCTCTGCCCACCCAAGAAATGCTTCTTGACTCAGGACGCTCTCTTCGAGCGTTCGGCAATGGGGGCACCAATCGCTCCCCGTAAAAACAGCCAATATGGGATTGCCCGTGTCGAGAGCTTCAAGCTTTGCTGAATTGAGGTCCGTGTGCCAATCGCGTCCGGCAGCCATGCTCAAGCTTGGAGCGGCTATCGTCAAAAAATGGATGAATATCAATAAAACTAAGTTGAAACCCACGAACCCCCGGGGTGCCAACTTCTGCAGGAATCGTCCGATTGGAATCAACAGCATCAAAAAAAGCCTCCATGCGATCTATCAAAAACATCAATCGGGCAAGCGGGGTGGTTTCCACAATTTCTTCTTGCGAACTCATCACCGTTGGTAAAAACCTATCAACCCCATCTGATGCTGTAAACCTAGGCAGTTTACGCAGTCTTTGCCGTTGACCCATTTCTCCTATTTTCAATCAAAATGCTCGACTTAGCACCGAAGCAGGCGAATTTGAGCGGTCGATTTTCTGTTGGGTATTGGTCGGGGCTAAGACAAAGAGAAATCTCAGGTCACGAGTGAGAAAACTTTTCTGAGCTTAAAAAGCAACCACCCGCCAGTTTCCTGACGGGTGATTTTTGTTTTTCAGCTGTTCTCGAAGAGCAACAGATCGATCAGAACTGATAGATCAGATCGCAGCCGCTGTAGAATTGGCCCGATTGACCACCATTGGCTCCGAATGCCGTTCCAATGCCGCTGCCGTAAGGCAGGTTCGAGCCGGCCACGTCTGGCGTGTACCAGTCGTATCGCACTTCAGGACGAACCATCCAGTTTTTGTTGGGCTTGTAGTTGAGTCCCCATGTCATTTCCCAGAAATTACCCTGGTAGCCACCTGTGTAGTTGCTATTGCCAGGCTGACAAGCATTTCGAAGCGGGTCGAGCACCCGAGTGCCGTTATTATCGCGGAACCATTCCATTCGCAGACCGCCCACCAAAGTTTCGCTGAAATTCCAGAACAGGTACTGATTCACGCCATACCACTGTGCCAGATCGTTGGTTTGGCCATTTGTTCTAAATCCCGTTCCATTGGCAAGGCCGTTGAACTGCCATCCGTTATCGTTTTGGAAGACATAGGTCAGCTTCTCGGACAATTCATTGGAATAGACCGTGCTAAAAACCGTCCGATTCCCAACCGCATAATCAGTGGCGTTAAAGCCTCCGATTTCGTTGCCGCTGGTGGTGGTGAACGTCAGGGACTGGGTTGCATCGGAGTTTTTGAACGTGATGCCTCCCAAGAAAGCCGCGTTGCTGTTGGATCCAGGATAGCCGGGATTTGAAAGGTTGCCCGGGCCGACCAGCGGATCGCTCCAGTTATCACAGCCATTGGTCACACCGCCGTAGACCACCATCTGCTCATTGGGCGTCCATGTGCCGAGCACGCCGGTATGAGTAAAGGGCTCACCATACTGCATCGTATAAGCGTGGGTGTAGAAGAAGTTGCCGATGGCCGGCACCACTTCGTACCCGATGATCGTATAAAAGTGACCAAGTTTGACCGCAACGTTGTCGCGGGCGAGTTCTACGTAAAGCTGCGGCAAAGCCAAGCCGTAATCTTTGCTCGACTGCCACGCCGACACGCCGCTCGCTGCAAACTGCGGAAAAAGGAATGCATCCAAGCCACGCGCGGTGGTGTAGATGGAGTCGGTACCATAGAGCAAGTCCACTCGACCGCCCCAGTCCCAGCCCCCGTCTGCAGTATCAATCACTTTTTCGTTGACCAAGTAGAGCTGGTTCATTTGGGCCTGCCAGTTTCGGTCGTTGAACGTAATTGGACCGTTGAACGTACTGCCCCAGTTATTTCCACCGATTCCAACGTCTAACCAACCGTACGTGCTGATGCCACGTTTTTTCAAATACTCCGTCTCGAGCCAGCGATTTGGTCCCTCTTCAACAGCTTCGGCAGCTTCCTGTGGAGGAAGGGCGCGCATTTGATATGCGTCTTCTTGTGGCACATCGGCCATCACAGGTGGCAACCGATCACTGGGCGATCGAGCTTCAGCTTGGGCAATGGAGTCGTAGTTACCAAACTGTGAAAGTGGTGACGACACTGGTTCCGCTGCAAAAGTGAGGCTGGAAACGAATCCAACGGCCACTGAAAGCGGAAGTGTAAAGCGAAGAAACCTCATGACGGTCGAACTCCTTTTCGAAATGTCAAAGACGCAAAGACGCAAAGACGCAAAGACGCAAAGACGCAAAGACGCTGACGTTTTCCGAAAAACTCAGCCGGAAAAAATCCGCACGACTTCACCAATGAGCCCGACATTTTTGCGGAAGGCACCTACTGCCGCCATGCAGTAAAAAACCTCCGTGTACAAATTGATCCATCGAAATTAGATCAACGTACAATGGAGATTTTAAAGAGAAATCCTTACATTCTGCACAGTCGAAAAAGTAGAAACGAGTGGGCCAATGTGCTTGCAAAAGTCCCTCTCAAAACATTCCATTTACTGGAATGTTGGGGTAACCAGAGAGAGGGCGATGGGTTTGACGGTTGTGCGAGATGCCCCCGACTGCTTCTCTTGAGAACAATGCGTCAGGTTGTCTCGAAGAGCACTGCGACAAATCGTTCTGGATCAAACGGCTCGAGATCGTCGGCTCCCTCGCCGAGCCCGACAAACTTGACCGGCAGATGAAACTGCTCGGTGACCGGCACGATCACGCCTCCGCGTGCGGATCCGTCGAGCTTAGCCAGCACGATTCCAGTGCACCCAGCAGCCTCCTGAAAGCCGCGTGCCTGAGAAAGAGCGTTCTGCCCGGCCGTGGCATCGAGTACCAAGAGCACCTCGTGAGGCGCTTCGGGAAGCTGCTTTGTGACCACTCTGCGAATTTTTGAAAGCTCCTGCATTAAATTGGCCTGCGTCTGCAATCGTCCTGCGGTATCGATGATGCAAATATCAAAGTTGCCCGCAATCGCAACGGCGACCGCCCGATGCGCAACGCTTGCCGGATCGCATCCCATTTCACCTCGAACTATTTCCACGCCGAGACGTTCTGCCCAGAGTGCAAGCTGTTCGACGGCTGCGGCTCGAAAGGTATCACCGGCACCCAGTACGACACGTTTTCCATCACGAGAAAGGAATCGAGCGAGTTTTGCGATCGACGTTGTTTTTCCAGAACCATTGACTCCAGTCACGAGAATCACAGTCGGTCCGCTTGTTGCCAAAGTGAGAGTGGCTTGCTTGAATCGCAGACGCTCAAGCAAGCCTGAGCGAATCGAGTCGAGTACCGTTTCAACTTCCACGACTCTTGCGCGATAGCGAACTGCGATGTCCGCAAGGATTGCGTCAGTGGCAGAAGGGCCGATATCGCTTTGCACCAGCACGCGGCGCAGTTCTTCGAGAAATCCGTCGTCAACCAAACGGCCTTCACGTTTAAAAAGATCGCGAACGTCTGTAACAAGAACCTGTCTTGTGCGTTCAAGGCCGCTCCGCAGTCGCGCAAGAAATCCTGGCCGTGCTGCTTGGTCAGATTCGGGCGAAGTCGATTCGGTGCGTGGAATCTCTTTTTCGGAATCGTCTTGTGAGCGTCCAAATCGGAAGAGTGCCATTGTTATGTTTCGGACGCATCCGGCTCCTGCAAAGACTCAGTCAACGGAGTGGGTGTCAGAGCAGCCTCAAGAGCCTCTTTATTCTCATTGAGAATTGTGCCGAGGATTCCATTGACGAATGCCGCCGAAGAATCGTTTCCAAATCGTTTGGCAAGCATGACTGCCTCGTCAACCACAACTCGTGGAGGCGTGTCGGTATGAAGCAATTCGTACGCACCGATACGCAGAACCGCGCGATCGGTGGCTGCCATTCGAAAGAGCCGCCAATGGGCGCTCGTTTTTTCGATCCTTGCATCGATCTGTGGGGCGTGTTGCTGCACGCCTCGCACAAGTTGTCGTGCCATAAGGACCAAAGGCGCTGTGACGAGTCGGCGCACGAGAAATCCGTCGAGTTCGCCGGGATCGCGATCGGGGTTGGCTTCTGACTGGAAGAGCACCTGAAGGGCGACTTCACGAGCACGGCTGCGACGGGTCATGTGGTGGGGTGTGTGGGAGCGTGGATGTGTCGCAGGAGTGAAATCATTTCAACCGCCGCTCGAGCGCACTCTGCGCCTTTGTTGCCTTCCGAGCCGCCTGCCCGAGCAAGAGCCTGCGCGAGAGTATCGCAGGCGAGCACTCCGAACAAGATGGGAAGTCCGTGAACGCGAGCGATTGCCTCGATTCCCTGACTCACCGCTTGGGCGATCAGCCGATCGTGCGTCGTTTCACCCCGCACAATCGCTCCTAAGCAGATTACGGCCGCATAGCGGCCTGTGGCAGCAAGACGATCGGCCACAAGCGTGAGTTCGAACGCACCCGGCGTCCACGCCACGGTGATCAACTCGGCAGGGATCTCCGCTGCAACGAGCTCAGCCAGAGCACCATCGAGCAGACGCTTGGTCACCGAGTCGTTGTAGCGACTCACGGCGATCGCAATGCGAGTACCAAAGAGAACTTTTGTAGAGTCGCCCTGATAAATGGTCGACATGACGTGACTTTCTGGAAAAACGCGAGGAACGTGTTTGAGATGCACATCCAACAGGTTCGATCAGGATTTGAGACTCAGAAGAAATTCAGCATTTGATTTGGTCTTCGACAATCTCGCTGTGAGAAGCTCCATGGCGTCGGCCGGATGCATTTCTCCAAGCACCCTTCGCAAAATACAGATGCGTCGAAATTCGTCTGGTTGAAGCAAGATTTCTTCGCGACGCGTCCCGGATCGATTGATGTCAATCGCCGGCCAAATACGTTTGTCGACCAGTTTTCGATCGAGAATAATTTCTAAATTCCCCGTTCCTTTGAATTCCTCAAAGATCACTTCGTCCATTCGGCTGCCGGTATCGACGAGTGCCGTGGCAAGAATGGTAAGCGATCCCCCCTCCTCTACTTTTCGAGCACTTCCAAAGAATCGCTTTGGCCGCTGTAACGCGCCGGCATCGATGCCGCCAGAGAGAATTTTTCCAGAGCTGGGGCATTCTGAATTAAAAGCGCGGGCCAGTCGCGTGATGGAGTCAAGAAAGATAATGACATCGCGTCCATACTCGACGAGTCTCTTTGCTTTCTCGATAACCATTTCGGCGACCTGAATATGACGGACGGCATTCTCGTCAAACGTGGAACTGATCACTTCGCAGTTGGGCCCTTTCACCTGACGTTCCATATCGGTGACCTCTTCCGGACGCTCATCGATTAAGAGCATGATCACGTAGGCATCGGGATAATTGGTGAGCACCGCCTTTGCCATTTTCTGCAGCAGCACCGTTTTGCCTGCTCGTGGCGGACTAACGATCAGGCCTCGTTGGCCAAATCCGATTGGAACAATGAGATCGATCACCCGCATGGCGATCTCTTCGGGAGTATTCTCAAGCGCCATGCGTCTATCTGGGTGGAGT
>Ga0194061_1001862_pt1 | contig 11913 bp, 8 predicted proteins | sample SepL2221m_MetaG_FD_163423 | JGI IMG/M metagenome (GOLD analysis project Ga0194061, IMG submission 163423) | Anoxic zone freshwater microbial communities from boreal shield lake in IISD Experimental Lakes Area, Ontario, Canada - Sep2016-L224-21m | ecosystem: Environmental > Aquatic > Freshwater >...
CGCGGCGGCCATGCGGTACACCGAAGCCAGACTGGCCAAGATCACCAGCCTGTTGCTCGATGAAATCGACATGGGTACTGTCGACTTTCAGCCCAATTACGATGGTTCCACGGAAGAGCCGCGCCAGTTGCCAGCGCGCCTGCCCTTCAGTTTGCTCAATGGCGCCAGTGGTATCGCCGTCGGTTTGGCCACCGAAATTCCGAGCCACAACCTGCGCGAGATTGCAGATGCCTGTGTAGCCCTGATAAAGACGCCCGCTCTCTCCGACGCCGCCCTGGCAGTGCTGGTTCCTGGTCCTGATTTTCCCGGTGGCGGGCAAATCATCAGCAGCGCAGCCGATATTGCCGATGCCTACCGTACCGGGCGCGGTTCGCTGAAAGTGCGCGCACGTTGGAAGATTGAAGACCTGGCTCGCGGCCAGTGGCAATTGGTGGTGACCGAGCTTCCGCCCGGTGTCAGCAGCCAGCGTGTATTGGAAGAAATTGAAGAGCTGACCAACCCCAAGATCAAGGTCGGCAAGAAGGCGCTCTCACAAGACCAGAACCAACTCAAGGCCAGCGTGCTGTCGGTGCTGGATGTGGTGCGTGACGAGTCGAACAAAGATGCCGCTGTGCGACTGGTGTTCGAGCCCAAGACCAGTCGAATCGAACAGCAGGAACTCATTACAGCGCTCCTGGCCCACACCAGCCTGGAAACCTCTTCGCCCATTAACCTGACCATGATTGGTCTGGACGGACGACCTACGCAGAAATCGTTCCGTCAAATGCTGCAGGAATGGATAGCGTTCCGACAAGGCACCATCGAAAAGCGATCCCAGCATCGCTTGGGCAAAGTGCTGGACCGCATCCATATTCTGGAAGGCCGCCAGACCGTTTTGCTTAATATTGACGAAGTGATTGCCATCATTCGCCAGTCGGACGAGCCCAAGGCTGCACTGATGGGGCGCTTCAAGCTGTCGGACCGGCAGGCAGAAGACATTCTCGAAATTCGCCTGCGTCAACTTGCGCGGCTGGAAGCCATCAAGATCGAGCAAGAGCTGTCCGAGTTGCGCACTGAGCGGGGCAAGCTGGAAGAAATCCTGGGCAATCCGGCAGCGCTGCGTCGCCTGATGATTAAGGAAATTGAGGCGGATGCCAAGACATTCGACGACCCGCGCCGCACGCTGATACAGACGGAGAAAAAAGCCGTGCTGGAGATCAAGGTGGTGGATGAACCTGTCACCGTGGTTATCAGTCAAAAAGGTTGGGTGCGCACCCGTACCGGCCATGGCCATGAGGCATCCACGTTTGTCTTTAAGGCTGGCGATGGCCTGTACGGCACATTTGAGTGTCGCAGTGTGGATACGCTGCTGGCGTTTGGGTCCAATGGCCGCGTTTACTCGGTGGCCGTTTCTTTGTTGCCGGGTGGGCGTGGCGATGGCCAACCGGTCACCACGCTTCTGGAACTGGAAAGCGGCACGCAGTTGTTGTACTACTTTGCTGGCCCGGCCAGCGCCACTTTGCTGCTCAGCAGTACCGCTGGCTACGGCTTCATGGCCACGGTGGACAACATGGTGTCGCGCCAGAAAGCCGGAAAGGCATTCGTGAGTTGCAATGCTGGCGAGAGTCAGTGCTGCCCCTCGCTGGTATCGGGTGCGCATGGCAAGGTTGCCGTGGCGGGTACGCCAGCAGCCTTGGTGGCGCCTGCCACCCATGTGGCTTGTGCTTCTACCGGCGGCCGTATTCTTACGTTCGAAATAGCCGATCTCAAATCCATGACCAATGGTGGGCGTGGCCTGATGTTGATTGATCTGGAAGCCAAAGACACTCTGGCAGGGGCCGCCGCCTACACCCGCAGTGTGCGCATTGAAGGCATTGGGCGCGGTGGTAAGCCGCGTGAAGAGACGCTGGAAATTCGCAGCTTGAACAACGCTCGCGCGGGGCGGGCCCGCAAGGGCAAGGCAGCCGACCTGGGCTTCAAGCCAGCTAGCGTGGCACGGGTCGAGTAATACGCCGCGTAGCTATGCGTGCTGGCCTTGCCTACGCAGTTGGGCACCGACAAGTGCTCGTTGCATAACACCCGGTGAAACGGGTTTGATGCAATAGCCGTCTACGGTTTCGGTCAGTGATTTTTTGAAGTCGGCCGGTCTTCCTGACCCAGTGACCATGATCACTGCTGCGCTTGGCATGGTACTGCGCAACTGTCCCAAAAAGGTCCAGCCGTCAACCTCGGGCATATAAATGTCGAGCAGGACGAAGTCTGGTCTGTGTTGCTTCGCTAAACGGATTGCTGCCTGGCTGTCGGCGGCACATTGCACATCGGTGCAACCCAAATGCGCCAGGACGGTGACAATAAATTCCCTGGAAAAATCATCGTCGTCAACAACCAGAAAGCTGTGCCGACCTAGTTCGCTTTCTGTCATAGCCTCACCATTATGTTTACGACCTATCTGATTTGCACTTTGACATAAACGCATGTTCCAGAACCTTATGTGACAGCTTTGCCCTGCAACTGAAGTTCATTGTCAGACGCCCAGCGCAGTATGTCTAGTCACTCATTTGTGGGGGGTGCTGCCATTTGAAAAAATTTTCGCTCGGCTGAGACAGAGGTTACGAATGTGGGGTTCACGGCCACTACGGCCGACATCACTGCCACCAAATCTGCTGGCGAACCGAACCGAGCATGTTGACGAGACAACTATGTATCGGACCCCGGCGTGATTGGGCAATGACTGCCCGCGTTACTCATTCCAGCCGCCGCCCAGCGCCTTGTACAGCGCAACCAGGTTTTGTACCTGTTGCGCCTGTACCTGGACCGCGGCCTGCTGTGCTGTGAATAGCGAGCGCTGTGCATCCAAGACCTCAAAGGCACTGGCGGCACCGTGTTTAAAACGCATATTCGTCAGTTCCATGCGGGTTTGCTCGGCGGCCAGTTGGGCGTTTTGCGCGCGCAGCTGCTCGCCCAGCGTGGCGCGCCCGGCCAGGGCGTCTGAGACTTCCTTGAAGCCTGTCTGAATGGCTTTCTCGTACTGCGCAACGGCAATGTCACGTGCCACCTTGGCTGCTTCCAGGTTGGCGGAATTGCGTCCGTAGTCGAATACTGGCAGCAGCAACTGTGGCACAAAGGTCCACGCTGACGTTCCGTTGTTGAACAACGTGTCCAGGTCATTGCTTACAACACCCGCACTGGCGGTCAGGCTGATGCGGGGAAAGAAGGCTGCGCGTGCGGCGCCGATGTTCGCATTGTTGGCCAGCAGCACTTGCTCGGCCAGCCGAATGTCAGGGCGGCGGGTCAGCAATTCAGATGGCACACCGGCAGGCAGATCGGCGAGTAGACCCTGTGCAGTGATGGGCAGACCGGCAGGCAAATCGGCCGGCAGGCTTTGCCCCACCAGCAGGACGAGGGCATCTTTGTCCAGCGCGCGTTGGCGCGAGGCCTGCGCCATTGCCACCTTTGCGCCTTCGAGTAACGACTGTGCTTGGCTTAGATCGATTCTGGATGCGGCCTCATTGTCAAACTTGAGTTGAGTGAGCTTGAGTGACTCCTGGCGCGTGATCAGCGTATCACGCGTCACGCCCAGCAGTTCGTCATCGGCCAGCAGACTCAGGTAGGTGTTGGCGACCGATGCAATCAGACTGATCTGAACGGTCTTGCGTGCCTCTTCTGTGCCCAGCAACTGGGCTTGGGCAGCCTGGCTCAAGGCACGCACACGGCCGAAGAAATCGAGCTCATAGGCGGTTACGCTGAGTCCCGCCGTATAGGAGCTGGTTATGGCGCCACTGGCGGCCGGGCCACGAGCGCCATTGATGCCTGCGTTGACCGTTGGTAATTCATCGGCACGCCGCACTTGCAGTTGCGCACGGGTTTGCTCGATGTTGAGTATGGCCACACGCAGGTCCCTGTTGTTTTGCAGGGCCAGTTCGATCAGGCGTTTGAGGCGTGCATCTTTGAAGAAGCTTTGCCAGTTGGTTGCAGTGGCTTCGTTTGTGCGGTTGCCGTCCGAAACCACGTTGTCAAATTGCGACGCCACGGGCGCCGCGGGGCGCTCGTAGGTTGGAATCAGGCTACAGCCCGCCAGGGCTACCGCAGCCGCCAAGGTGGTCAGACGAAAAACACGTGAGGGTTTCATATGCGGATCATTCATGGTGGCTATCGACGCCGATCTGGTGGGCGTGCTCTGCATCAAACTGGTGCTGACGTTCGCTGACTTTGAAGAGGCCGCGCACGATGACGAAAAAGATGGGCACAAAGAAAACGGCGAGGAGGGTTCCCACCATGCTGCCGCCAATCACGCCGGTGCCGATGGCGCGCTGGCTGGCTGAACCGGCGCCGCTGGATATGGCCAGCGGCAGCACACCCAGCATGAAGGCCATGGAGGTCATCAGGATCGGGCGAAAGCGCATGTGGGCGGCCGCCAGTGCCGCTTCGACCACGGTCTTGCCCTGTGCCTGCAGGTCCTTTGCAAACTCGATGATCAAAATCGCGTTCTTGGCAGACAGGCCAATGATGGTGATCAGACCGACTTGAAAATATACGTCGTTAGCGTAGCCGCGCAGCACGGTGGCCAGCAACACACCCAGTACGCCCAATGGAACCACCAAAATCACTGCCATCGGGATGGACCAGCTTTCATACAGCGCCGCCAGGCACAGGAACACCGCCAGAATAGCGAAGCCATACAGGACCATGGCCTGGGAACCTGCCAGTTTTTCTTCGCGCGAGAGGCCTGTCCACTCGAAGGCAAAGCCTTCGGGCAATTGTGCAGCGAGCTTTTCCATCTCGTCCATGGCGTCACCCGTGCTATAGCCCGGTGCTGCCGAACCACCGATGCGCATGGCGGGGTAGCCGTTGTAACGCACGGTCTGCATGGCCCCCTTGATCCAGCGCGTGCTGGCAAAGGCGGATAACGGCACCGGTTTACCCTGTGCGTTGGGTGTGGTGAGTCTGAGGATGTCGTCCGGCTGCATGCGCGACGTTGCATCCGCCTGCACCACCACGCGCTGCAGGCGGCCCTGGTTGGGGAAGTCGTTGATATACGCAGAGCCCAGCGCAGTCGAAATGGTGCTGTTGATGGAATCAAAGTTCACGGACAGTGCGCTCGCCTTGTCGCGGTCAATGTCAATCTGCAGGGTGGGTGCATCTTCCAGGCCATCGGGGCGCACCTGGGTGAGCACCTTGCTCTTCGACGCCATGCCCAGCAACTGATTACGTGCCGACACTAATGCGTCATGGCCCTTGCCGCCACGGTCTTGCAGGCGGAAGGTAAAGCCCGATGCCGTGCCCAACTCCGGAATCGAGGGCGGACTCAGCGGGAAGATGAAGGCATCACGAATGCCCATCAAGCCGCCAAAGGCGCGCCCGGCCAGTGCCTGGGCCGAGTGCTCTGGTCCTGAGCGTTCAGACCAGTCTTTCAGCGTCACAAAGGCCAGCGCGGCGTTCTGACCCTGACCCGAGAAGCTGAAGCCCAACACGCCCACCATGCTTTGCACTTCGGGTTGTTTGAGGATGAAGCCCTCAACCTGCTCCATCACGTTCTGTGTGCGCTCACGGGTCGCGCCCGGTGGCAACTGCACGTTGACCAGCATGGTGCCCTGGTCTTCGTTGGGCAGGAAGGAGGTGGGCAGTCGTACATACATGACACCGACCACTGCAATGATGGCGACATAGATGATGAGGTAGCGGGCTGCTCGTTTCAGAATCCGCGCCACCCAGTTTTCATAGTTCTTGGCCGTGCTGGAGAAACCGCGGTTAAACCATCCAAAGAAACCGGTTTTGGCATGGTGATGACCAGCATCCACCTGCTGGAGCAGGGTGGCGCACAGGGCAGGCGTCAAGGAAAGCGCCATGAAGGCAGAGAAGGAGATGGAACACACCATCACCGCCGAGAACTGTCGGTAGATATTGCCCACCGAACCTTTGAAGAACGCCAGCGGCACAAATACCGCAATCAACACCACCGTCACGCCGATGATGGCGCCAGAAATCTGCCCCATTGCCTTGCGCGTCGCCGGTATCGGGTGCAGACCTTCTTCGCTCATGATGCGCTCGACGTTTTCCACCACCACAATGGCGTCATCCACCACAATGCCGATTACCAGCACCATGCCAAACATGGTCAGCACGTTGATGGAGAACCCCATCGCCAGCAGCATGGCAAAGGTGCCCAGCAAGGCCACTGGTACCACGATGGTGGGGATGATGGTGTAGCGGAAGTTTTGCAGGAACAGATACATCACCAGAAACACCAGGATGACGGCGATGACCAGCGTCTCTGCCACCTGCGAGATGGAAATCTTGACGAAGCGCGAGGCGTCATAGGGAATCGTCCACTTCACACCTTTCGGGAAGTAGGGCTGCAACTCGGCCATGCGGTCACGCACGGCCTGGGCGGCGGCCAGCGCATTACCGGTGGGGGATAACTGAACACCAATGCCCGCTGCCGGTTTGCCGTTCAACCGGGCCGAGGTGGCGTAGGTTTGGGCGCCCAGTTCAATACGCGCAACGTCTTTCAGTCGCACGGTGGAGCCATCGGTATTGGCGCGCAGCACAATGTTGCCAAACTGCGTTTCGTCACTGAGTTGACCGTCAACCACAACAGTGGCTGCAATCGACTGGCCCAAGATGTTGGGCAGGTCGCCAATGCTGCCGGAGGACACCTGGGCATTCTGTGCGCGGACAGCGTTGTTTACCTCGGCCGCAGACAGGTTGTAGCCATTGAGTTTGGCCGGATCGATCCAGATGCGCATGGCGCGTTCGGTACCGAACAATTGGGCCTGGCCAATGCCAGGCAGTCGCTGGATTTCGGGCAGCACGTTGCGCGAGGCATAGTCGCCCAACGCCACAATGTCGATGTCCGGGTTGTCCGAGGACAGCATGGTGAACAGCAGGAAGTTGGAACGCGCCTTGTCCACCCGCACGCCAGCTTGGGTCACGGCTGCGGGTAGACGCGGTGCGGCACGCGACAGGCGGTTTTGCACATCCACCTGTGCCAGGTCGGGGCTGGTGCCAGGCTCAAAACTGATGGTGATCGTGCCGGTGCCGTTGGCTTGCGCGACCGATTCCATGTAGATCAGGCCGGGCGAGCCATTCATTTCCCGCTCGATCACGCTCAAAACACTGTCTTCCAGAGTTTGTGCAGAAGCGCCGGGGTAACCCGCTGTGATCACGATGGATGGGGGAGCGACCGGCGGATATTGCGCGACGGGCAGTTGCGTAATGGCTACGCCACCCGCCACCAGAATGAACAGGGCAATCACCCACGCAAAAATGGGTCGGTTGATAAAGAACTGGGCCATGTGCGGTGCCCCTTACTTGCTGGACGATGCAGTAGCACTGACCGGTGCAGCAGCACTGGCCGCAGCGGCGGGTGCTGAAGCGGCGCTGGCAGCGCCTGCCTTCCATGGAACCGCCTTCACAGGAGCACCCGGGACCATCATCTTCTGGAACCCGTCCACGATCACCTGCTCGCCGGGCTTGAGGCCGTCCAGCACAACCCATTGGTTGCCTTGGGCATTGCCCACTTTGACAGCACGGGGGCCAGGCTTGCCATCCGCTCCCACCACCAGCACGGTGTCGCCCTGGTTGGTGCGGGTGACCGCCTGCTGTGGCAGCAGCATGCCTGAGGGCAGCTCGGCTTGCGACAAGCGCACGCGCACAAACTGGCCCGGCAGCAGCATGCCATCCGGGTTGGGTACTTCGGCGCGCAGCGTGATCTGGCCCGATGTGGCGTCCACGGTCAGGTCGGTGAACAGTAGCTTGCCGGGGCGCGGCAACTCGCTGCCGTCTTCCAGCACCACGCGCACCGCCAGAGAGCCGTCGCCGGCGCTACGCAACTGCTTGGTGGCAATCGCCTTGCGCAGCCGCAGCACATCGGTGCTGGACTGGGTGAAGTTCACGTAAACCGTGCCGGTTTGCTGGATGACGGCCAGTTGTGTGGCTTCGGCCGCACTCACCAGCGCGCCTTCTGTCACTAGTGCCTGGCCAATGCGGCCCGAGATGGGGGCCGTCACAGCGGCGTAATCGAGGTTGATCTGCGCAGTTTGCACGGCAGCCTTGGCGGTGGCTACGTCGGCCTGCGCCTGCTTCTCGGCGGTGACCAGGGTGGTGAACTCCTGCTTGCTGATTGCATTGGCTTCCACCAGCGGCTTGTAACGCTCTACCTGGGCCGTGGCTTGGGCCAGGTTGGCCTGAGCCTTGGCCAGACTGGCTTGCGCGCTGTCAAAGGCGGCGCGGTAGGGCGCGGGGTCGATCTGGTAAAGCAACTGGCCGGCCTTGACCTCGCTGCCTTCGCGGAACAGCCGTTGCAGCACCACGCCATTGACCCGCGCGCGAACCTGCGCCACGCGCACGGGGCTCACGCGCCCGGGCAACTCAGTTTGCAATGCAACTACTTCGTTGGCGACGGTGACCACGCCCACAGTGGCCGGTGGTGGGCCAGCGGGAGCGCCACCCGCACCCGCGCCGGGCGCTGCATCTTTGGCACCGCAGGCGGCCAGTAGCGCCGCAATGGGCAAGGTCACACCGGCAAGGTGGGCCATCCGTAAGGAAAATGGGCGTAGGCTGGCTGCGCGCAGGGACGAGGACATGGAACTTCCTTCTTGAGAATAGGGAAAACGCTGGGTTGCGGCGCGACCCCGTTTGACAGGGTACGCGTAAGTTCCAGCGTTTCAGTGGCCGAATGACTTTGCCTGAGTGTAAAACCTTAGCCGCATGCTCGAGTGTCAAGGTCGTGTAAACCTTAAAACGCCAGAATGAAGTGATTTGCTACTGATTTGATAGCTGTATACCCAGTTAATTCGGGGGGTAGAGGCTAATTTTCCTCAAAAGTTTGTCCGTCGCTGCCCGTGCCGGTCGGTACGCAGCAGCCCCTGCAAAGCAAATTTAGTGTCTGTCCAATTTCAGTAGCCGCTTTACAAAAAGCGTTGGGAAATCCTGCCTGTGACTCGCAACAAGATACACATAGGTATCGTTGCCAATCCGTCGGTAGACCAGCTTGTGATGCGAGGTGTAGACGTTTTGATAATCCACCATGCCAACTGAAACCATCTCCTGGACTGGCGTTCCGTTAAAAAGACCAGCGTCTACTTTTTCAAGCTTGTCGAATATCTCGTCTTCGGCCGTCAGCCAAGACGCTTCGCTCCATTGATCCAGCATGTATTCCTGTAGCGAAAGCAAGTCATCCTGGGCGTCCGGAAGAATGATGATCGACATTACTTGCGGCTTTGGCGGGCCGCCAACAACTGCGCCCGCGAATCAGCTGCGGAAATGCCTTTGCCCTGCAAGCGGTCCTTTTCACTCAAAGCGATGATTCTCAGAGCCGCGATCAGCGCTTCCTTTTCCTCAAACCGACTGACGCTTTCAATCACCATGCTGGCTTCCCCATTTTGGGTAATGAAGAATGGATTGCCGTTTTGCTGCAGGTCATCGGAAATCTGCGCAGCGTGGCTTTTCAGATAGGAAATAGACTTGATATTTGCAACGGACTGCATGTTGACCCCTATATTGATGGGTCTGAATTTAGTCCTGAATTTGGCTGATGTCAAGCATGCATGGCCGCGTGTCGGCTTCGGCTTGAACCTTGGTCGTGTTTGGAGTTAGTATTACACCTGTAATAACATTTGGAGCGGTGTCATGCATGTACTCAAACTCACGCAAATCGGTAATTCGGTGGGAGTGATCCTCCCCAAAGAGGCTTTGTCCAGGCTCAAGCTTGGCAAGGGAGAGTCCGTGTTTCTGACCGAAACCAACGAGGGTTACGTGCTCACACCCTACGACCCGGCACTGGAAGAGGAAATTTCTGCGGGCAGGGCGTTTATGCGTGAGTACCGCGACACCTTTCACCAGCTCGCCAAATGAGCTGGCGGTGGATCAGCAAGCAAGCCTTGTTGCTTTTGCACGACGAGAGCCTGGCAGAGCATGGTGGAGGCAGCGGCTTGCGGGACGAAGGTTTGCTGGATTCAGCCCTGGCACGGCCGGTTAACCTGGCTGCCTATGAGGAGCCCGACGCAGCAGCGCTGGCCGCCAGCTATGGTGTGGGTGTTGCCAAGAACCACCCTTTTGTCGATGGAAATAAACGCGCCGCATTGCTGGCGGCGGGCTTGTTCCTGTATCTGAACGGATTCCGGTTGCAGGCCACGCAGGCGGATACCACGCTCACCATGCTCGGCGTCGCCGCAGGCGAGGTGAGCGAAGAAGCCTTTGCCGCCTGGCTGCGCGGCCACATCGTGGCGCGCGAAAAAGCCTAAGTGGTGGTTTGAGCAAGGGCTTGTGCAGAGGCAGGTCGCATCGTGATCGCCACGCCGCCCAGCACCGCATTGCCCGACAGCGGGTCGCGCAACTGGTCGTCCAGCAGGGCGTTGAGGTTGGTGCCGGGGCGCTCGGCGGCCAAGTGCAATCTGGCGCCGGGCAGGTTGTGACCCCAGCCGTGGGGCAGGCTGACCACGCCGGGCATCATCTCGTCGCTGACATGTACCTGGGCCTGTACGCTGCGTGGGCCGTTGCGAATGTCTGCCATGGCGCCGTCTTGCAGTTGCAGGCGCGCCGCATCGACGGGGTGAACCAGCGCGGTGCAGCGAAACGGTCCCTTGGCCAGCACCGGCAGGTTGTGCATCCAGCTGTTGTTGGTCCGCACGTCGCGCCGGCCGATGATGACCAAATCGGGCGCTAGCCCCCGTAGATCCTGCGTGGCGCGCTGCAAATCTTGTAGCAACGAGGGCGGTGCCAGCTCGACCTTGCCGCTGGGCGTGCGCAGCATTTCGGGGATGCGGGGCTGCAGTTCACCCAGGTCGATGCCACCTGTGGGGTTGGATGCCATCACCTTGGCCAGCGTCAATCCATCCGGCTTGCGGCCGAATTGATCGCCATAGGGCCCGCTGCGCAGGGCAACTTCGAGGTTACGTTGTGGGCCTTTGAACCCGCGTGTGGCCTGAATGATGGCATCCGCGTGTGCACCAAACAGGCGTTGCGCGTCTTCGACAAACTGTGCGTCGTCGAGCGCGTTGGCGTCCGTCTGTGCGCCTTTGCCCTGCACGATGGCGGCCAGCGTGAGCAGGGTCTGCCATTCTTCGGGCTGGCCGGGTGCGGCAGGGAACACTGGCGGGCTATAGCGCGCATGGTTGCGCCAGGAGAGTTGGGGAAACGCTACGTCGTAATGGAAGTCCTCCAGCGGCGAGACGCCGGGAAGGATGACGTCCGCATGGCGCGTGGTCTCGTTCAGGTAGATATCCATGCTGACCATGAAATCCAGCTTGTCCAGGGCCTTGGCCAGGCGTGGGCCGTTGGGGCTGGACAGCACCGGATTGGTGGCCACCGTAAATAGGGCGCGGACCTGGCCCTCGCCAGCAGTTTCAATTTCCTCGGCCAGACAGGTGATGGGGAGTTCGCCATAGACCTCAGGCGCACCGCTGACGCGGGCGTGGTGACGACCGGTGGCAACGCCTTTGCCAACGCCGGGTTTGCCGGTGGTGTTGCTGGCAAACGCGGCCGACTTGGCGAACAGCACGCCGCCCTCGTGATCCAGATTGCCGGTCAGTGAGTTGAGCACATCCACCAGCCAACTGGCCAGTGTGCCGTACTCCTGCGTGCAGGTGCCGATGCGGGCGTAGACAGCGGCGCGCGGCGCGCCGGCCAGATCCCGGGCGAGGGCGCGTATCGTGTCGGCGGTGATGCCACAGCGTGCGGCCACGGCTTCGGGTGTGAAGGGCGCAACAGCGAGTTCTACTTCGGCCAAGCCTTTGACCCAATCAGCCACCGCGCCCAGTTTCACCAGCCCCTCGGCGAACAGCGTGTTGACCATGGCGGCCAGCAAAAACACATCAGAGTTCGGGCGGATGAAGTGGTGGGCATCGGCCACCGCAGCGGTCTCGGTGCGGCGCGGGTCAATGACGACCAGTCTGCCGCCGCGTGCCTGCAGCGCTTTGGCCTTGCCTTTGAAGT
>Ga0194061_1001864_pt1 | contig 11908 bp, 10 predicted proteins | sample SepL2221m_MetaG_FD_163423 | JGI IMG/M metagenome (GOLD analysis project Ga0194061, IMG submission 163423) | Anoxic zone freshwater microbial communities from boreal shield lake in IISD Experimental Lakes Area, Ontario, Canada - Sep2016-L224-21m | ecosystem: Environmental > Aquatic > Freshwater >...
CGGTGCCTACATTTGCGGAGAAGAGACCGCATTGCTGGAGTCGTTGGAAGGTAAGAAGGGTCAACCCCGATTCAAGCCGCCATTTCCAGCAAGCTTTGGCTTGTACGGCAAGCCTACGACCATCAACAACACGGAAACCTTTGCGGCCGTGCCCTGGATCATTCGCAATGGTGGACAGGCGTACATGGAGTGCGGCAAACCGAACAATGGCGGAACCAAGATTTACTCGGTCGTCGGTGATGTGGAAATGCCCGGAAATTTCGAGGTGCCGATGGGTACACCTTTTGCAAAATTGCTGGAACTTGCGGGCGGCGTTCGCTCTGGGCGCCAGTTAAAGGCTGTTATTCCCGGCGGGTCGTCTTCCCCAGTGCTGCCTGCTGCACTGATGATGGATTGCACGATGGATTACGACTCGATTGCGAAAGCGGGTTCGATGTTGGGTTCAGGCGCAGTGATTGTGATGGATGACAGTCGTTGCATGGTAAAGAGTTTGCAACGTTTGAGTTACTTCTACTCGCATGAGTCCTGTGGCCAGTGCACACCGTGCCGCGAAGGCACGGGGTGGTTGTGGCGCGTGGTGGACCGGATTGAGAACGGGCATGGCCGCACGGCCGACATTGATTTGCTGGACAGTGTGGCCGATGACATTCAGGGGCGCACCATTTGCGCGCTCGGAGATGCGGCTGCGATGCCGGTGCGGGCCATGATCAAGCACTTCCGCCCTGAATTTGAGTACCACGTCGCGCATAAGACTTGCATGGTCCCTGCATACGTTTGATTGAGTACTACAAGATGATTGAAATCGAACTCGATGGCAAGAAGGTGGATATTGCGGAAGGCAGCATGATCATGCATGCGGCTGAAAAAGCGGGCACCTATATTCCGCACTTCTGCTACCACAAGAAGCTGAGCATTGCGGCGAGTTGCCGCATGTGTTTGGTGGATGTGGAAAAAATGCCCAAGCCCATGCCGGCATGTGCAACGCCTGTAACCAAGGGCATGATCGTGCGAACCCAAAGTGATAAGGCGGTGAAAGCGCAGAAGTCCGTGATGGAGTTTCTGCTCATCAACCACCCGTTGGATTGCCCGATTTGTGACCAAGGTGGTGAGTGCCAGTTGCAGGACTTGGCCGTGGGCTATGGCGGTACTGCCTCACGCTTCGAAGAAGAGAAGCGCGTGGTCTTTCACAAGGAAATTGGTCCACTGGTATCGATGGAAGAGATGAGTCGCTGCATCCACTGCACACGTTGCGTGCGCTTTGGTCAGGAGATTGCCGGTGTGATGGAGCTCGGGATGTCGCACCGCGGTGAACACGCTGAGATTGAGACCTTTGTGGGTCAGTCAGTGGACTCCGAGTTGTCGGGAAATATGATCGACATTTGCCCAGTCGGTGCACTGACTAGCAAGCCCTTCCGGTACAGTGCGCGCACATGGGAACTGTCACGACGCAAGTCCGTCAGTCCGCACGATTCCACGGGGGCCAATTTGATTGTCCAAGTGAAGAACCACCGTGTGATGCGTGTGGTGCCGTTTGAGAATGATGCTGTCAACGAGTGCTGGATTGCCGATCGCGACCGGTTTTCCTATGAGGCACTGAACAGTGAAGAGCGGTTGACTACTCCGATGCTGAAGCAGGGAGGCGAGTGGAAGTCTGTGGACTGGCAGACCGCCCTTGAGTATGTGGCGCACGGCTTGAAGAGCATTAAGGCCAACCACGGAGCTGCATCGATCGGTGCGTTGGTGAGCCCACACAGCACATTAGAGGAACTTTATCTTGCGGGCGCTCTGATGCGTGCAATGGGTAGTGGCAACATCGACTACCGTTTGCGCAATGCCGAGTTTGAAACGTCGCAGCCCGGTGCGCGTTATCTTGGAATGGCGATTGCTGAGTTGACCAACCTGCAGCGTGTATTGGTGGTCGGTTCGAACCTTCGTAAGGACCACCCGTTGTTCGCGCAACGTATTCGCCAAGCGGTGCGGTCAGGTTGCGCAGTCAATGTAGTCAACACTTCCGAGCCCAACTGGGCCATGACTATTTGCAATACCAGTAAGGCGTCGGCAGGCGACTGGGTACGGGCACTTTCTGATGTCGCAACCGCGGTAGCAACAGAGAAAGGAGTTGCGGCACCGCAGGACGGGCACGCAACTGATGTTGCCAAGGCAATCGCAAAATCCATGTTGAGCGGAGAGCGCAAGGCAGTTTTGCTGGGGAATGCTGCCGCGCACCATCCGCAGGCGAGCCAATTGCTGGCGTTGGCGAATTGGATTGGCGAGCAGACCGGGGCATCGGTGGGGTACTTTTCTGAGGCCGCCAATACGGTGGGCGCGCAATGGGTGGGTGCGTTACCAGACGCGACTGGATTGAATGCTGGACAGATGCTTTCCGGTGCGCTCAAGGCTGCAATTTTGCTGAATAACGAGCCTGAGTTTGATTCGGCCGCAGGTGCCCGGTCGGTGGAGGGATTAAAGTCCTGTGAAATGGTTGTGACCTTGAGTCCCTTTAAGGCCAATCTCGCCATCAGCGACGTTTTGTTGCCAATTGCACCTTTCACCGAAACTCCTGGGACCTTCGTCAATGCACAGGGCGTGGTGCAAAGCTTCTTTGCGGTGGTCAAACCCCTGGGTGAGACACGTCCTGCTTGGAAAGTACTGAGAGCACTGGCGAATGTTTTGAATCTACCTGGATTTGAGTACAACTCAGCGCAGGAGGTCTTGGACCACGTGCATACGGCCAATGGAGATGGCACTACTCAGCAGGTTCCAGCTGCCAGATTGAGCAATGCCGCAGCAGCGGGTTCGACGGTGCATTCTGTGCAAGCGGAGCCCTGTGTGGCGGGCATTTATCAACTCGATGGCATCGTACGACGGGCGACGGCGTTGCAACTGACTTCTGATGCCAAAGCGACCCATTCGCTGGAGGTGACAGCATGAGCGATATGATTTTTGCCTTTGGTCAGGGGTTGCTATCCGATGGGTGGTGGACTGTTTATGCGTGGCCCTTGATTTGGGCAACGGTCAAGGTGTCCCTGGTTCTGATGCTGGTGATGGGTATTGTGACTTACGCCACGCTGTGGGAGAGAAAGCTCCTGGGGTGGGTTCAAATTCGACTCGGCCCGAACCGCGTGGGTCCCTGGGGACTATTGCAGCCGATCGCGGATGCCCTCAAGTTGATGACCAAGGAGGTGGTGATACCTGCTGCTGCTGACAAATCTCTGTTTTATCTGGGGCCTGTGCTGACGGTCGCCCCGGCGTTGGCGGCCTGGGCAGTCGTTCCCTTCGGACCAGAAGTGGCTGCGGCGAATTTGAATGCCGGGCTACTTTTTCTGATGGCGATTGCCTCGCTGGAAGTCTATGGAGTCATCATTTCGGGGTGGTCGTCCAATTCGAAATATGCGTTTCTTGGTGCTCTGCGTGCGTCGGCGCAAATGGTGAGTTATGAGATCGCCATGGGATTCTGCTTTTTGATTGTGCTGATGGTGTCAGCTAGTCTGAATATGTCCGATATCGTGCTCGGTCAGGCCAAAGGTCAGTTCGCTGACATGGGGTTGTCTTTCCTGTCATGGAACTGGCTGCCTTTGTTGCCCATTTTGGTCATTTACTTTGTGTCGGGGTTGGCTGAAACCAACCGGACGCCGTTTGATGTGATCGAAGGCGAGTCGGAAATTGTTGCTGGTCACATGGTCGAGTACTCTGGGATGTCCTGGGCAATGTTTCAGATGGCCGAGTATGCGAACATCTGGCTCGTCTCCATTCTTACTACCGTGATGTTCCTGGGTGGCTGGTTGTCCCCTGTGGCTGCGTTGGACTGGATTCCCGGCTGGATATGGTTGGGCCTCAAGACATTTGCCATCATGACCCTCTTTATCTGGGTCCGGGTTACCTTTCCGCGGTTCCGCTATGACCAGATCATGCGTCTGGGTTGGAAGATTTTCATTCCCATTACCTTGGTATGGTTGGTGGTGGTTGGGGTGTGGATGCAGACCCCGTGGAACATTTGGAAGTAATTCGAGTTGTCTATGTCTACCCCAACTTCAAATACGCTTCAAAGCCCCTCCGAAAGCACCTTCTCATTGAAGGATTTTCTTAGCAGCTTTTTATTGATCGAACTCCTCAAGGGTTTGATGCTTACCGGCAAGTACGCCTTTCGTAGCAAGATTACGTTGGAGTACCCGGAGGAAAAAACGCCTCTGTCGCCCAGATTTCGCGGGTTGCATGCTCTGCGCCGTTATGAGAACGGGGAAGAGCGATGCATTGCCTGCAAATTGTGCGAAGCGGTCTGCCCGGCGCAGGCGATCAGTATCGAGTCCGAGGTTCGAGACGATGGCTCGAGGCGCACCACCCGGTATGACATTGATCTGAACAAGTGCATTTTCTGTGGCTTCTGTGAGGAGAGTTGCCCGGTGGATTCCATTGTGGAAACCCACATCCTCGAGTACCACGGCGAGGCGCGCAACGACCTGTATTTCACCAAGGACATGCTGCTTGCGGTGGGTGATCGTTACGAATCAGTCATAGCGGCCAGCAAGGCGGCTGACGCCAAATACCGTTGATCTGGCGCTAGAAAGAAGAAGCATCATCATGAGTGTCACGACCGGTCTTTTCTACCTGTTTTCCACGATCTTGCTGGTAGCAGCATTTCGTGTAATTACTGCCCGCAATCCCGTTCACGCGGTGCTGTTCCTGGTTCTTGCCTTTGTGCAGGCATCGATGCTATGGATGCTATTGAAAGCAGAGTTCCTGTCTATCGCACTCGTACTGGTCTACGTCGGCGCGGTGATGGTGCTTTTCCTTTTTGTTGTGATGATGATCGATGTGAATATGGAAGGGCTGCGTGAAGGGTTCTGGAATCATTTCCCCTTGGCGGCTTTAGTCGGCGTGGTGATTGTGTTGGAAATGTCGGCCGTGTTGATGGGCGGCTTTCGGATTTCGGAGGATTTGAGCGGCAAGGCGATCAATGCTGCAGGTGCCGTTCAGACGTCCAACACCAAAGAGATTGGTTTGCTGATGTACAGGCACTACTTGTACCCCCTCGAAGTGGCGACGGCCATTTTGCTGGTTGGCATGATCGCTGCCATCGCATTGACCTTGCGTGCGCGCAAAAACACCAAGTATGTGCAGCCGGGTAGTCAAGTGAAGGTCAAATCGCAAGACCGCATGACCGTGCTGAAAATGGCGGCTACCAAACCGGCCGTTGAGCCGGTTGCGGCGGCGGCGAATGGGGAGACAAAAGCATGACTTTGACGCTTGGGCATTTTTTATCCCTGGGGGCCATGTTGTTCGCCCTGTCGGTGGTGGGTATTTTCCTCAATCGGCGCAACCTGATTGTGCTGCTGATGGCAATTGAGTTGATGCTGCTGGCGGTCAACACCAATTTTGTCGCGTTCTCGTATTACCTGCACGACATGCATGGTCAGATTTTTGTGTTTTTCATCCTCACGGTTGCGGCTGCTGAGTCGGCCATTGGCCTGGCCATCCTGGTGCTGCTGTTCCGTAATAAGTCCAGCATTAACGTGGACGAGCTCAATTCGCTCAAGGGTTAAATAAAAATGAGTCAAACCCTTTCTGTTTCTACATTGTTGATGGTGCCAATGGCGCCGTTGGTTGGGTCAGTCTTGGCCGGTGTGTTTGGAACCAAGTTTGGTGGTAATCGCATCGGTCGCGCTGCGAGCCATTCACTGACCATTCTGGGTGTTCTGGTTGCTTTCGTGCTTTCGGCCCTGACGTTGCAATCGGTCGTGGTCGATGGCGCACGATTCAACGAGACGCTGTATACCTGGATGGTTGTCGGCGACTTGAAGATGGAGATTGGTTTCTTGGTGGATGGTTTGACCGCGATGATGATGTGCGTGGTGACCTTCGTCTCGCTGATGGTGCACCTCTACACGGTGGGGTATATGGCGGAAGACGATGGCTACAACCGCTTCTTCTCCTACATTTCCCTGTTCACTTTTTCGATGCTGATGCTGGTGATGAGCAACAACATGCTCCAGCTATTTTTTGGCTGGGAAGCTGTGGGCTTGGTGTCGTACCTGCTGATTGGATTCTGGTTCAACAAGCCAACGGCCATTTTTGCCAACATGAAGGCCTTCTTGGTTAATCGGGTAGGTGACTTCGGGTTCATTTTGGGAATTGGCTTGATTGCAGCCTATGCTGGAACGCTCAACTACGCCGAGGCATTCGCCAAATCAGAACAACTTGCAGCGTTGACTTTTCCTGGGACCGACTGGATGTTGGTGACCGTGGCTTGTATCTGCTTGTTCATCGGCGCGATGGGCAAGTCGGCGCAGTTTCCGTTGCATGTCTGGTTGCCCGATTCGATGGAAGGCCCCACGCCGATTTCGGCCCTGATCCATGCCGCTACGATGGTGACGGCTGGCATATTCATGGTGGCGCGGATGTCGCCTCTTTTCGAGTTAAGTGATACCGCCTTGAATTTCGTCATGGTGATTGGCTCCATTACTGCCTTGTTCATGGGTTTTCTGGGCATTATCCAAAACGACATCAAGCGCATTGTTGCCTATTCGACCCTTTCACAGTTGGGTTACATGACGGTCGCTTTGGGCGCGTCGGCCTACTCCGTGGCGGTGTTCCACCTGATGACGCATGCGTTCTTCAAAGCGCTTTTATTCCTTGCTGCTGGTTCGGTGATCATGGGCTTGCACCATAACCAGGACATACGCTGGATGGGCAATGTGCGTAAGTACATGCCCATCACCTGGATCACCTCGCTGCTGGGTTCCTTAGCCTTGATTGGCACACCGTTCTTCGCGGGCTTTTATTCGAAAGACAGCATTATTGAAGCTGTCGCAGAAAGCCATCTGCCCGGCGCTGGTTTTGCCCATTTCGCAGTGTTGGCTGGCGTGTTTGTGACTGCTTTCTATTCGTTCCGCCTGTACTTCCTGGTCTTTCATGGCAAGGAACGGTACGACCAAAATCCGGACGCCCACCATGGGCACGGGGATCACCATGGACATGGGCATGACGACAAGCCGCATGAGTCGCCATGGGTTGTCACGGTGCCACTGATACTGCTGGCGATTCCGTCGGTGGTCATTGGCGCCATGACGATTGATACGATGCTCTTCGGGGATTTTTTCAAGGGCGCGATATTTGTGGATGCCCACAAACACCCGGTGATGGAAGAACTGGGACACGCGTTTCATGGCTGGATGCCGATGGCCCTCCATTCGGTGTTTACGCCGCCCTTGTGGCTGGCAATCGCTGGTGTGGCATGCGCTTTTTACATGTACATGGTCAATCCCGCGCTACCGACTGCCATCAAACGGATGTTCATGCCGGTGTTTACTGTGCTTGAAAACAAGTACTACCTCGACTGGTTCAACGAAAACGTTCTTGCGCGCGGTGCGCGCGCCTTGGGTACCGGGTTATGGAAAGGCGGGGATCAGACCATCATCGACGGATTGCTGGTCAATGGTTCATGGAAGGTTGTGGGGGTGATTTCGAGTGTGGTGCGCAGGGTGCAGTCGGGTTACCTGTACCACTATGCATTTGCCATGATCATGGGCGTTCTTGTGCTCATGACGTACTTCGTTTGGCTCAAGTAGGAGAATAAGAAAATGGAATGGTTGAGCCTTGCAATCTGGACGCCCATCGCGTTTGGGGTTGTGCTTTTGGCCTGGGGCCGCGACGATCAGGCCAACGCAGTGCGCTGGGTTGCCTTGGTGGGCGCGATTACCAGTTTTCTGGTGACGCTACCGCTGTATCTGCGTTTTGATGTCTCGACGGCTGCGATGCAGTTTGTGGAAAAAACGTCTTGGATCGAGCGTTTCAATGTGAATTACCACCTGGGAGTCGATGGCATTTCACTGTGGTTTGTGTTGTTGACAGCGTTTATCAATGTGGTCGTCATCATTGCTGGATGGGAAGTCATCAAGCGCAATGTCAATCAGTACATGGCTGCCTTCCTGATTTTGAGCGGGCTAATGATCGGCGTGTTTTGCGCGCTCGATGGCTTGTTGTTTTACGTGTTTTTCGAGGCGACTCTGATTCCGATGTACCTGATCATCGGTATTTGGGGCGGGCCGAACAAGATCTACGCTGCCTTCAAGTTTTTCCTCTACACGCTCCTCGGTTCACTGTTGATGTTGGTTGCATTGATCTATCTGTACACCAAGTCGGGCGGCAGTTTTGACCTGGCGACGTGGTATGCATTACCCCTGAGCGGTGCTGCACAAACATTGCTGTTCTTTGCATTTTTTGCCGCATTTGCGGTGAAGGTTCCGATGTGGCCGGTGCATACCTGGTTGCCTGACGTCCACGTGGAGGCGCCGACTGGCGGCTCCGCTGTGTTGGCTGCCATCATGCTCAAACTGGGTGCCTACGGTTTTCTGCGGTTTTCTCTGCCCATTGCGCCAGATGCTGCCCATGAGTGGGCCGGCTTCATGATTGCTTTGTCTCTGATCGCTGTGGTGTATGTCGGCCTGGTTGCCATGGTCCAAGAGGATATGAAGAAACTGGTGGCCTATTCATCGGTCGCGCACATGGGGTTTGTGACACTGGGTTTCTTTATCTTCAGTTCGCTCGGTGTGTCCGGCGGTATTGTTCAGATGATCTCGCACGGTTTTGTATCGGCGGCCATGTTCTTGTCGATTGGTGTTCTGTACGATCGGGTTCACTCGCGTGAGATTGCAAGTTATGGTGGTGTCGTCAACACCATGCCAAAGTTCACGGCCTTTGCCTTGTTTTTTGCGATGGCCAACTGCGGACTTCCCGGAACAGCCGGCTTTGTCGGTGAATGGATGGTCATTTTGGGGGCGGTGAAGTTTAATTTCTGGATTGGATTTGCTGCGGCCAGCGCACTGATTTTTGGTGCCGCCTATACGTTATGGATGTTCAAGCGTGTCTACCTTGGAGCGCCGGCCAACGACCATGTCAAGTCCTTGATCGATATTAACGCACGTGAGTTTCTGGTGATGGCGCTGCTGGCCATCGCGGTGCTCGCTATGGGCGTGTATCCCAAACCGTTTACGGACGTGATGGATGTTTCGGTAGCGCAGCTGCTCAAGCATGTTGCCATATCCAAATTGAATTGATCACACTGAATTGAGAGACGAACGATGATTGACAAACTCAGTTGGATCACGGCTTATCCGGAGACCGTTTTGCTGGTGATGGCTTGTGTCATTGCCATGGTCGATCTCGGGGTCAAGACACCCTTGCGTGGCGTTACCTACGCACTCACGATGCTGACATTGGCGGTCGTTGCATGGATGCAGGCTGATCTCGCACTCGGTGGCCAGACAACCTATGGCTTTGAGAACATGGTGGTCAGCGATGCAATGGGCAACTGGCTTAAGTGCTTTGCAACGATAGCGGTGATGGTCACCATGGTGTATGGACGACCGTACGCTGCACCGCGCGGCATGCTCCACGGCGGTGAATTCTTCACTCTGGGCATATTTGCGCTGTTGGGCATGTTTGTAATGATCTCGGGAAACAATTTTCTGGTGATTTACATGGGTCTGGAATTACTGACCCTGTCAAGTTATGCGCTGGTGGCCTTGCGGCGTGACCATGTGGTGGCGACGGAAGCGGCCATGAAGTACTTTGTGCTCGGCGCCATGGCATCGGGGTTCCTGTTGTATGGCATGTCGATGATGTATGGAGCGACCGGTTCACTGGATGTGAACGCGGTGTTCCGAGCCATCGCTTCGGGACAGGTTCGCCATCAGGTTCTGGTATTCGGCTTGGTGTTTATTGTTGCTGGCCTGGCATTCAAACTGGGTGCTGTGCCATTTCATATGTGGATTCCGGATGTGTACCAGGGTGCGCCCACAGCAGTGACTTTGATGGTGGGTGGCGCGCCGAAGTTGGCAGCATTTGCCATCACGATGCGCCTGCTGGTTGAAGGCATGTTGCCGCTGGCATTCGACTGGCAGCAAATGGTCATGGTGCTGGCGATCGGTTCGCTGTTTATTGGTAACCTGGCGGCCATTGCGCAAACCAACGTGAAACGCATGCTGGCGTTTTCGACTATTTCTCAAATTGGCTTTGTGCTCCTGGGCGTCATGTCGGGCGTGGTCAATGGAAACGCGTTGTCTTTTGCAGCAAATGCCTACAGTTCCGCCATGTTTTACATCATCACCTATGTGCTGACGACGCTTGCCAGTTTCGGGGTTCTGATGATTCTGTCACGCGAAGGTTTCGAGAGCGAGGAAATCGCCGACTTCGCCGGTCTTAATTCACGCAGCCCCTTGTATGCCGGGGTGATGGCGGTTTGCCTGTTGTCATTGGCCGGCATTCCACCCATGGTTGGTTTTTACGCCAAACTCGCGGTGCTTCAATCCCTGGTGGCATCAGGCGAGAGCCTGTACCTCGGTTTGGCCGTGTTTGCTGTCGCCATGTCGCTGATAGGTGCCTTCTACTATCTCCGTCTCATTAAGGTCATGTATTTCGACGAGCCCATCACCGCCAGTGGCGTGGTGGCACCGCTCGATGTGCGTGTTGTGCTGTGCGCCAATGGGGCCCTGGTTTTAATCTTGGGACTCTTGCCCAGCGGCCTGATGGCCCTGTGCGGCAGCGCGATTCGCCAGATGCTGGGAACCTGAACGAACGGGCAAGCGCTCTATGTCGGAGCTGCTGCTGGCAGAAGTTCAACTTTCAAGCCAAGAACTTTTTCGCGGCCATCTGCTGCACGCTTTTCGCGATACGGTGAGGCTTCCTGATGGCACCTCTGCCTTGCGCGAGTATGTTGTGCATCCCGGGGCAGTGATGGTGATCCCCCTGTGGCAGGATTCCGACTCCCAGTGGAAGGTCGTGATGGAGCGCCAGTTTCGCTATGCGGTAGGGCGAGTGATGCTGGAGTTCCCTGCCGGCAAGCTCGATGCTGGTGAGTCCCGTTGGCAGTGTGCGGCTCGTGAGCTTCGCGAGGAAACCGGCTACCGCGCCTCGGAGTGGGCACACGCCGGCGTTATCCATCCGCTGATTGCCTATTCGACGGAAGTGATCGATGTATGGTTCGCGCGAGGCTTGATGCCCGGCGAGCGTCAACTCGACAGCGGGGAATTTTTGGAAGTCTTCAACGCAACTCCCGCCGAGTTGTTGCAGTGGTGCCAGAGTGGGGTCGTGACCGACGCGAAAACGCTGACCGGTGCGCTGTGGTTGCAAAACGTGCTCGGTGGTCAGTGGACGCTCGATTGGCACGCTGCTGCGCAGTTGGAAGCGGAGTGAGTCGCTCATGAAAGTGCTGGACCTCCGCTGTGCCCTCGGACATGCTTTTGAAGGCTGGTTCGCTTGCGAAGAAGATTTTGCGTCACAAAGCGCTCGCTCTCTCGTGCAATGCCCCTTGTGCGGCAATTCGGAAGTCGTCAAATTGCTCAGCGCTCCGCGTCTGAATCTGCTGACGCGCCGCACTGATGACCACCGGGAGCCGCAGCCCGCTGCTGCCGCAGATCGCGCGGTGTCGGCCGCTCCTGTGGCCCTCGCAAGCGCCGCTCCCAAGCACGACACATTGATGGCCGCCTGGTTGGCGGTAGCACGCGAGGTGGTTGCCCATACGGCGGATGTGGGCGACAAGTTTGCCGAGGAGGCGCGCAAAATGCACTATCAGGAGGTCGAGGCGCATCCAATCCGTGGAATCGCTTCGCCAGATGAGACCCGCGCCCTGCTGGACGAAGGCATTGACGTGCTGCCGCTGATGCTGCCAGAGTTCCTCAAGGACACCTTGCAATAAATCAGGTGCTCAAGTTCAATATTCGGCCGGTAGATTGCCCTTGAACATTGACCACGGGCGCCGCATTCGGATCGAGCTTGAGGGCATTGCCACTGGCTGCCCGCTGCTCGGAGGTGGCCTGGTACATGTTTTCAATAAAGTTCTGCAACTTCACGGGTGTTTCTGCAGTGGTTGCTTCAGCCGGTGAACTGTAAGTGGTTTCCGACTGGCGATTGG
>Ga0194061_1001869_pt1 | contig 11893 bp, 10 predicted proteins | sample SepL2221m_MetaG_FD_163423 | JGI IMG/M metagenome (GOLD analysis project Ga0194061, IMG submission 163423) | Anoxic zone freshwater microbial communities from boreal shield lake in IISD Experimental Lakes Area, Ontario, Canada - Sep2016-L224-21m | ecosystem: Environmental > Aquatic > Freshwater >...
GAAGATCACACCCCGGTGGATCGCCTATGAGCGGGTCGATACGGTGCTGGGCTCCTTCGTCGGGGTCCTGAGCGCGGTGGTGATCGTCTCGGTGGTTGCCGCGGCATTCCTTGGCACCAAGCACTTGGGCCAGTACACCGATGCACTCGGAGTGGCCCGAGGGCTGCGCCAGACGGTTGGGCCGTGGGCAGGAGCCTTCTTTGCCATCGTGCTCCTCAATGCCTCGATCATCGGAGCCGCTGCGGTGACCCTGGCCACCACCTATGCATTCGGCGATGTCACGCGGGCCAGCCACTCGCTCGATCGGGGCTGGCGCGAGGCCAAGGGCTTCTACGGAGCATTCGCCGCGCTGGTGATTTTGGCGGCAGGGTTGGTGCTGATCCCAGGGGCACCACTTGGCCTGATCACCACCGCGGTTCAGGCACTGGCGGGACTGATGCTCCCGATGTCGACGGTCTTTCTACTCCTGATGTGCAATGACCGAGAGTTGCTCGGGCCGTGGGTCAACCGCAGCTGGCTCAACGCGGTAGCGGTGGTGGTGATCTCGACCATCGTCGTGCTCTCGTTCATCTTGATGGTGACGACCGTGTTCCCCTCGGTGAACGTGATCGTGCTCGCCGAGGTGCTTGGCGGCGTGGTCGCAGTGGTGCTGGTGATCGCCGGTGCGGTGTGGTTGATCGTGATGCGACGACGGGGGTCACTCGACCTTCAGGAGGTCAACGAGGTAGTCGACCGCCGTAATTGGCGAATGCCTCCAGTTGTGCTCCTCGATCGAGCCCGGTTGACCCGAGGACGGCGCTTGGCGCTATTCGGGATGGCCGCCTACCTCACCGTGGCCGTTCTCCTCCTCCTCGTCAAGGCGATCCAGCTGGCCTAGCGCCGTATGCTCGAAGACCATGACGACCCGTCCACTGACTCTGCTGTGCGTTCATGCTCACCCTGACGACGAGGCGCTCTTCACCGGCGGCATCGAGGCGCTTTATAGCGATCGGGGCGTGCGGCAGGTCCTGGTCACCTGCACCAACGGGGCACTCGGCTTCGATGGACAAGGTCGGGGGTCTCGTCACGAGGGCTTCGATGCAGATCCGGTGGTAGTCAACCGGGGACGAGAACTAGAAGCCTCGGCGAAAATCCTTGGGATTGATCGCGTGGTGACGTTGGGCTACGCCGACTCCGGGATGGCCGGCTGGCCCGAGAACAGCCACCCGGATGCCTTCGTGAACCAGCCGCGCGACGAGATCGTGGCGCGACTGGTCGCCCTTATCGATGAGGAGCAGCCCGAGGTAGTGGTGACCTATGACGCGAACGGCTTCTACGGGCATCCTGACCACATCACTACTCACGAGGTGACCCTGGCGGCCGTCGAGGCCAGCGGGATCCCGGCGAAGCTCTACACCGTGGCCATCGCGGAGTCGGCACTCACCGGGTTCGTCGAGCTCGCCGAGCACAGTGGGATGGACCTGCCGGACTGGATCGCAGAGGGACTCATTACGGGAACCCCAGATGCTGCGGTCCAGACGGTGATCGACTGCACATCGGTGATAGATCGCAAGCACCGAGCCTTGGCAGCACACGCCACGCAGACCGACAATGCCGACCTCGTGGCCATGGATGACGAGCTGTTCTCCGCCATCTTCGGCACCGAAATGTTCGTCCGCGTCATCGATCGGACCGGCAGTGCACTTCCGGAGACGGATCTCTTCGCCGGCATCGCCGATTGGGATGGCCCCCCTGGCTCGTAGCATTGGGCCGTGCCCACTGACTCGCCCTGCATCCTGCTCGTCCATGCCCACCCTGACGACGAGGCCTCTTCGACGGGTGGCATCATCGCTCGTTATGCGGCAGCGGGGGTGCGCGTCGTCCTCGTCACCTGCACCGAGGGGGAGCTCGGCGACAGCCCGGACGGCCTTGCTCCGGACCATGACGACCACGACACCGCAGCGGTGGTCGCCCATCGGTCGGCCGAGCTCGACGAGTCGTGCCGCATTCTCGGGGTGACCCGACTGGTCAGGCTCGGCTACCACGACTCTGGGATGATGGGTTGGCCGCAGAATGACGCGGAGGGATCGTTCTGGCAGACCTCCGTACCGATCGCTGCCGCCCGGCTGGCTGCCCTCATCGATGAGGAGCGCCCTCAGGCGGTGGTCACCTATGACGAGAATGGCTTCTACGGCCACCCTGATCACATCCAGGCCAACCGCGTCACCCGAGCGGCCCTAGAGATGACCGAGGTTCAGCCAAAGCTCTACTACGCCACCGTGCCGCTCTCGGCATTCGAACGGCTCGGCGAGATCGTCCGGGCCGCTGGCGTCGAGGTTCCTGAAGACTTCGATGAAGAGCGACCGCAGATCGGCACGCCAGATGATCAGATCGGCGCCATCGTCGATGTGTCGGACTTCACGAAGGCCAAGCGAGCCGCCCTAGCGGCTCATGCCTCCCAGACCGAGAGCTCGTTCTTCCTCCAACTGCCCACGGAGTTGTTCGAGGAAGTCTTCGGTTCAGAATGGTTCGTCAGGGTGGCCGATCCCCACGTCACAGATGGCGTGGAGATCGACCTCCTTGACGGCGTGCTCGCGCCGGGCGCCTGATCGCCGCCTCGGTCCTAATAGCGGTAGGTGTCTGGCTTGAAGGGCCCATCGACCGGCAAGCCAAGGTACTCAGCCTGCCCTGGGGTCAGCTCGGTGAGTTCGATGCCGAGAGCACCGAGGTGAAGGCGGGCGACCTTCTCGTCAAGGTGCTTGGGTAGTACATAGACGCCGGTCGGGTAGGTGTGGGTGTTCACGTGCAGCTCGATCTGCGCGAGCACCTGGTTCGTGAACGAGGCCGACATCACGAAGCTCGGGTGGCCGGTGGCATTGCCGAGGTTCATCAGGCGACCCTCAGAGAGGATGATGATGGTGTGGCCATCGGGGAACACCCACTCGTCAACTTGAGGCTTAATGTTGTTGCGCACGATTCCGGGGACGGCGGTGAGGCCGGCCATGTCGATCTCGTTGTCGAAGTGCCCGATGTTGCCCACGATGGCCTGGTGCTTCATGGCCTCCATGTGCTCAACCCTGATCACGTCGCGGTTGCCCGTGGAGGTGATGATGATGTCGGCCCGACTGAGGGCATTCTCGAGTGTGGTGACCTCGAAGCCGTCCATGGCGGCCTGCAGGGCGCAGATCGGGTCGATCTCGGTCACGATGACCCGGGCACCCTGGCCTCGCAGCGACTCAGCGCAGCCCTTGCCGACATCGCCGTAGCCGCAGACAACGGTGACCTTGCCGCCAATGAGGACGTCGGTGGCCCGGTTGATGCCGTCGACGAGAGAGTGACGGCACCCGTACTTGTTGTCGAACTTGGACTTGGTGACGGCATCGTTGACGTTGATGGCCGGGAAGAGCAGTTCGCCGCTGCGCTGCATCTCGTAGAGGCGGTGCACGCCGGTGGTGGTCTCCTCAGAGACGCCCTTGATGGCATTGGCGGCCGCAGTGAATCGGCCGGGCTCCTCGGCGACGATCTTGCGAAGCAGCTCGAGCACCACGCCGTACTCCTCGGAATCGTCGGCGGTGGTGGCGGGGACGACACCAGCCTTCTCGAACTCGAGGCCTTTGTGGATGAGCAGCGTGGCGTCGCCGCCGTCGTCGAGGATGGCAGTTGGGCCATCTTCGCCGGGCCAGGTCAGCGCTAGGTCGGTGCACCACCAGTACTCATCGAGCGTCTCGCCCTTCCAGGCGAAGACCGGTATGCCCTTGGGGTCCTCGGGGGTCCCGTCCGGACCCACTGCAATGGCTGCAGCGGCGTGGTCCTGAGTGGAGAAGATGTTGCAGCTCGCCCAGCGCACGTCAGCGCCGAGCGCCACGAGCGTTTCGATGAGCACGGCAGTCTGGATGGTCATGTGCAGGCTGCCGGTGATCCGGGCTCCAGCGAGGGGCTTGGAGTCTCCGAACTCGGAGCGCATGGCCATGAGGCCGGGCATCTCATGCTCGGCGAGATGGATCTCTTTCCGGCCGAACTCGGCCAGGCTGAGGTCAGCGACTTTGAAGTCGGGGGTTGATGAGGTCACGGGAGGTTCTCCTTGGTGTCGGTGCGCGTGGACGCGTCAAAGCTGCTCTGCTTCGGCGCCGACATCTGTCGAGGCACGCCAAGGTGAAGTCTAGGCGGATGCTTGCCACGTTGGGACGTCAAACGTTGAAGCGAAACTCCACCACGTCGCCGTCGGCCATGACATAGTCCTTGCCCTCGAGCCGGACTTTCCCGGCCGCTTTTGCGGACGCCATCGACCCGGCGGCGATGAGATCGTCGAATCCGACGATTTCGGCCTTAATGAATCCACGCTCGAAGTCGGTATGGATGACCCCGGCAGCCTTGGGGGCCGTATCGCCAACCTCGATGGTCCATGCACGGGCCTCCATGGGGCCAGCGGTGAGATACGTCTGGAGGCCGAGCGTGGCGAAGCCGCTGGCTACGACGCGGTCGAGGCCCCGTTCGGTGAGGCCGTAGGACTCGAGCATTTCGACGAGATCGTCACCCTCGAGTCCGGCGAGCTCCGCCTCGAGCTGGGCGCACACCACGATGGCCTCAGCCGGGTCGACCAGTGCCGCGAGTCGGCTGGCGAGCTCGGCATCGGCGAGTGAGGCCTCATCAACATTGAACACATAGAGGAACGGCTTGGCCGTCAGGAGGTGAAGGTCGCGCAGCGCCTCAAGGTCAAGCTCCTCGGCAGCAGAGAAGATGGTTCGACCGGTATCCAAAATGGCAGCGGCCTTGGCTACCTCGACGGCTCGAGCGGCGATCTCGGGATCCTTGCGACCCTCCTTCTCCATCTTGGGAAGGCGGTTCTCGATCGTTTGGAGGTCGGCGAGAATGAGCTCGGTGTTGATGGTTTCGATGTCTGCCAAGGGGTCGACGCGGCCCTCCACGTGGATGACGTCGTCATCTTCGAAGGACCGGACCACCTGGCAGATGGCATCGGACTCGCGGATGGCGGCAAGGAACTTGTTGCCAAGTCCCTCACCTTCGGAGGCGCCGCGCACGATGCCGGCGATGTCGACGAAGGTGACCGAGGCAGGTACGAGTCGCCCTGAGCCGAAGATCTCGGCAAGATGCGCAAGGCGAGCATCGGGAACCGCCACGACACCGACGTTCGGCTCAATGGTGGCGAACGGGTAGTTGGCCGCTAAGACCTCGTTCTGGGTGAGCGCGTTGAACAGCGTCGACTTCCCGACGTTGGGAAGTCCCACGATCCCGATTGAGAGCCCCATCGTTCCTCCTTTGCCGGGCACACCGGCGACGTCGGAGAGGTTACGAGATCTCCGCAGCACCGCGACACGTGACTCTGTGGACCGGCGGTGCTATCTTGCCCCACACAGCACGAGTCCTGAATTCTTCGGACTCGTTGAGCGAAGGGGGGCGACATGAGAATCGCTTTGACAAGCAGTGCCGCGAGAGCCGCTAGGAGCATCGGGGCACTCGCCCTGGCAGGGGCGCTCGTCGCCGCATGCTCTTCGGGTGGCGGTTCGTCATCTTCGTCTACCTCAGGCGGGGGAAGTGGCGGGAGCAGCTCTACGATTGATAACCAGAGATCCCTCGACTACACCGGCGGTACTGCCGGCAAGGCCACGGGAACCCCGATCAACATCGGTTATGTGAACGAGGAGAGCGGTTCGCCATCGTTCCCAGAGAACACCCAAGGAGCCGACCTAGCGGTGAAGTACATCAACGGCGAGCTCGGCGGCATCAAGGGTCACCCGATCAATCTCGTCAAGTGCTTCGTCTCAACTGAAGAGGACGGGCAGAAGTGCGGCACGCAGATGCTGAATGACGCGACCATCAAGCTCGTTGTGACCGGCACGCTCGTCGTGGGAAATGCATCGCTCTACACGGTGCTGTCGGGGAAGAAGCCGATCATCATCGGCAACGGCCTCACCGCCACTGACTTCATTCAGTCGGCAGCGTTCACCTACATGCCGGGCGCCCCTGGGGTGATTTCGGGACTGGCCAAGTGGATTGTCGATGGTGGTGCCGGCAAGGTCAAGTCCGTCGCAGTGGTGGCGTCTGACGACGCCAGTGCGAAGGCCTCGGCACAAATCCTGTTTGCTCCGGTCCTTGAAAAGGCTGGTATCTCTGTCAAGCAGGTGTTCATCTCCTCAACCGCCCAGGGTGCTGAGGTCCAGTCAGCCGTCAAGGCTGCAGGTGGTGACACCGCTGACCTCTTCGTCCCGATCACGCCCGTCCAAGGCTGCATCGCCGTGGCCGACGCCATCAAGAGCCTCGGCATCCACCCGACTGTTGTGACGACTGGCCTGTGCTTCGGTACACCGTTGATCCAGCACCTTGGCGGAACGTTCCCCGACGGTTGGTACTTCGGTGCCTACGGGGTGAACTACTTCATCCCGCCAGTCAAGAGCATCCCCGCCTCTGAGGAGCTTGCGCTCTACGAGGCAGTGGTGAAGAAGTACAACCCGACCATGGAGTACACCGGTTTCGCTGGTCCGACCTTCGGTAACCTGATGACAGTGACGCAGATTTTCAACAAGATCGGAATCGACGCATCAATCACCCAAGTGGCGGACGCTGTGAAGGGCTTTGCTGGACCCCAGTGGAGTATCCCGGGAACGCCGGTGTCGTGCGGCAAGATCTCGGCCTCATTCCCCTCGATCTGCGTGGGACAGATGGGAATCGAGCAGTTCAAGGGCGGGAAGTGGATCCCGATCGCGGATGCCTACAACAACAAGATGATCAACGCCTTCGCAAGCTGAGTTGGCAGGTCGTCGGGAAAGTCGGAGATTCAGTACAAGAATGACGACACCGTCGACCGCACGCAGTTGGGCGACGCCCGGCAGGATTGCAGCCCTCGTGGCTGCCCTGCTGGGCGTCGCGCTGCTGGTGATTATCTCCACCAATGTCAATCAGACCCAGGCGATGTTCCTCGGTCTTGGGGTGGGGGCGCTGATCGCCGCCATTGCCCTCTCGATCACCCTCAACTTTCAGGGCTCCGGAGTGGTGAACTTCGCCGCCGGGGCCATCGCCATGTACGGCGGCTACGTCTACTACGGACTTCGCGTCAATGGGCAGCTCTTCCTCCCGCCATTGCCCAATCCCTTGGCGCCCATCGAGGGACTGGTCCACCTCGCGGGCAACAAGACTTTCAATCTCCCCAATATCCCGGTCTTTATCACCCTCGCCCACCCTGGAGCAGGAGCGAGTTCTTTTGGGACGGTCATCCGTCAGCCGGCGATGCCGGTATGGCTGGCGCTGCTGATCTCTGCTGGCGTGCTCGCAATCCTCGGCCTGCTCTTCCATCTGCTGATATTTCGACCGCTGCGCAATGCGCCGGTGCTGGCCAAGGTTGTCGCTTCAGTTGGTCTGTTCATCATCATGCAGGCGATCGTTGTGCTCCGGTTCACCTCGTCGGCCAAGGCAGTGTCCGCCATTATGCCGAGCTCACCGACCCACCTTCCTCGTGGGGTCACCCTCCCCAGCGACCAGCTCTATCTTGTGGGGATCGTGGTCATCGTGACTGCTGGGCTTTGGGCGCTGTTCCGCTACACCCGGTTCGGCCTAGCCACACGGGCCGCAGCAGAGAATGAGAAGGGCGCCATCGTCCTCGGCTACTCACCCGATTTCCTCGCAGGGGTGAACTGGGTTGCGTCGACGGTTCTGGCGGGGATGTTCGGTATCCTGGCGGCGGCGATCAACCAGTCGCTTGACCCCATCACCATCACCCTCCTCATCGTGCCGGCATTGGCGGCCTCGTTGCTGGGGAGATTCAACTCCTTCACCGTCACCATGCTTGCTGGTTTGGGCATCGGCATGATGTCGTCTTGGGTCCAGTATCTCGACCAACAGAGCTGGTTTCCCAAGGCTGGCGGCCAACCCCTACCGGGATTGACCCAGGCGCTTCCGTTCGTGATCATCATCGTGGTGCTGGTGCTTCGCGGGAAGTCGCTACCAACTCGCGGCAGTATCGAGACGGTCAAGTTGCCATTCGCCCCTCGGACGCGTCAAGCAGTGCCGACCTCGTTGGTCGGCGGCATCATCGTGGCGGTGGTGCTCTTCGTCACGACCCCTGACTGGCGCCTCGCAATCGTCAACTCGCTCGTCGGTGTGGTCATCTGTCTCTCGCTGGTGGTGCTGACGGGCTATGTCGGCCAGATCTCGCTGATGCAGATGGCATTGGCGGGGATTAGTGGTTTCACACTGTCGAAGATCGCCGATGCCCACCACATCCCGTTCCCGTTCGGCCCGATCCTGGGGGCCGTGGCTGCGGTCATCATCGGTCTGATCGCCGGCGTCCCGGCGCTGCGAGTTCGCGGCGTCAACCTTGCGGTGGTGACGTTCGCCGCAGCGGTGACCATCGAGCAGATGGTCTTTGCCAACCCGGCCTGGTCTGGTCTCAGCGGAGCCATCGTGAGTCCGCCACGTCTGTTTGGTCTCAACTTCGGCCCCAATGATCCGTGGACCAAGGTGTTCGGTGGAGGCCATGGACTCCTGCCCAACCCGTGGTTTGGGGTGTTCTGCGTGGTGGTGGTGATCCTGCTTGTCCTTGCAGTGGTCAACATCCGCAACTCGCGCCTCGGTCGCCACATGCTCGCCGTACGAGCCAATGAGCGTGCTGCGGCAGCCGCCGGGGTGTCGGTCTCGGGGACCAAGATCCTCGCCTTCGGCGTGGCGGCGTTCATTGCCGGTCTCGGTGGCGCACTGTCGGGCTACCGCTTCGGCTCGGTCTCCGCAAATTACTTCGGGGCAATCCCTTCCATGCTCTTCCTTGCCTTTGCCTACCTCGGGGGGATCTCGTCGGTTTCGGGGGCCGTGGTGGGTGGCGTCCTCGTCTCTGGCGGCATCTTGACCACCTTCATGTCTCATGAGCTCGGCATACCCGAGACGTACACACTGTTCCTCGCTGGTCTCGGATTGATCACCATGGCTATCTTCAACCCCAAGGGCGTGGCCGGGGCGTCGCGAGACGCGGTCCATGCGCTCAAGCAGAAGATCGGTCGGGGTTCTACGCCGAAGACCGATGCACTGGCCGAGGCCGGAGGACACGCCAAGGTGAGTGCGTGATGGCGATGCTTTCGAGCACAGGGTTGACCGTGACCTTCGGTGGGAAGAACGCAGTCGACGGGCTTGACCTGAAGGTCGAGTCGGGTCAGCTCGTTGGGCTGATCGGTCCCAATGGTGCAGGCAAGACGACGACCATCGATGCGCTGACCGGATTCGTCCCGTCCCGCGGAGTGGTGACGTTTGACGGCACGGAGATCGATTCACTCTCTTCGACAAGCCGGGCGCGATCGGGCCTGGGGCGGACGTGGCAGAGCTCGGAGCTTTTCGATGACCTGACGGTGCTCGAGAACCTTCAGGTCGCTGCGGAGCGCCTGACGGTCAGCGGATTTCTTCGAGATCTCATCAGTCCTCGCAATGATGACGTCAGCGAACTTGTGGAGATCCTTGCGTCGCTTGACCTTGCGCACTCGGCCCATCTGCTGCCCACGGAGTTGTCGCATGGTCAGCGCAAGCTGGTTGGCGTGGCTCGGGCACTGGCGGCCAAGCCCAAGGTCCTCCTCCTTGACGAGCCGGCGGCCGGGCTCGACACCGAGGAGAGCCAGGAGCTCGGCAAGCGGATCCGGAGACTCGTTGACGGGGGACTGTCGGTCCTGCTGATCGATCACGACATGGGACTCGTGCTGACCATCTGTGACTATCTCTATGTTCTCGACTTCGGACAGCTCATCGCTGAGGGAACGCCAAGTCAGATTCGATCCGATGAGAAGGTAATCGGTGCCTATCTGGGCCAGCGGCATGCAGAAGGTGAGAACGATGGCTGAGCCGCTCCTCGAGATCGCCGGCTTGAACGCCGGATACAACGGAGTGGCCGTGGTCCGCGGTCTTGACCTCGTGGTGAGTCCCGGTGAGGTCGTGGCGCTGCTCGGACCCAATGGTGCCGGCAAGACGACGACCCTCATCACCACGAGCGGGCTTCAGCCCATCATCAGCGGCGACATCTCGCTCCACGGAGTGAGCATCAAGGGACGGGCACCTCATCAGGTAGCTCGCTCAGGCGTGGCGCACGTCACCGAGGACCGGTCGCTGTTCTTCTCTCTGACGGTGAGGGAGAACCTCCGGCTTGGGAACCGAGGCGGCGATGTCGACCTGGCCACTCCCTTGCGGTATTTCCCGGCCCTCGAGGACCTGATGGACCGACAGGCTGGTCTGCTCTCTGGCGGTGAGCAGCAGATGCTGGCACTAGGCCGAGCCATGGCCAGTGGGCCGAAATTGCTCATGATCGATGAGATGAGCCTCGGGCTGGCGCCGGTGATCGTCGAACGGCTCCTGCCCATCGTCCGATCGATCGCTGATGACACGGGATGCGGGATTCTTCTCGTCGAACAGCACGTCCAGATGGCGCTCGAGGTGGCGGATCGGGGCTATGTCCTGAGTCATGGGGAGTTGACCATGACCGGAACGGCTGCCGAGCTCGACGCAAATCGCAGCCTGCTCGAGTCGAGTTACCTCGGCGACTGAACAACCCGGCCCATGAGAGATCTCTCATGGGCAACTTAAGGTGCCTTCACTGCCTGTCGGCAGACTGTCTCTCATGAACCTCCCGACCTGACGGTCGGGCGAGATGAAGAGAGGTTGACCATGGCGAACCCGCTGGCGAGTTGGATGCTCGGAGCGCTCTGCGCAGGAGGCTTGACGGCCGGGGCTGTCAGCGTGGCGGCAACGAGCTCGTCGACAGCGACCGCGGTACTGCCCACTGCCGTGTCGGAGACTTCCCAGGTAGCCCATCTTCGAGAGGTCAAGCACCAGCTGGCACAGCAGCTCGCCGCCGTTGCAGCGCCGACTACCGCCGCTCCCCGGGGGGACGCATCATCTGTGACTCCGGCGACCTGGACGCCAACGCCAACCGAACCGCCCACCACCGGCGTTCCTGTGGCCGCCCCCACCACGACAGTCCCCGCAGCGTCGCCCACCCCAACGACCGCTGCTCCGCCGGTCCGATGGGTGGATGACGAGGGATCAGGTGGCAGCGATGACGGTGGATCAGCCCAGCACTCTGGAGGGAACGATGACTAAGCGAACAAGTGGACCGACCAAGGCCATGGGACCAGCGCTGGCAGTGTCGGCTGTGGTGGCCGGTATCAGTGGGATGGCGATCACCTGGGTGGCCCAGGGGGTGGCGACCAGCACGGCAGCCCCGGTTGCCTCGTCGACGATCCCAGGGCCAGCTGTCGATCAGTCCAAGGCGGCCCAGTTGAAGGCACAGATCCGCGCCGCTCGAGCTCAACTCGCCGCAGGGACATCCCCCTCGACCACCCAGCCGCTTGCGCCAGGTTCCGGTGCGAGCCCCCAGCCCGCTTCTGGAACCGCAGGCCAGGCGGTGGCCTATGCGCCCACGACGTCCCCGCCGGCTTCCTCGGCTGCTCCGTCGACCACCACGCCGGTGACGGCACCGCCCACCACTCAGCCGACCCCTCCGCCGACCACAGTGGTCACGGGGGCGTCCGGTGCCGGGTGAGCAGGGATCACTCATGGTGACCAAGATCGCGATGGCCTCGCCGGTCCGGATCATCGCCACCGCGTCGGCGAGCACCGATGCCGTGGCTGCAGCGTGGGCGGCCATCCGAGCCGTCGAATCGAGTTGCAATCGCTTCGATCCGAGCAGTGAGTTGTCACTGCTGAATGCCCACAGTCGAGAGCCGGTTGCTATATCGCCACTTCTCTGCGACCTCGTTGGGATCGCACTCGCTGGCTACCGCTCCACGAACGGTCGCTTCGACCCCCGTGTCCTGAGCGATCTTGAGCGAATGGGTTACGACCGGACGTTCCGCTCCGTCGACGGCCTCGGGGCCTCGATGGCCGATCGACCTGAACGCGCCGACTGGACCCCGGAGTTCGATTCGAAGCT
>Ga0194061_1001870_pt1 | contig 11892 bp, 4 predicted proteins | sample SepL2221m_MetaG_FD_163423 | JGI IMG/M metagenome (GOLD analysis project Ga0194061, IMG submission 163423) | Anoxic zone freshwater microbial communities from boreal shield lake in IISD Experimental Lakes Area, Ontario, Canada - Sep2016-L224-21m | ecosystem: Environmental > Aquatic > Freshwater >...
AGTTAAGTGTGGTCAGTGGCGCTTCCCGAGACTAGGGAGACCCCCTGACCATGCGTGGACACTTGACTCGTTATCTCTTTCAGGTAATTCGTTGATGGGGTCAGGGTATCTGTACCCTTCGGTGTATTTTTGCGCATGTCCAGCCTTTTGGTGAGCAAGTGACATGCTCGGTCTCACTAATCCGCCGCATTGGCACCTATAGGGCCTGTCTTTGTCGAGCGTCATGGACTTCGCTCTAAATGCCTCCGCGTAAACTGCAGTCTGGTCAGACGCAGGATGCTTTATGCGAACATGCTTCTTTAGATTTTTCTCCAACACTGCACCACGGCACACCGGGCATCTTAGAAACTCCTTGAGTTTCGTTGGTGAAACTATCGATTTGGGTGATTCGAAGCTTTTCTGTTGTTGAACAGGCTTTGCTACCTGATGTACACGCCATTGATGCTCAGCTAAACCGTCTGTACCTCTGAAGAATTTGATGCAAATCTCGCATTTTGTGTTCTTAATTGAAGGCATGCTGTCCCCTCTATCACCAATTTTCGCAACGTTTGCATGAACCACGCGTTTCGAGTGCAGGCCTCAGCTCTATCTCTCTTGGGCTGACCATTGAACCGCAACCGTGTCACGTTGCACCCACTAAACAGTTCACCAATAGGAATTACCAAGAAGGCCGCATTGTTATTGCAGTTAGTTCGTCGTTGTACCACTTCAAAACCTGCACTTCAAAGTTGTTTCGTGGCGCGTTCAGCATGATGCTCTTGGTGAAAGGGGACGATAGTCCTTCGACATCCGTGCCAGCGGCATTTGCAATATCTACAGTACTCCCCTTACTCTTTATTTTGCTGACAGAAATATTGAGCGCATCCTTTTCAACCTTGAGGTTCCACAGCACTGCTCGATAAGCGTTTGCTTCGATGAACGGTTCAATCTTTTGATAGATATCCTCGCTGGGAAAACGCAACTTCAATTCGACCAATTTGCGTCGTGTCCAGTCTTCGCTCATTTGGATACCAAAGTTTGTCGATTGAAGACTGCTTGTGTTGTACTTGCTTTCGACAATCAGTACATCCTTAATGACCCCATCTTCAAGTTTGACAAATAAACCGTCAAAACCCGCGCGGCCAACTTGTCCTTCCAGTCGAGTCCAACCAGAGTTCTCAAAGTATCGAATCATCAAATTCTCGTTCAACGCCCCAACCACATGGTGCGCTTGAACCAATCCTAAAGCCGGATTGCGCCTCACTACTTCAGCATGAAGTCTTGAGGTGTTTAAGACCTGAAAAAAATTGTCGGGATGACACTTTACATTCCGCAAGCAAATCAACAGCATGTCATCGCCGTTAGCAACCGAAGCATACGACCTGGAAAATCGCATCATTTGAATCGGGTCTATACGGCGCTCCATCTCGGCAAGTTCTAATAGACCATTCACATTGTCAACTTTGCTTGCAAAACGAAGGTCTTTCGAGGTCAGTCCTGCAAGTCGCGTGACTCTTACGTAGTCTCCTGCCTTGAATACAAACTCGACATTACGTATTAGCGCTCCACCGCCCCCTAAGGACAAAGTGGGCAGCAGCGCGACACAAACAACAAAGAGAAATCTAAAAATTCCCTGCATACTGGGATTCGATGAATGACTTTTCAGCTTCAGTTTTTATTTCCTTGAGAATAGACTTGAGTTTCTGATTGGCCTCAGTAACTTTATTTTGTCCGAACAGCGCATTGGCTATGCCTAGATGAATCAGGTGTTTCATTGACTGATTTCCCAAGTGCTTTTGAATGAAAGACAGCTCATCTAGAGAATCCTGAAAATATTGTTGTGCCAGCGGGTATTTCTTGTCTAGTAGGTACATCGATGCTAAGCGATAGTTGAGAGACACGAGACTGAAACTAGACTCGTATTTGTTACTATTAAAGTCCCTCTTTGCTTGCGCGACGATTGCACGTATCTCTTCTTCTTTAGCCCCAAAGCTCTGATTGCCAAGAATGTTTAGGAGCAATAGCGGTTGCTCTAGCGCATATGGATTCAATCGCCATGATTTCCTTAATAGGTTTATGGATTTTCCGGTATTTCCCCGTTCGATAAAGTCAACAGCCTTTAGATAGTCAACATAACCGCTATCCTTCATCTTGCCCGCCGGAATACTGTTGACCAGTTTCGTAAATAATTCGGGGTGACCTGCATTCTTGGAAAGAATGGCTAATACTATACGGTCTTCATTGCTGCCACCTTTGTTCAAAATGGTCCGCCCAATTCTTACACCATCGCTGAGTAAGGCATCCTTTTCTTTTTGAAGCCTGATGTAGGCTATGTCGCTCTTTTCGCCGAGCTCTTTGATGAGTTTAACTTCAACCGCATTCAATTCTCTGGTCAGAGTACGAACACCCTTGCTGCCCATTTCATCGGGAACGGCAACTCTAATTCGATAGGAAAGATTCTTTGTTTCAGGTTTTTGAAAAACTGCTACGCCATCCAGTGCGGTGGCTGTAACTGATGCCATAACTCCCACCTTTGCAATGGCGGGCAATGTTGCGAATGCTGCACCGCCTCCGGTAACGCCAATTGAAATACCGTTAAGAATTGCCGAACCCAATACTGCGTTGCCACCGAACCATCCACCGAGTGTGGATAACCCCGCCATATATGAACCTGCACCGCCACCGCCTAGCCATGCCGCAACGCTACTCACCCCTGTTGCTGCCACTGGTGCCCCAGCACCAGCCGTGAAATAAGTGAACCCACCCGCTAGTACGATGGTGGCACCAGTGAGCACAGGACCAAAATAACTTGTTTTGTAAAATGGCTTGGGGAAGGCATCTTCAAAACTCAAATGCGTTTGGGCAACCCCTTTTGAGAAGACGGCCTTTGTTTGGTCCCAGACATCGACAGCAAGAGCCGTATGGGCAGCGCCCACCAGCGATATACAAACAAGTGTCTTTTTCATGTTTTTATTGCCCTTTGGAAGCATCCCTGAGTTGCTAAATTGTGCAGGAGCTCTGCACACCCTTTAAACATAATAAGTTGACACCGTTTGCATACAGTTTTACCCAATTCCGTACCTGCTCTAGATTCAGTCCCGCTCGTCTCGGCTCTAGAACCACCTCCAGACCGTCTGCAACGTAGAGATGGCTACAGACCTCAATTGCCCCAGCCTTCCTGGCTTTGACGGATACTGGAGCCTCCTTCGTCGGACAAGGCTACCGTTCTGCCATCGCCGATGTCAATCCGTGACATCTCAAGCCAACGCACCGCTTTAGTGGGCCCATGTACGATTCACGGACAGCCGCGATGAACTCTCGTTGCGGCAATGAAGAATTGATTTCGCTCAAACTACCTCTCTTTCTCACCGGTTTATATTAGTTTTGACTTCAGTAGCACGTTGTTTAGTCGTAGTCGCTATGTCATACCGAAATCGATATGTGGAAGACCTTAGTCTCTGCGCTTTCGTCCATCAGGTAGTCAATACCTCCAGTAAGGAAATAGCGATGTAGTTCATCGCAACCGTCGCCACTCACTGTCATCACATCGATTTGACGGTCATGAAATGTCTTTGACATTCCCTTGAGCTGCATTACCGTCACCTCTCTGTTCAGAAACCCTTTGTCTCTCAGCAAATAATCCAAACGGCGTTCGACGTCCAAATAGAACTCGACATCCCCATCCCGGTCCCTTGTTTCTTTACAAACAATATCGAAACGGTCAATGGACGTCACAAGTCGGCGAAACATTTTTATGAACTCTTCCAGTCGCTTCTGATTTACAAGCGCGCCGCAGTAAGGGTCGGAAATGGTGAGTTTCTTCACTGTCGCGCCGGAAACCGCCGCAAAGAGTTCAGCAAAGTTTCTAGGAACACCTTTGTGCAATTCAAAGATGGCAAGCTTTGCGCCCTCTTCCAGTACATCACGGGCATATGCCTCACTCGAGGAAACAAGCTGATTGAGGGTTATCTCAAGCTGAGAATCGACTACCCCTATATCTACCGGCGCGGCCACAATGGACTGCATCAGCGGCTCCACAGCAAAGTGTTGCCTGAAAACAGTACCGCCCTCGACGGTCGAGCTGAACACGCGCGGTAGGTCGGCCCAATCGAGTGCAGCTACTTTGGGAATCGCATGAAGGTTCAGCAATCCCTCAACCTGGTATGGATGGAGACGGCGATAGACCGTCAGCGCGGCCTTTGACTTGGGTCTTTCCTCCAACTTGGAAGAAAGGTAGACATGAAGCTTCTTGCCGTCTTGCATCCAAGTCACGAATTGACTCAGGCACTCTTCACTAAAAGTCGTTGAATCGACCAGCGTGCGCGCAACAAAATGCAGTTCAGAGTGATTTGCAAGGCGTTCCGCGAGCCCCGCAAGACTGGGAGATTGCCACGCCACATACCGGCCAGGCCCGGCCTCTTGAGCCGATGGCTCAAGCAACGCTGAAAGCCAAACGTAAGCGGCCTTACGCTCAAAGGTATCCCAATAGCGTTGATTTCCGTAGTCGCATAGGCATGCGCGGCAGCCTGTTTCACATTCAGAAGAACAATTGAGTCGCTGCGCTGCTAGCTTCAGCAAATCGGCCACTGAAAATCCTGGCTCACCAATGCGAGAGCAGTACCCAGCCCCCCCAGGCACTCCGTCATAGAGCACAACTTCCAGTCGCCCTCCCTCAGAGCCATACAGCCGATAGATAGCGCGCAACTCACCTTGGTAGAGATGCAGCAGGTCTATCGCAGCCAATCGGACGGCTTCTGAAACCGTTCGTGCAAACCTCTCGTGAAATCGGCGGGGATTAGTGTGATTCTCATCCGGTGCCGGCATTGCTGGGAGAAATCGGAACAATCGGACATCGGTTTGAAACCGATGGACGAAGTCCAGGCCACTGCGCGACAACTGTTCATTCGGACATGACTTGCCATCCATGGGGTCGTCATGGCGTATCCGGGAATCCAGCTTAGTCTTCCCCAGACCTTTCGCCGCAGCTGCAGGCGATGACTTTGCCTTTTCAATTGCCTTTGAAAAATTGCACTTGGTACAGCGGTAGTACCCCTCACCATAGCCACCCCGATTTGCAATGAACAACGCGCCCGGCAATCCCTCTCCGCCCTTTGCCCGAAGCAATGCGGTGCGCAAAAAACCGAGGTCCGTGCTCGCGAATACGTCATCACGAGGAGCAGCAATCAGTTTTGCTTCGTCAGCCGGCTTTGGTCGAAGGCGGCTGCCTCCCGGGTCCCGGCCTTTCGATTGGGAGTAACTCGTAACGAATCCCTGTGGCTCTACAAATCGGCGTTTCCTGCGCCCTTCCGTATTTCCGCAATTGCTGCAGGCTGGGGGAATCTCATCCGGAGCATCACCAATGTCCACATGAAAACACTCACCGCAAGCCGTATAAAAGCGTTCAGGCATGAACGCTTTGGGATAGAACGCCAAGCCTGCGCTCTCCCAAATGCGTCCATTTGCTATCACCTCGGCCCCAGGTGCGTACTCGCTAATTCCCTGCGAAGCGTCACGTGACAACGCCACGTCGGATTTCGAAAATGCTTTTCGGCTGTTGTCCCCAATCACTTCCAGCGTCAAGGAGTGCACCGGAAAACTATAGGTCGGAATGAGTCCTCGATGGGACAGCTGTGTAACAAGAAACTGCCCCATGAAGTCTTCGCGCATACGCTGCCAGTAGGCAGCCTTCGATAGCTCATTGGACGCCTTCATCTCTTCCATCTTCTCGGTGTACTTCGTATAGCGCTCGCAAATCTCCTCAGCAAACTCTCTCAGTACCGAGAGGAACTGGAAACGAAGTGCCTTACCCCTGCCCCCGATAGCTCTGCTTTGAACTGGCAGGAGCTCCACCAAGAATTCAGCCTCTCTGGTAGCGGCCACTCCGTCTGCGCCCTCCAGCCAGCTCATGAGTCCCTCGGTGAATTGGCGCAACTCCTCCTTGCCGAACACCTCTCCAAACAGATGTTTCAATGATGGGGCATTTATTGACAGGTCAGAAATCCTTTTCCTGAACAGGTGACTGAAGAGTATGGACTGCTGATGCCGCAGAAAGAGTTCGGCGTTATCCAGGTGGATATAGGGTGCGCTTGGACTTGACCCAAGGTAGTCGCTGAACTTCTTTACGACCGCCTGGTCGAAGTTGGAGTTTTTGGCAACGGTTACACAAAATGGTGCAGCCTGTGCTCGACGCCCGGCACGACCGGTTCGCTGCTGATAGTTGGCAATGCTCGGAGGCACGTTGAGATTCACGACCGCTTCCAGGTCGCCCAAATCAACTCCCATCTCCATGGTTGTCGTGCAGCTGAGGACATTGACTTTTCTGTCCGCAAAATCCCGCTCGACTTCTTCCCGCAAGTCCGTTGAAAGTGAAGCGGTGTGCTCCCTCGCTCTCACCGTAAAGTGATTTGACTCGTTGTATGAGGCAAGATAATGATTCTTTGTCCAACGAAGTTCACGCTCAGTAGCTGAGAGCTCCTCAAGCTCTCCGCGGCAACGAAATGCAGTGCACTTCCCCTTAAGCGAGTGCTGCTGCAACAGACCGCAACTCTTGCAAACGTACGGCGCGTGCTGCTCACCATTCGTAAACCGAATCAAATCGCCGTTCAATCCATACCCCGGGTTGCAGCGCTCGAGAATCCCCAAAGCCGGAGTGACGAGAACTTCCCAGAATTTCCGCAAGAACGCAAACGCGACTTCTTTGTCCAAACCTAGCTGTTCGACCAGGTACCAGGAACGTCTGTTATGCCTGTTCACTCCTGCCGTTGGCAACCACTTATAGACAACGTTCTGGTCCCCGGCCTCTACGTCGAAACTTCGGTGTTGGTAGTAGTCCCCCCACACGAATGTGTCACGAAGGGGAACATTGTGGAATTTGGATAATGCCCGTTCACGGCGTATGTGCTCGAGCAGAATATGCACGAGGGAGTAAATGCTCGCCTCATCGCCCGGCAATTCTTGAGGAAGAATCGACGCGACTTTGCGCATAAGGAGCTTGAGTTTTGAGTCGTCATAAGTGACGCTCACAACACCGAGCGCCTCAACAGAGTTTCGTCGACCACCCGGTGTGCAAAACTCCGCACCAATACGACCCAGAAGTATCTCTGTAGCGTCACTGGCATCGCTGACGATGGCGCCGTTGGAATCCATCAGCACTGGCAATTGACCATTGGTTTGCCAATATTGGTAGATGTAGCGTGCCAACTGAGGTGCGCTTATCGGAGATGTTCTTTCCTTAAGCACATTGCGAATGGCACTTCGCAATGCCACATCCGAGGAAGTTCTTTCAAAGTACGGGGCAAAGAATGCAGCGTCCTGTCGGTTATCAGAAAACGTTAACAAGTTCCTGCCGAGCCCTGGTCGCGGGTCAATGTTGTCAATAAGACTTGGGGGCAATGCCTCTAAAACACGCTGTGTCACAACACTGCCCAAGGCTTCGTTGCCTGGGTGCATCTTGGTGACAACTTCTGTCTCGGCTCCCGAGGCTCTGCCTCCGCATGCGGGACACTTTTTGACGTAGTCGGCCCTATCTTGTTCGTCTTGCTGCGTCTGAATCGAATACAGGGGCACCGCCCCCTCCGAAGCGCCAATGTTTCCAGACTTGGGGTCTACCCAGACCCTTGCCTCGGTTGGCAAAGCACCTTCTGTTGTCTCTGTGTCTTCGTCGGCCTCGTCTTCGACGTGTCCCACCGGCTTGCCCAGCCAAAAAACACATCGCTTGGACTTTCCATCACTATCGACCGAGCGCCTATGGCTAAGCGCTCCAGCCTCTTCAAATGCCTCAACAAATGGCTGTCCGCACTTTCGACATGCAAGCAGCGGAAAGTACACGCCGTCTGAGTCTGTATGACTCTTGGCTGCCTTTAGCTTCAGCCATCCTTCGTCGGTATTCGACAGCAGTACTGAAATTCCCTCGATGGAGTTGACCGCCAGGTGATACCGTCCAGGTAACAAAGGAAATCCGTTCTCATCGGCGCGCGCCAGCATACCCAGTCGAATGGCTGCGCTTAAGGCTCCATACCGTTCCGCTTCAGAACAAACATGCGATTTTTCATCAAATGCCAGCTTGGAAAGCACCCTGAAGTCCGTCACTCCACCCGTGTCCAGAATCTGGGCTACTTTTCTAATCTCTGTGTTTTGACAGAAGACTTTTTGCAGGTGGGCGCCAAGTTCAGTTCCGGGTGAAACGTGTAATTTCGGGTTGGTTATGTCGTAAATGGAAAGTTGGTCATTCCAGGTATCGGCGTCACGCTCATCTTCACCGACCTGAGACCACGCTTGAAGCGCCTTACCGACTGAAAGCCATTCGGGCACGCTTAGCGAAAACCCGGATTGCCCAGCGGCCTGCAGGCTATGGTGAACAATGCGCTTACCGCGAACCACCTCATCGACCGTCTCACCAAACAAGCCACCTGCAAACGTCTTCAACTGTTCATCTGCGTCTTGCCCTTCGGCCAGGCTGGCACTTGTCCCAAACACGCGAATCGAATCCTTTATCCCCAATCGATTCTTTAGCTTTCTGAGCAGAAACGCCACTTCAGTCGCTTGAGCTCCTCGATAGGTGTGAATTTCGTCCAAGACAATGAACCGAAGCGCGTTGGCACGAAATAGCGCTTCGTTACGGGGAAGCAGCAACAAGTGCTCCAACATCGCATAGTTGGTAATCAGGACTTTCGGGGGGTCCTGGAGCATTTCTTCACGGGTGAGATACCAGTTCTTTGGAATCTTGCTTGGCTCTCCCATTGCCGCCATGAGCTTGCTATTTCCGAGCAAACGAAATTCTTCGTCTTGCCGTTTGACATTCGCCTTCACTTGCCCGGTATAGCGTCCAAAAGTTATCCCGTGACTTGCCAGATACCGAGCAAATAGTGGTGCAATGCGGTAATAGAGTTGGTCATTCGCCAGGGCGTTCATCGGATAAATAAGCAGTGCTCTCACACCAGGCTTATCCGGTTCAGGGTCAGTGAGCAGGTCATGCGCAATCGGGTAAAGGAAGGTCTCGGTCTTTCCGCTACCGGTGCCTGTCGCCACCAACAAGCTCTTTTGCTGCAAGGCCGACAATTCCAGCGCTGTTTGCTGGTGCTTGTGAAGCAATCGCCCAGCTGTGGGGATGGCCCCCATCGAATCGTGAAGGAACCCCCCGTTCTTCAACAACAATGCGTTGAGAGTTGCACCCTTTTCAAAATCCGGCAGTGCTTCGACGTAGGGGCCCACAACGAGCGGCTGGTTGCTCAGTTCCTCTCTGAATCTGGTGGCCAGTTTTGGATACCGCCGGCTGATTGGAAGCGTGGTTGCGATGTAGCGCTCTAAGACCAACTTGAGGTCGTCGACGAGTTCAATGGGGTTTGTATCGTTCATTGTGTTCAAGGTGTTTGCTCACCCTTCAGCGCCACTTCCCATAGTAAGAGGTAGTAAGCGAAGAAGGATTCACCCACCTGCAGCAAATAGGAAATGCAAGCTTCAACAGGCAACTCGGAGGCATGAAGAGTCGCTAGAAAGGATTTCAACGAATTTGGAGTCAGTGCAGACGCGCGGCAATGCAAGGCAAAAAGTGACAGGAAATGTTGAATATTGGCTAAATTTTCATTCTGTTGCGCCACGTCAGAGGCCATAAACTCATCCTGGGGAAGTGGCCACGGTTCGATGTAGGGTCGCGTCCCCTTTAACCGTGGCAAAGCACCCCCGTTCAGCGTCGGCATCACCTTTCGAAGGTAGAGGCAAAGTCCAATCGCCTGCCCTCGTCGAATTTCATTGCCCTCAAGGGTGTTTTCGTAGGCGACAAGGAGTCTTGACTTAGCCCATCGAAGGTGGATAGGCCCAAGAAAATCGCCGGCGTCTGGCATAAATGTGGAGTCTTCGAGTCGCACAAAATCAAAACTAGACGATTCAACCTGGCGTAACGCTTGCGCGTAGGCCTCAAGGGAGAAGCTTTTCGGGGCAGCGCCGCGCGTAATTGCAGGAAAGTTTGAAAAGCCCATTGCAACGCACACGTGCAGAAGGTCGCCGAATATTGCCGGATAGACCCTGCTCACTTGCGCAATTGCACGCAATGACTTTGCTAGCGGATGGCAAAGCTCATTGACCTGTCGATAGACGTCTGCACCTGCGGCATATATTCCCGGGAGGTCTGCGCCGATATACAACTGAGGCATCCAGCTTGGAGCGGCGTCCTCCGGTGGTCGGGAACATGCCATATCAACGAGGTTAGTTATGCCTTCACCCTCCCGATTCGTCCATCGCTCCACAAGTTCTGCCCAAGCCTTGGAAAGCCAGCGCATGCTTGTCCAAGACTCCAAAGAGTAACAAGGAAGCAGCTCTTCATTGAGGCGCCCGAATACCACCAACGATTGCCTCTCCGTTAGTTCCGACAGACTGGAGCTCAACTTCGAAAAGCTTGCCTGCGCCCCACTTTCGTCACACAAAAACCCAACCGCAAATTGGTCCAAGCGTTGATTCTGAAGGTGGCCCCATATCCCGGAAATCTTGCCATCAAATCTAAAGGTCCATGCACTCGTATCTTGCTGGTCAAATGCAATATAGAGGCTTGAAACAAAACCACCATCTGAGTCGAGCAGAGTCATCAAACGTGCTCGACCCATCCTCCAATTGGTCCACTCCTGGTTGTTGGCTTGCAATTCAATTTCAATATCCTGGCCCGACAAAAGCTCTTTGGTCTTTACCAAAATTGCTTCAATTTCGGCCGTCGACTTCAACTTCACCAATAGCTGACCGTCTACAACCTTGTCAGAGATGCTGTCAACCGAATGCGGCTGCACAAGTTTGAGTAGTGGCAAACCGACTGTCGAACCAAATGGTCTGAAGGTCAAGACTTGAGATTGGGCAGTGATTCGACTTGCCAAGAAGGAAGCTGCCAGTTGTTTGGACGCTTGCCTGGAAAAATCAGCTACTTGAGTCCAGTCTCCCAATGAAAGCTCACCAGATTCGCTAGAACTGACGACAATCTGCTTTGACGAAGTGAGCGATACAACCTCAGTGCTCCCAAGTGGCCTTTTTGTTGTCATTCTCGCCCCTGACTCATTTAGACGAGTTACTTCAACGAAGACACCAGGTGCATTCCAAACCAATGTTTGGACACGCTTCGAATCCAATTGGAAAGTTAGGCTGAGGTGGCGAGATATGTTGTCTCTTGGTCTGATTTCAGTTTCGAGTACCGTGAAGTTATCACAGTACTTCTCGAGCAAATTCAACGGAGCTCGCGACATCTGGAACTTTAAGGAAACAGATACAGACTCCAGGCCCCGCCAATAGAGCACAGACGACCGAAATAGTGCTCTTGCTTCACCGCAACGTCTGACTTCCGCAAGGATGCGTGACAGACCTGGTTGAAGCGATTCACACCAAGGTGTATTTGAAATTGAGAAAGTGGCGTGGCCCTGCGCATCCGCTCGTATGGGAAACGACGCCTGCATCGTGCTCGCCGCGCTTGAAAGCGAGAGTTCAAACTCGGCAGAAATTCCCAGCCAATCCAACGGAAACTCGAAGTCAACACCGAGCGGTCCATAGTTGAATTCAATTGAATCCTTGGTACCCTTGGATGCGCCGCTCCACAGTGCTAACAGACGACTTTCGCCTTGCAGAGTCAACACCGCTGAACCATTGGCAAGTATCCGTTGCTCTCCAGGATGCAGGAATACCGGGAACGAAAATAGTCTCGGCTCTTCGGAAACTTCTTCTGCCACTACTCCCGTCGGTTCAAATCTGCAGAGCGCTGTGTACTTCCCTGGGGGTAGTAGCAGCGATTCCGCCATCCCAAGTTGCGCTCGCCCCTTGAAACGTCCTTGCTCCGTAAACAGAAGGATTCGATTGGGTTTCTCATCACCCCAAACTTCGTATTGAATTGTCTGTTGACTTGACGAATCCCTCACGGTAACTGATAGGGGTAAGGGGGCAGCTATG
>Ga0194061_1001872_pt1 | contig 11888 bp, 7 predicted proteins | sample SepL2221m_MetaG_FD_163423 | JGI IMG/M metagenome (GOLD analysis project Ga0194061, IMG submission 163423) | Anoxic zone freshwater microbial communities from boreal shield lake in IISD Experimental Lakes Area, Ontario, Canada - Sep2016-L224-21m | ecosystem: Environmental > Aquatic > Freshwater >...
CCACAATTTATACCTGTTGACGGGCAGGATGCCCATTCCACAATTTATACCTGTTGACGGGCAGGATGCCCATTCCACAATTTATACCTGTTGACGGGCAGGATGCCCATTCCACAATTTATATTAATTGCAACCAGCTACTCATATAGTCCAATAAATCATAAATATATGTCTGCCAATCCAGAACCAACATCTTTAATATTCGATCCTTTTTCTCCTGAATTCCACAATAATCCCTATCCTACTTACGACTGGTTGCGCGAACATGATCCAATCCACTGGAGCTTCATGCAAGCTTGGATAATTACTTCTTATCGTGATGTGGAAGCATTACTCAAAGCTTCACAATTACAAATCGATGATTTACCCATGCGCTTACGCCAAAAAAGCCAATATCTAAAACAATGGGATTTTGAATGCTTGGCGCGAACTATAGAAAACTGGTTGTTTTTTATGGAACCACCACATCATACAAAACTCAAAGGCTTAGTTGCAAAAGCTTTTACCCCCAATGCCATTGAATTACTGCGACCCGCGATCGCTCAATCAGTTGAGCATTTACTGACACTTGCAGAGGAAAAAGCAAGGCAAAATGGAGGTGAAATAGATGTGATGACTGATTTTGCCGCACCGCTCCCTGCGATGACCGTCACTCAAATCCTCGGTATACCTATTAGCGATCATGACAAGTTAATGCGTTGGTCCTATGATTTATTTTTTGTATTTGATCAACCAATGTCCTTAACTGGCTATCAAAAACAAAACGCAATTGCGATCGAGGCTAGAGAATATCTGGTTAACCTCATGACCACTCAACCTAATGGCTTAATTGGACAACTGATGTCAGCGCGGGATCAAGACTTGCAATTGAGTGAAGAGCAAATTTTAGGATTTTGTATTATGTTGTTGATTGTGGGGCAGGAAACCACTAAAAGCCTGATAGGGAACAGTGTGCTTGCACTTTTACAACATCCTCAAGCCTTGTCAGAACTACAACAAGATCTTGATTTAGCGCCCGTAGTAATTGAGGAATTATTACGCTACGACAGCCCAGTACAAGTTATTGCTCGTATTGCTAAGGAAGATTTTGACTATGGTGGTAAGACTATTCATGCTGGTGACAAGGTGATTTTATGTCTGGGGGCAGCTAATCGCGATCGCGAAACTTTTCCTGAGCCTAATCAGATTAATTTTCATCGACGTAATTACAATTTACCTTTTGGTGGTGGATTACACTATTGTTTAGGGGCGGCTCTAGCAAGAGTACAGGGGCAAATTGCAATTAGGCATTTGATTGAGCGTTATCCTCATTTAAAATTAAAGTCCTTGAATCAATCTGCTTTGCATTGGCGGGAAAGTATCACCCTAAGAGGGCTAACAAACTTATCAGTAGACTTGGCAATATGAGCAGAGAACCGATCGCAATTATTGGTATTGGCTGTCGTTTTCCACTGGCTGACAGCCCACAATCTTTGTGGGAATTATTGTGTGAGGGGGGAGATGCGATCGCATCAATGCCTAGCGATCGCCGTCGGCTATATCCCTTTAGCCAAATTGATGAGGCAAAACTCGAAGCCCTCCAAGCTAAATGGGGTGGTTTTTTGGATGGTATCGATCAGTTTGATGCTAACTTTTTTGGGATTGCGCCTAGTGATGCAGTAGCGATCGATCCCCAGCAACGACTGCTTCTGGAAGTAAGTTGGACGGCTTTAGAAGATGCCGCTATTGATTGCGAACAGATTCGAGGCAGTCAAACGGGTGTATTCATGGGAATGACGGTCGATGGTTATGAAGCGCTTTTGCAAGGGGGGGATGACCAAACCGCCTATACATCTTTTGGCACGAGTAATGCGATCGCTGTCAACCGAATTTCTCAATACTTTGATTTTCAAGGCGCAAGCTTGGCTGTGAATACTACCTGCTCATCTTCATTAGTAGCAGTAGATATTGCTTGTCAGAGTATTTGGTCTGGAGAAAGTTCGTTAGCATTGGCAGGTGGGGTCAATATTTTTGCTAATCTCGGTCTATCACCGCAGTCAGCAGAATTAATTTCTCCCACGCACCGATGTCGCTCCTTTGCCGAGTCAGCCGATGGATATGTGCGTTCTGAAGGTGTGGGTGTTGTTGTTCTCAAACCCATGTCACAAGCTCTGGCAGATGGCAATCGCATTTACGCGGTAATTAGAGGCAGTGCCGTAAGACATAATGGTAGTGGTAACGGACTGGCTGTTCCCAATCTACAAGCTCAAGAATCTCTATTGCGTCATGTTTATCAAAAAGCGGGACTCAGCCTAAGTGCAGTTGATTATTTGGAAGCTCATGCTACTGGCACAAAGATGGGGGATGCAGTAGAAATCAAGGCGATCGAACGGATACTCAATCCTTCTTCTCTTCCTCTTTCGCCTCCTCTAAATGCTTCTGAACAACATCAAGGATATATTGGCACGGTAAAAACCAATATTGGTCACACAGAAACCGCATCTGGAATTGCAGGTTTAATTAAAGCTGCGCTAGTTGTATATCATCGCCAAATTCCGTCAAATTTGCATTTCGACCATCCTAGTGCCTATATTGAGTTTGAGAAATTGCCATTTCGAGTACCAACTGAGAATGTTTTTTTACCCAAAGAGAGAACTGTTTATGCAGGAGTCAGTGCCTTTGGAGTTGGTGGCACGAACGCTCATGTCATCTTAGAGTCAGCACCTTCAATACCGATCGCTAATCATGATTTATCGACAAGTTCCATCTGTCACGTTTTAATTTTGAGTGCTAAAACGGAACAGACGCTGCGACAAATGGCGATTAATTACCAACAGTTTTTGGCAAAACATCCAGAATTAGCGATCGCCCAAATATGTGCAACAGCAGCAAGGCGATCGCAGTTTAAATATCGTCTGGCAATTATGGCAAATGCGATCGATGATTTGCAAAACAAACTAAGTTATTACCTTAGCGGTCAATCATCGCAGGAATTACTTGACATATCTAGTGGTAAAGCAAATCCCAATAAATATAAACGTAAGTCTCTTGCGACAATTCTCATTAATTCCGAAACATCCATCAGCGAATTAATTAGCAGCTATCCAGATCGGGCTTTGGAACAAATTATTTTTGATTCATCAACGCTACCAGAATTAGATGGAGATAAGCATCAGTCATTGCGATCGCAAATACTTGAACTGTGGGTAAATGGTGCAGATGTTGATTGGAGAAGTTTATATATTAATTGCTATTCTCCAATTGTCTCATTACCATCCTATCCATTTGAGAGAAATTCATTTTGGGTACAGCCCCAAGCCTCAAACACTTCTGCTACAACCAACAAAGTTATTTCCATAGAAGCTAATACTTCTACAATAAATGAGGGTAGAACTGAAACCGAGACGCTTTTCGTTGCGCCGCGCAATCAAGTTGAGCAAAAATTACAAGCGATTTGGGAAAAGGTTTTTAATCTTCATCCAATTAGTATTCATGATAATTTTTTCGAGATCGGCGGCACTTCTTTGATTGCTGTAGATTTATTTACGAAAATCGATCAGACCTTCAAATGTCATCTTGGGCTTGTGTTTTTATTTCAATACCCAACTATTGCGGAACTTGCTGAGTTGTTAAACCAACAACAGGAGCAGAACCAAAAACGATTAAACAATCTGAATTTCCCTTGGTCAACCCTTGTCCCAATTAGAGCAAGTGGATTGTATTCGCCTCTATTCTGTGTTTCTGGTATACATGGCAATGTCCTTATATACGCCGATCTTGCTAAAAATCTAGGAGAATCTCAACCTTTTTATGGTTTGCAATCAAAAGGACTTGATGGTATTCAGTCGCCACATACCAGTATTGAAGAAATGGCAACGTATTACATCGAAGCGATCAAAACAGTGCAGCCCCAAGGGCCTTATTTCTTAGGCGGGTTTTCTTTGGGTAGCAAAGTTGTCTGGGAGATGGCACAACAGCTACATCGGCAGGGTGAAAGAGTTGCTCTTCTCGCGCTGTTTGATGGCACGACTAGAGCCACAAATATTGGTCGCCTCCCTTTTTACAAACGTATTTTCCTCCATTATCAAAATCTGAGAGAAATGGGCTTTACCTATATTTCCCAGAAGTTTCCCTCATGGCGTGAATGGCTAAGTGGTCGCTATGATTATTGGACTAAAAAAGTTGCTCGAAATATTTTTCAGAAATTACAAATCCCATTACCGATCTATTTGCGCCAGTCAGCGATCGCTGAGTCCCTACAAAAAGCTGGTACTCACGCCCTAAAAAACTATGTAATTCGCAGCTATCCTGACAAAGCGACTTTATTTCGCGCTGAGATCCAGTCCGCCGATCAAGGTGTTGGCTTTGTCCCTCCAGATTGGGATCTGGGATGGGGAAAATTAGCGACTGGCGGATTAGAAATACAGCCTGTCATCGGAGATCATATATCGATGTTTCGTGAGCCACAGGTGCAAGTTTTAGCGCAGAAATTGCAGGATTGTCTGGTTAGGGCGCGTGAAGAATAGTAAAGCCCTCCAAGGATTTTAATCACCTCAAAACAGGTGATTAAAATCCTTGGAGGGCTGGTTTTTATGAAGCCGAGGGTCAAACCCAAAAGAGGGTTGCGCCACAACTCTCTTTTGGGGGGTTAATTTTTACGGGATAACTAAAACTGGACAGGGCGAGAGATTAATGACTTTTTGGCTAACACTACTACCATCAGGATGCTCGTCAGTCAGACTCATCCCCCGTGAACCCATCACAATTAAATCAGCATTAATCTCATCAGCATAATCACAAATCGCGAAGGCAGCTTTGCCGTCAGAGATCTGACTTTTAGCAGATATCCCCACCGCCGCGAAGTGAGACTCTATTTCAGAGATCAAGACTTGCGATGACTGGCGATCGCTCTCAGGAGCTTCAAGATCGACAACTGCGAACAAATAAAGAGTTGATTGATATGTTTGAACGAGATTGATCGCTACATCCACAGCTTGACGGGTTTCTGGGCTTCTGTTTAATGGAAACAATATAGTCTTAAACATAATTCCTATCTCACACTGCAATTCGGATATGGGATTTTTGATTTTAAATTGAATTTTAGAAATTTTATTTTCTTACATCTATTCTAATAATCAAGAGAGTCTTTAAATACTTAAATTTCTTAATTTGTAATCATTACAGGCTTGCACCATCCTTATGATAGCTACCATGTACACACAAGTCTCTCTGACTACGTTTCAAGGTTTAGCCCCCAGCCCTCCTTGAGAAAGGGGGAGAATTTTATTCTTCCCCCTTTCTCAGGGGGATTGAGGGGGATCTTTGCTACTTAACAAACAATGGCATCACTTCGGCGGCGGTCATCAGTCCATAGATACCGCGTTGATGAAATTTTTGACCCGCTTTGAGATAGCCAAATGCAGGACCACAAACATTTGCCGCCATGCTTGTTTCATCGCCAAGGGTGAATGTATGGGTGGAGATTTTGCCCTCAAAGGTGCGCCCTGTCAGTTTCATGTTGGTACTCAGTGGTTTTTTAGGATTGCGGGTATCAACTACGCCGCCAACTGTGACCCGATCGCGATCGCAAATACCAACCCGTTCCAGCATGATGTCATCGGCATGTTCCATGTTTTCTAACGAAATCAAGCCGTTTGTCTTTTCCAGCAATGCTTCCACCTCCGTATCGGTCATCGCCTGCGCCATATCCACGGTATAGCCCGACATATGCGCGATATCTTCACGAATGGTTGCCCTGTATGCATTCCAGTTGGCAATGCCTACACCGAAAGTGATTTCGACTTGATGAACTTCTGCAAAACTCTGAGCAGCGATCGCGGCGGCGGCTGTTAATAAACCAGGGGTCGCACCGCAACCAGACATATAGGTAATTCCAGCCGCTTCAAGATCAGGGGCAAGAGCGATCATTTGTTCAACGGCGCTAGTCCGCTTTATTGCGTCAACTAATACGCCCTTCCAACCTGAAGCAATAAATTGCTTGGCAACACTTGCCATGAAGGTATTCGGCAAATTCGGCAGAGCCAGAAAATAACCATCGACATCCTGAGCCGTAGCGATCGCCTCAGTGATACTATCTTGGGTCAAAATCCCTGATGGTTCGAGATAACCAAGTGAGCCTTTGTTTTGATAGGTGGCGATCGCCTCTGATGCATTTAGACCATTGCGATCGTAGGCAAAGCCTTCTTTGTCCGCCGCGACAACCAGTTGCATTTCTTGCTTAGCGCTAAGCAACTTCGCCGATGCTTGACCTAAGCCACCAAATCCTAAAATTCCAACTTTTAATGTCATTAAATTTAATTTTGTTTATATAGAACGAGTTTGTGATGCCGATGCGATCTTTTAATTTGACATAGTTTTGGACTCAGCGCACTTTAAAAATAGTGAATCCATAACAGCGGATTGTTGCCCCGCCTTCGGTGGGGCAACAACCCGCTACTTCAGCAAACAGGAAACCACTGCTAATATTAAGCCTTGAGCAACCACCCGATCGCTGCTCCTGCCATCAACAACCAAGCCGAATTGAATTTTGGAAATTTTAGCAAAACTACTAAACTAGCGATCGCCATAGCAATTGTCCAAATATCAATCAAAGTTCCGCGCCCCAATTCTAAGCAGACTGCTGCCATCAAGCCAATAGAAGCCGCATTTACACCATCTAAGAAACCTGCTGTCCAAGACGATTTGCGTAATTTGGATACAAAGGGATTGATCGCAGGGACAAAAATAAAGGCGGGTAAAAATATACCAATTGTTGCGGCGATCGCCCCTAAATTTCCTGCTAGTAGATAACCAATAAAGGTTGCCGTCGTTAATACTGGTCCTGGGGTGAACTGCCCGATCGCGACAGCATCCAATAACTGTTGTGAAGTCAGCCAATGATTGCGATCGACGAATTCCTGCTGCACAAAAGCTAACAAAACATAGCCACTGCCATAGAGAACCGAGCCAATTTTTAAAAAACTGAGAAATACCGCAGTCCAAGGTTGAGTCGTTGAAGTCAAAGGTAAAAAGGAAAAAGGAAAAAGGGTGATCGATAAGGATTTTGTTTTTTTGAGAATATTTAAGTTCTGAACTAGAGTGACAATTAATCCTGCGCCTAACATTAAAGCGACTTCATGAATATTGAAGAAATATAATATTAAAACTAAACATCCTGCAACCCATGTTGGGGTATTTTTTAATCCCGATCGCCACAACTTTGAAAGAGATTGGATGATAATTGTGATAATCACGGGCTTGACTCCGTAGAGTAGCCAGCCAACAATAGGTATAGTTTGATATTCGACATAGGCGATCGCTAATCCCCACACCAACAACATTGCAGGAACAATAAAGCAAACTCCCGCCACGATCGCCCCTAAAATTCCCGCCTGTTCTAATCCGACATGAATTACTAGTTCTGTTGAATTTGGTCCTGGAATCAAATTGCTAATGCTTAACAAATCCAATAGTTTTTCGCGACTCAGCCATTGACGGCGCTGCACTACTTCCAATTCAATTTGAGCAATATGGGCGGCGGGTCCACCAAAGGCGATCGCGCCAAGTTTTGTAAAGACAATGGCTAAATCCCTCAGTTTAGTCTTGCTTTGTGGCAGATCTTGATCTTCTTTAACAACGTCTGATTCTGACTCTAAATCTTTTTTTGTATACTCGGACATATTTTAAAAAAGTTAGTTACGACATACTTGATTGCAAGAGTGAACTTCCTAAGCGTAAACATGAATTTTAAAAGCTCAAAAAAATCATGTGATCCTTAAAAAAACTAGTTGACTTCGTTGAGCATACACAAAGCTTTATACTTTTTGCATGTATCTCAGAATACTTAAGTAGCCTTTGCTTAGACTAATCGATATGGTAGATTCGCTCAGACCTCAGCAGTTAAAGACTTCAGCAATTTCTCACTCAGCACTAGACAATCATACTGAGTCTCATCCTGAATGCTTTTATTACTTTGCCTACGGCTCATGCATGTGTCCTGTGGATTTGAAGCGATCGCTTGGGGAGGCGGCTCATCATTATGTGGTGGGAGTAGCAAGGTTAACTGGATATAAATTGGGCTTTTATTACCAATCGCCCCATCGTGGTTGTGGCTGCTTGGATGTAGTCAAAGATCACAATTCCTATGTTGAAGGCGTTTTATATTGCTTGCCGATGCGTTTAAGCGATCGGCTTGATATTCGCGAAGATGTATCGCGGGGCGGCTATCAGCACGAATTAGTCACAGTCACTGTAGATCAGATTGTTTATCAAAATGTACGCACTTACAGTGTCATCAATAAGCTCGATCGCGAACTTGCCCCTAACGATTGGTATTCAATGGTAGTTTTGCGCGGCGCATCTACTTGTGGTCTTACTGAAAAATATTTTTGGCAATTGTTTTATCACATTTACCGATTGCAATCATGTGCAGGGTTGTCCAAAATGGCTTGATCCCCCAGTCGCCCGCTACGCGGGCGACATATGCTAAGGCATCAAATTTTTGCGCCTATCAATCCTTGAATTCTCAGGCTCTCTAGCTCCAAAACTTTGATGGCAAGATTGCGATCGCGATCCATAAGATCGTCAAAGGTATCAACAGGAATTGCCAGCACTCTCGTGGGAGAGGCTTTTGCCGTGATAGTTCCCGCCTGATTGGAATGGGTAAGTACTTCTAACTCGTCTAATACTTTTCCTGGTAAAAGATTAGAAACAATTTCCGATTTGTCAGGGCGTTTGACTCTGATTTCCACGGTTCCCTCAATCAATAGCAACAGTTCTCGGCAAGTATCACCAGCTTCACTAATATGTTCTTCCTCCTGATATGACTTAACATAGGCGCGATCGCCTAGCTCGATTAAAATCTCGTTGTCAAGGGAATGGAAAAAGTCACTATTAAAAAGATAAACAATGCGCTCAAGGATTGGGAAATCAGCTAGAGTCGATGCGCGATCGCTTTTAGTAATCAGCTTTATAGTCTCTTCTACTAACGGATGTTTACTATCTACATCTACCGCAAGGGAATGACTGAGGGGAAAATCAAGTTTTTGTAGTAGATATAAACTAGCCGACTGGATTAATGGATTTTGTTCTTGTAAGAGCGCTGTCAAAGTTTCCACAATTTCTGAAACATCAAGAGCGAGCGAGCAAGCCGCATCTCGTCCTGCTTCTTTGAGAATGGAAACTAGACTAGAGTCTAACCTCTCATACCATGCAGAATGATCATCATCCAAAATATCCTGTAAAATTTTAGATGAGAACCCGCCCAAAGTTGTGGCAATATCAATAGCTTCTTGGTTATTTACGCCATTATTTGCTCCATTATTTAATGTGGCGATCGCCTCTAAAATCGCTAGAACTAACATCTGCTTCTTACGACGAATTGCTTCTAAAAGCATCGATACTACAGTTCTGTCGTCAAGTAAAATCGACTGATTGAGACTATGATCAAAACGTAAGAGTTTTTGTAAGCGATCGAGATAATAATACGATTTTTGTTTGAGAGAAGCCTCTTGATCAAAATCTTGTATAATCTCTCGCTCTTCAGCAGGTGAAATGCTGTAAGCCTTAGCCACCTTTTGAGATGCTGTAGTTACATCTAAATTTTGTAAATACATCAATCGTTCCATCGCTTTACGATAGCCAGAAATTCGCACTAAATTTTCAAGATTGCGCTGACGGCTAGGATCGAGGAGTTGCGGATCTTCTACTCCTAACTCTTCTAAAAGGGTGCGGTGTTCTGTATCTGAAACATCCAATTCTGTGCGTAATTGTCGCAGTACTTCTAAGCTGCTAGATGAATTGGTATAGCCTTCTTCCAATGCTTCACGCAATACACCTTTGTAAGCTTCATAACGTTTTTGTTTCGTAAATCCTGGCAAAATTTTCGCTAGAACATAAACTTCATGGGGATTGAGTTCTTCGATATCTTTACCCGAAAAATATTGTTCTAAAGGAAAATTCATCTTGATTAATTGTTTGCGAAATCTTCCTGCAAGTCCTTCCTTAGCATACAGTTCTGGATCACGTCTGATGGTGCGATAGAGCCATAAAGTGCTGAGTAAAACTACGACTACATCAATAGTTTCTTGGAAAAAATTTGGTAATAGGCGAATAAATGGGCGACCACCAAAAATAAAAAACAGATTAAAAGCGATGAAGGTACTAACACTAAATAAATGATGCCGAATCATTACGATTGGCGCTTTCTGTTTATAAAAGTGTAAATAAGCGCGATAAATCCGTTCTGAAAGATGTCCTAATAAATAGCCCAAACCTGTGAACAGTGCCAAGGTAAGTGGAACAGCGATCAATTTAGGAATTGCAATGACTTGTCCATACAAATAAAATCCAGCAGATAAGAGCTTTTGAGGTGAATTTCCTTCCATAGCCCAAGCGCCAGAAAAGTAATAGTCCCAGTTGCCAGCGTAAAGATAGTAATAGAAAAAGTAACCTACTACTAGTCCTAAATAGCAGTAGTAAAGGAATTTAGATTCTGGTTTCTCGATTCCATCCCAGTACGATCGCTCTGAATCAATGTCAATACAGGGATTTTGACAGGCGACACAAGCGCTCTGTTCTTTGCCGTCAGTGGTTGTCCGACACATAGATTGAGTAATAGGGATCTCGCTCATGTGTGCTTTACTTGCTAAAAGCGCACCTGGTTCTGCATATACTTTTTGGACTGGAGCCATCGGGCAGAAGTAATTGCACCAAGTTTTACCGCCATAGAGAAAGCCAACGGTAACTGCGGCGGCAATTGTGCCTAATAGCCATAAACCAAGAGCGATCGCATTGCCATTGATAAACAGAATGCGGCAACAAAGCCCCACAAACAATAAACCAAACTGAAGATAGAAGTAATTTTTACCTAACCAAGAATCTTTTTTGACCTTAGGAATTTCATAGCGGACTTTGCCTGTTTTGCTATCGGTTCGTTTGATTTGTCTTTGCCATCCCAAGGAGCGAGGAATTTGCGACAAAAACGAAAGTGGACAGATGCGCCGCCATATTTCATGTCCAAAAACCAGCAAAACGAAAATCGCACTGGGTACGACAATGCCCCAAAATATTGGCGCTCCCAGAGGGTAGGGTTGCAAATCAAGGCAAACATTTTGCACGGGGATACAATCTTCTGGTTTAATGCGAAATGGACTCCACAGTTGATTGGGTGCTGTGATTAGTGGCGAAATAGGATCATAAAAAAGAGAGGCGATTAGTAGCAGCCAAGCGCAGGTGAGTACCCAACGCACCCGATGTATTTGTTGTTCTGATATGCGTGAAAACATTTTTTTATTGGGCGATCGCCATAGGTGACAAGCAGAAATAAGTATTGATAAGCATCATAGGCATAAGCTTATCAAAAGCAAGTATAGATAAAATACTATCTTAATTATAAGAATAATAGACTTTACTCTATTAAGACTTAACTCTAAGATATCAATAGCAACCAATCAATGTGTCCCACATAAATTCTTAAATATTAATCACTTTTTCTATATTTATTTAGAGGATCGAAATTATGTCTGATTTTAAAAACAACATTTCTCGGCGACGCTTTATCGCTACAGCAGGAGCAACCGCTCTAAGTTCAGTTCTACTCAAAGGCTGTCTTGGCAATCCGCCCGAAGACGGCCCAACTATTACATCAGCGCAAGCTACAAAAGTCAGTATTCCCCCCGAACAAGTCCCTGAAATCACGAAAGTGAGGTTGGGCTATTTGCCAATTATCGAAGCCGCCCCATTGATCATTGCCAAAGAAAAAGGCTTTTTTGCTAAATATGGTATGGGTGACGTAGAAATCTCCAAGCAAGCCAACTGGGGCGCAGCCAGAGATAACGCCAAAATCGGTTCTTCCGCAGGTGGTATCGATGGCGGTCAGTGGCAGATGCCTATGCCCTACTTGATGTCAG
>Ga0194061_1001873_pt1 | contig 11881 bp, 8 predicted proteins | sample SepL2221m_MetaG_FD_163423 | JGI IMG/M metagenome (GOLD analysis project Ga0194061, IMG submission 163423) | Anoxic zone freshwater microbial communities from boreal shield lake in IISD Experimental Lakes Area, Ontario, Canada - Sep2016-L224-21m | ecosystem: Environmental > Aquatic > Freshwater >...
ACTTCAAATCGATCGTCACTTTCCGTTCGACTCGCTTGCTGGCTGAACAATGTCATGGTTCGATCCCAAACTTCACGGCAGATTTTTAACTGCGAAGTCGGTCATTGCGACGTTCGGTGAACAATCCCCAAATCACCAAAATGCATCCCATCGTCAGCATCACGATGCTTGCGGGGATAAGCACTTTGGTGCCTGCGTCTGTATTTGGAAACTGAACCAGTAACGCGTGAGCAAATGCCTGTTCTGAACCCACGAGAAGAATGACGCCGCTGATCAGTTTCATCGAGACTCATCCAGAAAAAAGATTTGGAGATTTTCCCCCACTCAACCGCTTTAGTATGACGCTGTTCGGGAACGTGCTGCAAGCCTGCGAATCCCTAAGGAGGTAAATCGTGAAACTGTACCTGCAGGGGCGGTAGCATTCATTCACTTCAGCTCAAAGTTTGAATGCGAGGCTTTTTAAAGATCCCTCTGGCTCGACTCTTTGTTGATGTCAACGTGAAAACACCGTGGCCGTCGCCGGTGCAACCACCAACGATTCCGCCTCATCGCGTGACAGAAACGTGTCGATGTAAACAAGATCGCAAACGGATCCCTCGTCGGTCCAAAAGCGAGCACGAATGGCATACAGTTTGTCTTTCGCGACGACGCAAGCAAACGGTTCGCGATACTTTACGCCCGGGTTCAACTGATAACGCCCTATCTGAAAGTCTTCGTTGCTCGCAAGCAGATTTCGCTTGTGCAACAGTGGCTTTGGATTTCCATCTCCGGAAGTCCAGTCAAACCAAGGAACTTCAGGCTTTGCATCGACGGTGGTCTTCTGCTGCACATCGAGAGAGATGCGGTGAAGCGGCTCAATCTCCACGATGGAAATCTCAAGTCCGACATCTTGCTGAGACTTTTCGTAGAGAAATTTCGGCATGATGGCGACCTTGCCAATATTTTGCATGAACACGTCAACATTCAAAAGAACCTGTTCACCATGCAGGATTTGAACGCTTGGCGAAACCGTGACTTCCATCGTGGGATCGTGGGTTCTCTCTACCGTAAAATTGGTATACGTCCACCATGCAGCAACGAGAATGGCCGTGCCGCCGAGTAATTTGCTGATGAGATCGGCCCAGAGTTGAGCCAGTTCAAGACGCGATCGTCGGCTCTCTTGCGACATCGATGGTTTCCTTTAACGACCTTGGAAAACATCATTTTCGCCACTCGATGCCCCTTGTTCCTAGATCAGTTTTAACCCTTTGATTTCGGAACTATAAGCCTGACCGAAGACCAACAGCCTGTCCGTCAAGTGCCCATTCGGCTTTTAGATTCACATCTAAATGAGTGAGCGCCGTTGGCACTACATCGGTGAGGTAGGTCTCTTTTTCGATTCGACCCCGCATGGCAGCGGTGCCGCTGACAACGAGAAAACTGTTTCGGATTTCGGGTACCTGATGCCCACCACTGTGCCCGAGTCCTCTTCCACCGTGATCGCTTGTGATGATGATAAGCCACTGCTCGTTGGCGTAATCAACACGAGAACGCATCGCAGTGACAACCTCGCCCACATGTTTATCAGCCTGCTCGATCGCAGCCACATACTCTTGTACCGAGGGATGAAATCCTTTGCTGTGCCCCGCCTCATCCACCTGACCGATGTAGTAAAACAGGATGGTTGGATTCTGTTGGGTCACAATACGCTGCGCTGCGAGCGACGCAACTGCATCCGCTGCGGCGTACTCTTTATTTTCTGGGGCATAGGAAAGCCCCTCGTCGGCTGCGCTCACAATATATGTCTGGATTGGAACCCACGTGACAACCGATGCTGCGTAGGCATCCGGCAAGGACTCCTTGAGCCTTTGAAAAACGTGCGGATATTTCTCGTAGTTCTTTCCTTTAAATGTGTTGTCGTTGACGCCATGTTTGTCGGCCCACACTCCCGTCAGAATGCTCGACCAGCCAGGGCCACTGATCGTGTCATTTCCCTGATAGCGTTCGCCCACAATATGGCAGTCTGGATCGTAACATCCGTCGGCAATCAGTTGATCGAGTTGCGGAGTATCAGCACTTTGAAGTGCATCAAATCGGCAACCGTCGATCCCGATTATGAGCACCTTTTTGGATGGCTCCGCTGAAAAACTATCCGACACAGAAACACCTCCGGCCAAGCAAATCAGCAACAAGAGGCCTCGTAGGTGATGCATCACAATCTCCTTTACTCAGTAAAATAACCGCCCACAATCGACGCATAACATTGGAACAAAAACAAATGCAAACATACTGGAACCGACACTCACTCTAAATTCTTTTCAAGCAGCACCGCTTTGCACTGCGCCGTTTGATTGCCTATTCTCTCTTTTTCTCTCGGCATCCTTACGGGCGATAGTCTGTCAATGAGACAGGTAGTCGACGTAATCAATCGTCTGGGCCAAGAAACATTTGTTCATTCTATTGATTGTGCAGGGGTGCTTGCCACGCTTCTCACAATCTTGATTCTTCTAGGAAAACGGCCGATCCACTGCGTCAACAAGAAGTGTTCTCACCTTCAGGAGTTCCACACCGTGAATGGGTTTTACTTTCTATTTCTGGTGATCTTTTCCATTGCTGAAATGTATCCGTCTGGGTTGCTGATGGCTCAGACAATCTCTACTCCGGAAAACACTGTGGCACTGACCATCGAAGGTGATTTAGCCTCGCAGATGGTGGATGGAATTGATCGATTTCTTCTGAAGCAAATCAATTCTGATGCAGCGTCACGATCCGAACGGTTCACCGTCGATCTATCTTCTGCAGAGGCATATGAATCTTCACTCACACCACACCGTGAAAAACTCGCACGCTCTCTGGGAATTCGGGATGCGCGTTTACCATTTTCAAGCCCTGAAATAGTCGTCGGCGTTGCAGCCGATTCGGTTCTCGCGTCATCAGACGCATTCACGATTCAGTCAATTCGCTGGCCGGTTTTAAGCGATCCTTCTCCGCAAGGGCAGGGGTTGCCGTCTCTCTTTGGAGAGGGATTACTCCTCACGCCAAAGGGAAAACCGCTGGCACATGTCATCGTGCTACCAGATGCTGATCACTCTCCGGAGCAACTGTGTGGAATGATCGAAGGTGTTTCTGAGAAATCTCACGTGGCTCGTCATCTCGCAGAATCCGGCTGCCTTGTTGTGGTGCCAGCGATCATCAGTCGTCATCGCGAAAAACGATTAGGACGCGCCGATCTCACCAACCGCGAATATTTGCATCGATCCGCCTTCGAACTCGGACGAACATTGGCCGGCTACGAAGTCCAAAGTTCACTGAGCATCGTTGACTGGTTCAAAACCGAGTCGCCTGACGTGCCAGTAGGAATTTTTGGATATGGTGAAGGGGGCATGTTGGCACTTTTTTCCGGTGGGCTGGACAGTCGTATTCAGACCACTTGCGTAAGTGGATTTTTTGGACCTCGAGAAGGCTGCTGGAATGAACCGCTCGATCGAAACTTTTCTGGATTGCTCCGTAACTTCGGCGCTCAGGAACTCGCGATGTTGGTATCGCCCAGAGCGTTACTGATTGAAACTTCTTTGGGGCCCCAACAGATCTTTGAAGGCAACGGCGGTGCTCCAGCAGAGCTCAGATCGCCAGATGCTGTAGCGGCAAAACTTCTTCTCAAAAAGACAGCTCTTTCTCTGGCGCCGCTGGGGAAACTTCTTGCCTTGGTTGATTGTGCAGAAGGTCACTTTGGAAGCGATCAAGTTCTTGATGACTTTTTGAAATCGCTAGGCGCTCATCACAAAGCAGTTTCACTCTCACCGATCACGTTGAATATCCCAAAGAACGCGCTCGCCTTCAATGTTTCTGCTCGCGAAACGCGTTTGCTTCAACAAATCGATCGACACAATCAGGCACTTCTCCGCGAAAGTCCGTTTGTTCGTAAAGACTTCATGTCAAAACTCGACACGCGTTCGGTCGATGCGTATCAAAAGTCATCCGAAAACTATCGCACGATCTTTCGGAGAGATTGTATTGGTGAATTTGATCAACCACTTTTGCCCTTCAATGCTCGGTCTCGAAAATCATGGGAAACCGAACAATGGACCGGACACGAAGTGGTGTTCGATGTCTTTCCTGAGGTGTTTGCGTTCGGCGTGTTACTGCTTCCAAAAGACTTAAAGCCTGGTGAAAAAAGACCCGTGGTGGTCTGTCAGCACGGACTTGAAGGGCGTCCAACCGACGTGTTCCTCGGCGACAATCCGGCGTATCACGATTTCGCTGCAAAGCTCTGCGAACGTGGGTTCATCACGTTCTCACCCCAGAATCCCTACATCTTTACAGACCGTTTTCGAACGCTGCAAAGAAAAGCACAGCCACTGGGCAAGTCGCTGTTTTCCATCATCGTTCCTCAGCATCAACAGATCGTACACTGGTTAAAGACTCAGCCCTTCGTCGACGACGATCGCATTGCTTTCTACGGACTGAGCTACGGCGGAAAGTCGGCAATGCGAATTCCAGCGCTGGTGACTGATTATTGTCTTTCCATCTGTTCGGCCGATTTCAATGAGTGGGTGCTGAAAAATGCGAGCACTCGCCACAACTTCAGTTACATCTGGACTGGGGAATATGAAATCTTTGAATGGGATCTCGGCAGCACATTTAACTACGCTGAGATGGCGGCTTTGATTTGTCCTCGTCCATTTATGGTGGAGCGCGGCCATTTCGACGGCGTTGGCGAAGACGATTGGGTTGGCTACGAATATGCGAAGATCCGCAATCTCTATTCCGCACAACTGAAGATCGGCGACCAAACCGAAATTGAGTGGTTTGTCGGGCCTCATACGATCAACGGCCAAGGTACGTACAAATTTCTGCACAAGCACTTGAACTGGCCAGAGAAACCGTAACTTCCATCTGAATACTGAACAATTGCCGATTTCGAATCCGGCCAAGAGTTCGCAAGAATTATTCACTTACGCTTCTGACAACAAATGGTTTATCTCATGAAATCATTTCGATGGATCAATCTGTTTGCAGCCTTCGTCACGATCTGTGTGATCAATATGATCATGGTAATCATGGTCTCTCGTGATGGATTTTGTTCGCAGCCTGCACCACGACCACCCAATTTTGTCATCATCTTTCTCGATGATTCTGGATGGACTGATTTTCGTCCGTTTGGTGAAACTGACTACCCAACGGTGAATGTCGAAAAATTAGCGAAGGAAGGTTGTCGCTATAACCGTTTCTACGTGCCTCAGGCGATCTGTTCGGCATCGCGTTCGGCGCTCATGACCGGATGCTATCCGGGGCGAACTAAAATGGTTGGTGCCCATCCCCCGAGGGCTCGCGGACTCGATCCTCAATTCGCCACGCTGGCAGAAGTATTGAAGCCGCAAGGATACAAAACCGCTGTTTTTGGAAAGTGGCACCTCGGTGACCAAAACGAAACACGCCCGCCGGCGCGAGGCTTTGACGAATCCTGTGGCCTCATGGTGTCTAACGACATGTGGAAATTCCATCCCGAGTCTCGTAATTTCGATCAGTGGCCGTTGCAATTTTGGAACAATGGAACGATCACCATCGACGATGTCACGCCCTCAGACCAGAAGAACCTCACAGCATGGTACACCGAACACGCCGTGAGCTTCATTGAGAGACACAAGAGCGAACCATTTTTTCTCTATGTGCCACACTCCATGCCACACGTTCCGATTTTTTGCAGCAAAAGGTTTGAAGGCAAGTCGGGCAAAGGTCTCTACGCAGATGTCATGATGGAACTCGACTGGTCTGTCGGCGAAATTCTGCAGTCGCTCGAAAAAGCAGGAGTCGCCGATGACACTGTTGTGCTTTTTACGTCTGACAACGGTCCTTGGATCTCTTACGGAAACCATGCCGGAAACACCCCGTTTCGAGAATCAAAGGGAACCATTTTTGATGGCGGCATTCGCAGCGCGTGCATCATGCGATATCCACGCGCCATTTCGCCAGAAACGGTTTCTGAGAAGTTGTTCAGTTCTATTGATCTGCTGCCAACATTTGCCAATCTCGCCGGTGCAACGCTACCGACAAATACAATCGACGGAAAGAATGTCTGGGATCTTCTGACAGGAAAGGCGGGGGCTACCAATCCGCATGAATACTATTGCTTTTCGACAGGCGATACGTTCGAAGGCATGATCAGCGGTGACGGTCGTTGGAAATTTCATCTTCCGCACGATTACCGCGTTTTGGTGGAATCCGGGCAAGACGGAACACCAGGCACATACGCACGCAAACGCATTGAGATGTCACTCTTTGATATCAAAGTAGATCCACATGAGTTGACGAATGTTTTAGAAACTTATCCTGACGTAGCGAGCACGATGCAACGCTATGCCGAAGCCCACAAAGCCTTGCTGTATGCAACATCAAAGAAGTCGTCGAACGACTGAAAACTAAATTTGTACCAGCATATCTCACCGTCAATCTCACCTGCCAGAAAAGTGATGACGCGTGCAGCACCAGTTCTCATGTCACTCACAATTATTTGAAATAAATGACCAATGAAACGATCTCTGGAACATTCTGAATTACAACTGAACAGAAATGAAAAAAAACTTGCTTCAGATTTTCAAGCCCACCACAAGCGATTGATTATTGCCGGTACGGTAGGAAATGTTCTGGAGTGGTATGACTTCGCCGTTTACGGTTTTTTTGCACATGAAATTGGCCAGGTTTTCTTTCCGTCGAGCGATCCCGTCACAAGTTTGATCGCTGCTTTTGGAGCATTTGCAGCAGGTTTTATGATGCGTCCGTTTGGGGCTCTTGTCTTTGGCCATATTGCCGACACGCAGGGCCGTCGCACTGCCATGACACTCTCTGTACTGTGTATGGCAATTCCCACATTCTGTATTGGAATACTTCCTGGATACGATACTCTTGGGCCTGCTGCAGCGGTCATTCTGGTACTCATGCGAATGCTTCAGGGCATGTCCGTGGGAGGTGAATTTTCCACGAGTTTGTTGTATCTCGTGGAGCATGCGCCTCACGGAAAAAAGGCATTTGCTGGAAGCTGGGGCGCAGCCGGTGCCACCGGTGGAACATTGGCTGGTTCAGCGGTTGGCTTTCTCGTCAACCTGCTCTTATTGCCTGAGCAAGTTGCTCAGTGGGGCTGGCGAGTGCCGATGCTTTTCGGTTTAGTTGTTGGATTGGCCGGTTTACTCATCCGAAAACATCTCCCAGACGAGCATCAGAAACCTGATCCGGATCAGTCCCCACCCATTGTTGCAGCATTTCGTGATCACTGGAGGGACATGTTTCGCGTTGCAGGCGTCATGGTTATGGGGGCAGTTCAATTTTATCTCATATTCGTTTTTTTAACGACCTATCTTGAGCAGACGGTGAAAATCCCACTGACGCAGGCACTTGAAATAAATACCATCAGCATGATTGTTCTGATGCTCTTAATTCCATGTTGGGGACATTTTGCAGACAGAATCAGCCCCGCTCGGATCGTGATTACTTCCGCTTTCGCCTGCTTGGTTTTGGCGTGGCCGCTCTTTTGGCTCTTGCATCACCAGAATCCATGGTTCGACTTACTTGCGCAGTTGATCTTTGTGATGATTATCGCGCCGTATCAAGGAGCCTACCCTGCACTGGTTATTCAGATGTTGCCCCAAAATGCTCGCTGTACCGTTCTCTCTGTGGGGTTCAACTTATGTGTCGGATTCATTGGCGGCACGACCCCGATGGTGGCAAGTTATTTGATTGCAAAAACACACGATGATCTTGCGCCGGCGTGGTTCCTCATGATTGCTTCGTTCATCACGTGGATCACCGTTACGATGTGGATCATCACATTACGAAAACAGAATCAATCCGTCGTCGCACCCTCTTCGTAACCGATTTTCAAATGCTGTTGGCCAGCGATTTGTGGCTTTATGCTTCACGCTGCACGCGGGAGATTGAAACCACGAGACGAGACGATTTTATGCCAAAATGTCCCGCACGACGTTTCCGTACACATCGGTAAGCCGGAAATCTCGACCTGCATGCCGAAACGTAAGACGTTCGTGATCGAGACCGAGCAGATGCAGAATGGTGGCATGCAGGTCGTGCACATGGACTTTGTTTTCTATCGCCTTGAAGCCAAACTCGTCGGTTTGTCCGTAGGACATTCCGCCTTTTACTCCTCCTCCAGCGAGCCACATCGTGAAACCGTGATGATTGTGATCTCGTCCATTTCCATTTTCAGACGTCGGCGTTCGACCGAACTCACCTCCCCATACCACCAGCGTATCGTTCAGCAATCCTCGTTGTTTCAAGTCGCCTAATAAGGCGGCGATTGGCTTGTCGATATCGAAACAGAGTTTCTTCACCGTTTCATTGTGATTGGAGTGAGTGTCCCACGGTTGTCCATCACCGTAATACAACTGCACAAACCGTACGCCGCGTTCTACCAGTCGTCGAGCGAGCAGGCATCCATTCGCAAAATGTCCTGTGCCATAGGCTTCGCGGGTCGATTTGGTTTCGAGCGCCAAGTCAAAGGCTTCGCTTCCCTGAAACTGCATTCGATATGCGGTTTCCATCGCCGCAATACGAGCATCGAGCGTCGAGTCGCCCGATCGCGACTCCTTGTGGTTGGCATTGAGCTGTTGCAAGAGATCGAGTTGTCGTCGCTGTGTGGTCGGGTCCCACTGTGAGTTTCGTAAATGCGGCACCATTTTTTCAGGCTCGATCTTGGAATGATTGATGTACGTTCCCTGATAGGCTGATGGAAGAAAAGCACTGTTCCAAAGTATTGAAAATCGCACCGGTCGACCTGGACAAAGAACAATGTATCCGGGCAGATTGTGATTCTCTGTTCCCAACCCGTAGAGAAACCACGCGCCCATACTCGGTCGAGTTGGGGTGATCGTTCCGTTATTCATCTGCAACAACGCAGGACCATGATTCGGGTTGTCCGCATGAAGCGATTGAAGAATACACATTTCATCCACATGCTGACTCAGATGCGGCAACAGTTCGCTAACGGGCAATCCACTCTCACCGTGATTGCGAAACTGAAATGGTGAAGCAAGCAAGCCCCCTGTCGGTCGCTCTGTAAGCAAGTCCGCTCCGACTGGTTTCTGACCTTCGAACTTGAGAAGGGACGGCTTCGGATCGAATATATCTGCACCAAACGGACCTCCGTTCATAAACAGATGGATGACTCGCTTCGCTTTGGCTGGAAAATGTGGTGAATCGGTCGATAATTCGTATGCCGCAGCAAGGTTTCCATCGGTATTCAGGAGGCTCGCAGCACTCACTCCTCCTATGCCGCCACCGCACTGCTGCAAGAGATGCCGTCGGTTGAGTTGTTCATTCTGCGTCATGGCATTAATCCAGAAAGAGCGTTTCATTTGAGGCCAGGAGGGCATGCGCGTACTGCTTCCAACGGTTCGTTCGTTCTTCGCCAGTAGAGTCTGAAAGATAGGCCAGGCACAGCGTCTGTTCGACTGCAGTTGGTGGACGGGAAAAGAGCAACCAGGACGCACGATTGATTTGGGCCGCTTCATTATCAGGGTGTTCGCGTTGAAGTCGGGTCACCAGCGCCTGCGATTGCTCCGAAAACAGCGGTCCGTTGAGTGCATAGAGTCCTTGCAGTGCTGTCGTGGTTGAAAATCGTTGTGAGCTGTGTTGATTGGGATCGGGAAAGTCGTGAATCTGAAACGTTGTGGAAAGCTCTCGTCGATGAATCGTGCAGTAGAGCGTCCGTCGATGGTTTCCTTGTTCATCTAGATCGCGAGAAGGTCCACCGAGAGTTCGATCGAGAACGCCGCTGGCTGACAGCATTGAATCTCGCCATGCTTCGAAGTCGTGCCGACGACGATTCATATGCGAAAGCCAGCGATTCCCGGGATCTATCGACTTGGCACGATCCGAACATTCCGTGGACTGTTGCCACGTCGCTGAAAGCAGAATTTCTCGATGCAACCATTTGATTGACCAACCATTTGCAATGAAACGAAAGGCCAAGTCTTCCAACAATTCGGGATGACTCGGTGGACTCCCTTGAATGCCGAAGTTACTCGGCGTGTTGACGATTCCCTGCCCAAAGTGTGCCAGCCAGATTCGGTTCACCATGACTCGGGCAGCCAGCGGCGCCGCATCGGATGTCATTGAATGAGCAAGTTCTAATCGACCGCTTCCATTTTCAAATGGCCTCGGTTTGGGTGTGAGCACGGTGAGAAAGCGTCGCGGAACAATTTCACCAGGACGATTCGGATCGCCACGGGAAAACAGCGGCAAATCTTGAGGACCGGGCCGATAGGCGAATCGCGTTCCTTCTTGCGGGCTTGCCCCAGCCCTTTCGACGAACGTTGACTCTTCGGAAAGGGCGTTGGTGAGTGGCGTATCAAACAGTGGTGTCGATTTAAGTTCTTCAATTTTTGCCGTCAGTTGTTCGAGCTTTTCTTGCGGCGTCGCAGGAGATGCCTTGGGGGCTTCGTCTGCGGGAATCGTTTTTTCTGATGGGGTCTCGACAGCAGAGGAGTTTTGTTTGCTTTCGGTCGCTTGCTGTTGTTTTGCTTTGTCTGCTTCCAACGCAGCAATCTCCGCTTTTACCAGCGTGATCTCTCCTTGAATTTTTATAATTTCAGCCTTCGCCTCTCGAACGGGCTGGTACTGTTCCTCGGAAATAAGAGGGCGGCCGATTTGCCTCGAACTTGCGAAGACTCCGGCAAGAGCGTAATAATCTTCCGAGCTGATCGGATCAAACTTGTGGTCATGGCACCGGGCGCATGCAACGGTCAATCCGAGGAAGGTACTCGTGACAGCATCGACTCGCTCCTCCCATTCATCGGCCACAATCATCTTGATGATCTCACATGGAAGTTGCAATTCTTTCCAATAGGTTGGACTGAGGCCGACAAAGCCCAGGGCCGTCAAGTCTTGTGGATTCGTACCCGGCATGAGATCAGCCGCTAACTGTCGGTGCACAAACTCGTCGTAAGGCATGTCATCGTTCAGGGCTTTCACAACCCAGTCACGGTAAAAATGCGCAAGTCCGTCTTGTAAAAGCCAGTCCTCGGTTCGATCGGTGTACCGCGCAAGATCGAGCCAGATCCTTGCCCACTTTTCACCATACTGCGGTGATGCCATAAAACGCTCAATGAGATTTTCATACGCCTTTGGCGACTCATCGCTGACAAATGCCTGAACATCTTCTGGCGTGGGTGGAAGCCCGGTGAGATCAAAGCTCAAACGTCGAATCAGCGTCGTGCGATCAGTCGATACAGCGGGTTGCAATTCCTCTCGCTCCATCGAGTGAAGCGTGAAAGAATCAATGCGATTCTTGAGCCACTGGCTCTTTTCTACCACTGGAAGCGACTGCTCCCGGAGTGGCTGAAATGACCAGAACTGTGCCCCTTCCACGAAATTGATGACACGCGATTTCTTCTCCGGCACATCGAGAGATTCTGGAAAGTGTGCTCCACGTTTTACCCAGTGGGTCAACTCCTTGATTTCGGCGTCGGGCAACTTCCCTTTGGGAGGCATTTGTATTTCGCTGTCGTACTGAATCGTATCGATCAGCAGGCTCTCTTCGGGATGTCCCGAGACGATCGCTCGGCCACTGTCACCACCCTTGTGAATCAAAGAAGCCGTATCGAGCCGCAATCCCCCGTGCAGAACTTTTGCATCGATGGAATGACACGCGTAACAACGGTTAACGAGTATCGGACGAATCTTACGTTCAAAATACTGAACGTCTTCATCACTCGGAGAGGGTTCTTCTGCGACACACAAAGTGCCACACGAGAAAAGTGATACCAGAAGAAGAAGCACACGAAGAATCATCGCAACACAATGCCTCGGCGTACAATATTCGTATCTGTAAGGTGGTTGGATTCAGCCCACTCCAAGAACGGTGAAAAATCATAACTGCTAGGCATAATAA
>Ga0194061_1001874_pt1 | contig 11878 bp, 13 predicted proteins | sample SepL2221m_MetaG_FD_163423 | JGI IMG/M metagenome (GOLD analysis project Ga0194061, IMG submission 163423) | Anoxic zone freshwater microbial communities from boreal shield lake in IISD Experimental Lakes Area, Ontario, Canada - Sep2016-L224-21m | ecosystem: Environmental > Aquatic > Freshwater >...
ATTGTATTTATATCGAGTTTTTTGGCTTCTTCAAACGATGCGGTTAAACTATCTGCATCTTCATAATATTTATTTATAAAGGATGTATCGTTATTCATCACAGCGAGTAGTAATGTCAAATAAGTAATGGATATTCCTCTTGGTGATGTTCCATTCCCATGGCTTTCAGGATGCTCCTGTAAGTACATAATCCACTTTTTATCTAGTAGATAGTAAAACTTGACGATGACTTCGGTGTAACTCTTTAAAAACTCTTCTAATTGCGCTACTGTTTCTATTTGACAACAGTGAAGGTCTCGCAGATTGCGTTCTAGGTCATTTTCGTCAAGACGAAAGTTGTTTTTAGTAAATTTAGCGATTCTTGTATCTATTTCTAAAACTGTTAGGTTTTGATTCAGAAAATTATATAGGGATATCTTATTTAGTGTTTCTGTTTCAATCTCGGTACTGACTGGATTATCTAGAATTTCCTTACTATCATTAGGTGTTTCATGCTTTGGCTCACTGCCGTAAGTTGCGATAAATTCCAAGATATCTTTTTTATCGTTAAAAATTGCTTTTCGCATTTCATTAAGACGTAATTCCCCAGTCACACCCATCTCTGAAATCTTAAATGAACCTGTAAGACTAGCAATTGCAATTCCCAATGATTTAACGAGCACACCTGCATTAGAATTGATTACCATTGAACGATCAGGTGTAGCCATTTCCGTTCCGTTCCCTTGAAAAAACATATCTCTTAACTCAAGAGCCTCTGAATCGGTAAATTCAATTGCCGCTCCAACAGAAGAACTCTGGCAAATTTCAATGTTTACATGAGTCCAGCAGAGAAATTGCTCTGTCAGATATCTACCGACAGCATAAGTTTTTTCAGTTGCTAGAATATGTCCTTGACGAAATCTCATGTCTAATCTTTCTATCACCAGCCGTCCTGGCGGATCTAGCCTAATTTTCAGGACTATCTCACCTTGCTTTCGCCGAACAGTGATCTTTTGACCGACAATTTCAATATCCCAGTTTTCAAGATTCCCAATCCATGCATTATCTTCAAGTTGTAAGGTTACTCTGCCTTGGTTGTCAGTAAATAAGGCTCTAATTTTTCCTGGTTCACCATTACTACCAGGTATTACTTTAATTAAATCGATTCCATGGTATCTCAGTACGGTTTGAACTGCTGGGCTGTAACAAAGTCCACCAAATAGTAATTCTGCTGTTCCATCATGGAAATCTAGAGGACCAGTAGGGGGAGTAACTTCTTTGAGAAGATTACTTTGAATATTTTTGTAAGCTAACTTTACAGCTTCTTTTGATAGCTGACCTCTCGTCACCATGTCGTGGCATGATCCACATAGACAGCAAATTGCGTCTGCTACATGTTCAAGACATTCCTCAAAAGGAGGATCAATATGTTCATATTGGTAAAATCCTCGGCGACATAATACACACCCAAACTTTGAATTCTGCCGAACTTTTCGCTTAATATCAGTGGGTATATCTCTGGTTAATCCGAACTTATTTCTTCCACTCATTACAAGTTAATCGTTGTTTATACGCTTTAATCGATCCATGAATATATTGTATGCCTAAAACAATATAAGTTCGGGTTAATCTCAAACCAGTAATATCTAATCCGAAATTATCCCGAACTAAATTTTAGTTATCTTTTACTTGGACTTTAGCCGAGATCAAATCAATTGTATATCTGCTAAAAGGTTTGTGGTATTGCGATCGCTATTCCTGTGAGTTTTGAGTTTTAGTCGATCGCTTTAACAATATGTTTTCTGTAGGTTTGCTGAAGTCGATCGCTATTACTGTGAGTTGTGATTTTAGTCGATCGCTTTAACGGTATATTTTCTAGAGGTTTGCTGAAGGCGATCGCTATTGCTGTGAGTTTTGATTTTTTGGCGATCACTTTTATGCTCTCAGTTGTATAGTTGGGGCGATCGCTGATTCTGTTATTTTGTTTATGGCAGACGTAAACATATTCGGCTAGAATTTATCAAGACGATTAGTATTGGAAAGGAAATTCTATTTTGTCAAATACAGATTCCAACACAAATCAGCCTCGCCTATTATCATTCACCCTTGACGGTTGGTCTGTTTTGGGTGGTCGAATTACAGTGTCTTTACGCGATGGTGATGCAGTACTGGTTGGTCGCAATGGAGCAGGTAAATCAGCTATTCTTGAGGGCTTTGAATCTATTGCATTGTGTGCTACTGGTAGGTTAAACCGACTTCGACCAAATAATAGTGATGGTATTCCAAAAATATTAAGGATCGAAATTTTAACACCGACTAATCGTTTACTTGAATATAAGTATGAGCTTATAACCATGTCTACCTCCGATGAGGATGCTGATATGGATGATTCTACAAATGTTAATTCAGAAGAGAGTCTTCGAGCATTTCTCTGATGTTGTCGTCAGTGACTTCGATCCCTTCAGCGACAAACGCATCTTAGAACTGCTCTTCCCGATGCTCAAGAAATCTGATGTCTACACAGAGTTTTTTAGTGCATTCTTAGCGATCGCCAATGATATCGCAAAACAAAATGATCCCGAAAATCAGCTAGATCTCGAAAGTAGCATCGAAAAGCATATTGAAGCTAATCCCAAACCCACCGCCGACACCAAAGCCAAAACTGCCCAATATTTCACCATTCTCAATCGCATCGAGTATGTGATTACCCTAGAAGAAAAATACAGCGAACCGAATTTGTTAAATTTCCTGCGCCTTTTCAACAAAATCTATAACCAGCTACATCGTACCGATGACGTTAAAGATGCGATCGAGGTCTACTTTGACAATCAAATCGGCATCATCGAAGTCCAAACCCAACCCAAAGAACCCAAGCCCCCAAATTCGCCCAAAATAGCTGAAGGTAAACCACCCTTTACAGTTCACCAATTTAATATTTTAGCGATTCTCGAAGCGCGTAATGAACAAGAAGAATTAAAAGGCGATCGCATCAAAGAATTTGCCGCCAAAATTGCTGAATTCTTCGCCTATGTGCAAAATTGTGAAGACGGTATACGATTTGTTGTCAAAATCAATTCAAATACCTCAGAAGAGGAGATTTATGAAGAATTTGCCAAAATCTATCGCCGATATAAAATCTTGAACCAGAAGACGGTGGGCAATTATTTTTTTAAAGAGATGGAAGATTTAGTCAATAAATTTTGTGATGATTTTGAGGGGACAGTGCGTATTCGGCATAATTAATACTTCCCATCGATCTCTAAGAGCGTATGTAACAGAACATTGGCTCCTTGAGCGCATTGCTCAGGCGATGTATACTCATCTTGAGAATGGCTGATTCCATCGCGGCTAGGCACAAAAATCATCCCCATATCCGTGAAACGACCAATCTCTTGAGCATCATGCCCCGCTCGGCTGGGTAGATAATCATAGCTTAGATGTAAATTTTGGCAAACTTCAGCGATCGCCTCCATTAGTTCAGGTTTAGAGAGAGTGGGCAATACATGGAGCTTCTGTTCCAAGGTGATTTCAGTACCCGTATTTTGAGCGATCACTTCGCATTCTTTCTCAATTTCAGAGATTAAATATTGCAGATTCTCTTCCGACAAGTCGCGTAGATCAATACTCAAATCGACCCGTGCTGGTACGACATTAGTACCATTTGGTGAAACTGTTAGATGTCCCACGGTAGCAACTTGCTCACCTTCCGTTTCTACACCAAGGCGATTAATTGCGAGGACTAATTGGGAAGCTGCAACTAGCGCATCTTTTCGCATATTCATCGGCGTTGTCCCCGCGTGGTTAGGACGACCAATGATTTGCACCATATATCGATATTGACCGACAATGCCCGTTACCACACCAATTTGTTTGTCCCATGCTTCTAATACTCCCCCCTGTTCTACATGGAGTTCAATAAAGGCGGCGATTTCATGGCGATCGCGTTTAGCAGTATGCAACTGTTCCCAATCACCACCAACATTTTTTAGACATTCCTGAATGGACATTCCATTTTTGCGGCGATATCGTTCAGGATCAGTTGGTGCATTCCCCGCGATCGCCTTACAGCCAATCACACTATTCTCTTCGTCAGAAAATACAATCACTTCATAGGGATGACGCAGCCGTATCTGGTTTTCTTGAAGTACTCTTGCCACTTCGATTCCCGCCAAAACGCCCAGACACCCATCGTATCGTCCTCCCACGGGTACTGTGTCGATGTGCGATCCCGTCGCCAAAGCTGCTGCACCTGATTCCGTTCCTGCATAAGTACCAATAATATTACCAACCGCATCACTCCGCACCGACATCCCCGCTTCTAGCATCCAGTTTTTCACCAGATTTCTTGCCAAGATATCTGCTTCCGAAAAAGCAAGCCGACAGACTCCACCATTGGGCAGTTTGCCAATTTCGGCAAGTTCCACAAGACTACGATCAAGGCGATCGCTATTAACTACCAGTTGGGAGAGAGCCAATCTGGAAATCGCCAATCTGGAAATATTTTGGGCGGGGATTGTCGCTATCATGGCTCAGATTATTCCTTAAGATATGTTAAGCGGGAGCTTGTGAATACAATATACTGTATACACAACCCATGTGCTTAGCATAAGTATTAAATAATGCATTATTTGGCTGCAACCCGAATCCATTTACGTTAAAGTAAAAGCGAATATTTTGTTTATCCCATTGCTTTTTCATGATTTGATTGCAATTTCATGGTTTTAGCTGATTTAATTCTAAGCAAAATTATCGAAAGTTAATCACACAGATCTTAGGAGACTCCAGATTGTTGCTTTCTTCACCTCGTCCTATTCAGCGATCGCAATCTTTGCGCGAACAGACCTATCAAGTGTTGCGATCGGCGATTTTAGCTGGGGAATTTCTGGCTGGGTCGCGTTTGGTAGAGACACAAATTGCTGAAAATCTACAAGTTAGCCGCACGCCGATCCGTGAAGCTTTGCAACAGTTACAACAAGAGCAGTTGGTTGTCACCGATGAGAATGGGAATTTGCGGGTCGTTAGCTTTTCGATCGCAGATGCAAAATATCTCTATCGTTGTCGCTTGGTGTTAGAGCAGGAATCGGTTTCAGAAGCCTGCAAAAATCCTACGGATGCACAGCTTGCAAAGATTGAAATGGCAATTCAACAGGCGGAAAAAGCGATCGCTCAACAACCGAATAAGTTAACTAGCTATCAATTACTACATATCGACTATCAATTTCATCGGGCGATCGCTGAATGTTCTGGTAATCCTTGGTTAGCGATGCTCCTTGATCAGCTTTTTGACAAAATGGCGTTATTGCGAATGCAAACGGTGCAGCAAAATCTCAAAGTTTTAGAGATTAGTTCTGAGCATCGGCGAATTTATGAAGCGATCGTTCAGAACAATCATGAATTCGCCCTAGCCGCCATCACCAATCATTTAACATCTAGTCAAGCTAGAGTCATTCGCGAAATTGAACAGATGCAAAGCCAAAGCTAAATAGGCTAGCGCCCAAAGAAAATGATACACCTGCGATGCGGGTACATCATTTTCTTTGGCAACTAAGTTTCTATGTATTGAGATTTGTTAAAATAACAGGAACTACATAAATTTAGGAAACTGTTATGGCGAATGTTGAAATCTATACATGGAGAATGTGTCCCTTTTGCATAAGAGCTAAACATTTACTTGATCAAAAGGGCGTAACCTATACTGAATATGCGATCGATGGTGATGAGGCGGCGAGATCGCAAATGGTGGCAAGAGGTTCCGATGGCAAGCGCTCAGTACCGCAAATTTTCATTAACGATCAACATATTGGCGGTTGTGATGCGATTCATAATTTAGAGCGTCAAGGTCAGCTTGATGCTTTGCTTGCGTAGGTATTTAGACGAAGATGGTCAATGCGCGATCGCAATATCGGATAAGCAATAAAAACGAGAATTCAATGGCATATAGTAACTTCACGCTGAGACAAGTCGAAAAAGACTTTCATTTGCAAATTGAAGAAAAAATTGATTTGTTTGCCCATGTCACAGAGATCGCCCCTAGTGACGACATTAAAAAGATCCTCGCCGAAAATATTCCCCTTGCCCTTGCTATTAACACCGAAAAAGGGCGATCGGAATTTCTGATTGCCCCCACCTTGTTAGAGCTAAGACGGCGATCGCCTATTCCCATTAGTCTATTTTCTGGCACAGAATTTAGCATTAGCCCCGAACAAGGACTTACAGGTTATTGCGATTATCTAATCAGCCTATCTAAACAACAACTCAGAATCAGCGCCCCAGTCGTGGCGATCGTTGAAGCCAAAAACGAGGATATTAAATCAGGACTTGGGCAGTGTATTGCGGAAATGGTCGCTGCTCAATTGTTCAATGAACTAGAAAATAATGACATTGATACTGTTTATGGCATCGTCACGACTGGGGAAATCTGGAAATTCCTGCAAATGACTGAGCAAATTGTAGAGATCGATCTCACGGACTACTACATCACAGACATTGGCAAAATTCTTGGTGTTCTCCTAAATTTTGTTTCCGTAAAAACAACTTAAAAATAGGCGATCCGTGTAGACAACAACGTTAGATAGTGGAACAGGCTTCTAGGCTGTTGAGGTGTAAGATGCCCATTCCACATTTTATATTTAATTGCAAACAGCTACTTAGTCTTTTTTAGACTTGTTGCGGAGGTAGGTTTTTAATAATCTCTTACCGCCAAAGCCAATCCCCAATGCGGCTAAACCCAATGATGGATCGAAGTCAAAGGGAACTGGAGTTGCGTCTGGAGCAGAGAAGTTAGAAACAGTTGTAGAACCTGGTCCAAGAGCATTGTTCGAATCACCAATACCAAAGCCAAATGTATCACCTGTGGCTACAGTAAATGAGTCCGTCCCCGAACCACTGGTCACTGGAGCATTAAATAAAGTTGTTTTATTCCCATTGAGAATACGAAACAAGGGACTCCAATTAGCACTATCACTACGATTTAAATAGCTCCAGTCAAAGGATACAGTCCCACTGCCAGCCGCAGTGACAGTGTATAAGGTTGAGCCAGAATAGCTACCTTGTACGGTAATTGAGGTTGGAGCGTTAGTGGTATCAACTGTGCCGCCATTAGTAGTAGTCCAATTGCTTGGGTCATAACTTACCGAAAACCCAATGGCAAATGATTCTGTCGGATTAATGGAAACGATCGCTCCCGTCATCCCCATCATCAGTCCCAAACCCACAAAGCTGAATTTTTTATGTGAGGGGGGGTAGAAATACTTGCTTGAGAGTTGAATAAACTTAGGTGTTGCATACTCGTATACTTGATTTTGGATTAGTATCTGACTCTCCGATAATAAGTTGCAATATAAATGCTGTCAATCAATAAATATAAGCTAATTCTAACTACTGCAAACTAACGCATCGTAGGTTGCTTTAAATCCTGCTTGTTGGAGCGCCTTAACAGCAGTTTCTTCGTCTTTAACCCAAAATTGATTGCCTAGGCGGATTAACTTGGGCATATATTCGATCGCCGCGATTACAGGGATTTTACCAAAAGTCTCGGTCTCTTTTCGCCCATGTCCATAGCTATTTCCAGAATTACCATTACCGTCATTGCTATAACCAGAATTGAGATTTAAGGCACTCTTCAGTTGTTCAAGGATCTGGCGATCGCTTGCCTGTTCCCTTGTGAGTTCTACACGCACCACCCGTACCGACTCAATCGGCTGCATATCGTCAATAATTAACTGTGTTTGCTCATCGCGGCGATCAATTTTGCCCCACACCATCACGCGCTTGTCCTTTTCTAATAGATGTTTGACCTTATCAAAGATTTTTGGAAAAACGACTGCCTCTGTACTACCCGTGAGATCCTCAAGTTGTAAAATCGCCATGTTGTCGCCTTTTTTGGTAATCACGGATTTAATATCTAGGATTAGAGCGATCGCTGTCACCGTCTTGGTTTCTGATGAGTCGGGAATATCACAAAGATTAATCGGAGCCATTACCTTCGCCGAACGGCTGACCACACTGAGGGGATGATCAGAAATATAGAAACCGAGTAGTTCTTTCTCCATGCGGAGCTTTTCTTGAGAAGAAAAATCTTGCACACGAGGAGTTACTGGGGCAGTATCAAAGGTTTTGGTATTGCTACTCTCCCCAAAAAAATCAAAAAGATTGCCCTGCCCTGATGCTTGCTCCTTAGCCCTTCGTGAAGCCCAATCCATCGTGATATCCAAATCACTCATTAATTGATGGCGATTTGACTCTAATGCATCTAAGGCTCCAGTGTGGATCAATGCTTCTAACGCTTTTTTATTAAGCGATCGCGAATCCAATCGACTACATAAATCGGCAAGGGATGTAAACAGTCCGTCTTGACGAGCCGTTAAAATTGAAGCGATCGGTCCTGCACCAAGATTTTTAATTGCAGCCAACCCGAAGGAAATCTGCTTACCATGAGGAGTAAAGTCTTCGCCTGAACTATTCACATCAGGGGGGACAACCGCGATTCCCATACTGCGGCAGTTGCCAATATATCTCTGTACCTTGTCTTGATCACCACTAACCGAAGACAGCAAAGCCGCCATATACTCAACAGGAAAATTTGCCTTAAGATATGCGGTTTGATAGGTCACATAACCATAGGCGACACTATGGGACTTATTAAAACAATTCGAGGCAATATAACCTTGATCGAGTAAAAAATTATGATCACGCTGCAAACCGATGTCGAAAACACATTGCAACCCCAACGATTTACGACTAACTATTTTCATGCTATTTCGATCTTAACTTTCCCAGATATGGGGCTGGACTTTACCAACCCTCATTTCAATTAAATCTATGGCTCAAAACCTTCTAATTCAGGAACTTCAGCAACTAGATGTACACCTTGAATATATAGAGAACGACCGTATTTACCAACGTTTTCTAGACGCAGCTTTCGGCCCTGTTTTTTGGCTTGCACTGCCATATCGATCGCAGCACCTACCCCTCTACTGACGATCTTGGTAACACCTTCAAAATCTAAAACGATTACTGCGAACTTAGGAGCATCAGGCTTAGGATCAACAAGGGGCTGAACCGCCGCCCTAAACGCAGGAACTGTAGTTACACTCAAAGCACCATTTAGTTTGAGAATAACTTGATCGCCGTCAGCTTGCTCAACGATCTTGAGTTCATCTTGTAAAAATGAGGAATGAGTCATAATTGAAGAATGGGTTTGGGATTAGACAGAAACTTACTCATACGGACTGTTGTGCCTTGATCGCTAGATTCGATTTCTAGTTTATCGACTAGTGCTTTGATCATGTGTATACCAAATCCACCATTTTCAACTCCTATCTGAGCTATCAAATCGAAATCTGGAGGCGGTACACTGTCCGCATCAAAACCTGAGCCACGATCATGCACTTCTACAGTTAGGCTAGTATGCGCCGCAAAAACTACAACTTCCACGTCAAGGTCAGATGTACTGTACAAAATTGCGTTAACTAAAGCTTCTGTAAGAGCTTGTACTACGTCTTGCACAGCCACAGCACCAAAACCCATCTTTGTAGCCAGTATTTCAACTGCTGCGATGGGAATATCTTCGATTCCCTCAACGGGTGGGATTGCGATTCGCAGCTTTAAAGGCTTCTCACTCATGGGGAGTCATCATTTAGCTTTAATTAGCTTTGCCAGATATAACATACCACAACCTACGAATGAAAGCCAATTTTTTTATTCATGATGTCCCCAATTTTTGACAGCTTCAGAGATCGTGGCGATCGATGCTGAGGCAATAATTAGTAATACGCTCAGCGCATTTAACTCTGGAGTTACGCCACCACTGCGTAATGAAGAAAAAATCGCGATCGGTAACGTGGTCGAGCCAACGCCTGCGGTGAAGTAGGCAATGACAAAGTCATCCATGCTTAGGATAAAAGCGAGGAGACAACCCGACAAAATACCTGGTAAAAGTTGGGGTAGTAATACTCTTAAAAAAGCCTGTACTGGCGTTGCGCCAAGATCGAGGGCTGCTTCTTCAAGTTTGGGATCGATATTGGCAAGGCGACTGGAGACGACGACGGCGACATAGGCTAAACAAAAGACAATGTGGGCGACGACAATTGTGCCGAGACTGAGGGGAAGTTTTATGGCTGCAAAAAATACGAGTGTGGCGACAGCGATCGCAATATCAGGCACGATCAAGGGCAAATAGGTAGCTCCACGATACAAACCTTTGCCGGGGAAATAGTATCGAGCCAAGCCGACTGCTGTGAGTGTCCCTAAAACGGCGGATACAGAGACAGAGGCTAAAGCCACACTGAGACTGTTTTTTAGGGCTGCTAGCAATATTGGATTTTGCAGGAACTTGGCATACCAATCTAAGGTGAAACCCGTCCATTGTGAGGGAGATGGCGATTTGTTAAAACTAAAGATCGTAAGAACGGCGATCGGTAGGTACATATAGCCAAATGCAAGTACTGTGTACCAAGTCTGCCAACGTTTTATTGGAGGAGCATTTAGGGATGTATTTATGGGTGTATTTATTTGGCTAGACATCACTTACCACTCGGCGATCGCCATATTTAAGCAGTAGGATAATTACGATTGTTACGGCAAGAACTAAGACCATGCTGATAGCTGAGCCGAAGCCTCGGTTGCTGCTTGCGCCCAAAAATTGTAACTCGATGATTGAGGCGATCGTGCGGCTACCAGGTCCACCCAATAATTGTGGGTTGATATAGTCACTAAAACTAGAGATTGACACAAGAGCCGTTCCCGCAATAATTCCTGAAGATACTTGCGGGACTGTGACTTGCCAGAATGTTTGCTTTGAATTTGCACCAAGATCGGCGGCGGCTTCTAGTAGCCGTAAATCGAGCCGTTCCAGAGACGTAAATAAGACCAAGACCATATAGGGCAGATACGTATAAATCATGCCGATAATTACGCCTTCGGCTTTGTTTAATACATTGATTCCTGATAATCCAATCAAGTTTAGAAAAGTATTTAAAACTCCTGTTGGGCGCAAAATCGTGATCCACGCATACGATCGCAATAGCGATGAAGTCCAAAGGGGCAGCACAAATAGTAATAACAAAATGCTCCGCCACTGTTTGGGCGCTATCACCGCGAGCCAGTAAGCTACAGGAAATCCCAACAATAGGCAAAATCCTGTGGAGATCATGGCATACAGCAGCGATCGCCATACGACTGTTAAATAAATGAAGTTACCGCCAACGTACTCAAATACCCTTTGATAGTTTTCTAGTCCGAACGCAGTTTTGCCAAGGGGGACAAGACTTTGAACAAAAATAAAAATTGTGGGGATGATCAAAAATGAGACAAGCCAAAACCCGCTCGGAAATAGCAATATGAGCGGTTCTAACCATTTACGGCGAGATGATGACTGCTGGTTATTGTCAGCATCGTTAATTGCGGTGTTATTTTCAGTCATTTATTTCTATATCTAGCTGCATTTAGCATTAAAAGTGAAGATTAGAAGTAAAGAACCCGTGAGTCAACGCCTTGCGATCGCAAATAACGGGATACTGATTCTGCGGCATCACGATTTTGATAAGCACCCGCATGAATGTAAGCACCGCGACCAGAATTTGCGAAAAAGGCATTGGGAACTATCTGACGAACTCGCGACAGCAAAAACTGGTTATTTGATTTTGCAGGTACGGCGGCAATATAGCGAAAGTTCGGATTTTGACTAGTTTGAGGGAGAAGTGAGTCGTCAGTCTGACTTGTGGTGACAGGTACGGACTGTACTGCTTGATATTGTACGCTTTGTGGCTGAACTTGTTGAACTTGAACTGGTTGTGATTGAACCTGTTGAGGTTGAACAACAAAGTTATTACTATCGTAGGAGGTTGCTACTGTGGCTGTTGTTCCAACAGGAATAAATCCCTGTTGGAACAACAGCCAC
>Ga0194061_1001875_pt1 | contig 11866 bp, 11 predicted proteins | sample SepL2221m_MetaG_FD_163423 | JGI IMG/M metagenome (GOLD analysis project Ga0194061, IMG submission 163423) | Anoxic zone freshwater microbial communities from boreal shield lake in IISD Experimental Lakes Area, Ontario, Canada - Sep2016-L224-21m | ecosystem: Environmental > Aquatic > Freshwater >...
ACCCTACAGAGTTAGATTTTTTCTTTGTTAACCAAGTGCCGGTTTGCAGAATTCGAAAACGTCTGGCTCAGAACCGCAGCCGATATTTTCTAAACCAGTTTGTAACGGGAAAAATAATTGACCAGTTCGATAGTGTTGTTGAGGCCGAGTTTTTCCAGCAAACGGGTACGGTGGGTGCTGATGGTCTTGGTACTCCGCCCGAGATCGATGGCGATCTCCTTGATTTGCTTGCCACTGACCAGCAGAGAGGCAACTTCCATCTCCCGTGGGGAGAGTCGGGTGTGGAGAGCGCTTGTTGATAGCGGATTCAAACTGATCGCATCGGCCAGCAGCAGGGCCACCGTGGGGCTGATGTACTTGCCGGTGCTGCGGATCTGCTGGACGGCGGTCGCCAGTTCTTCGGCTGCCGAATGTTTTGAGAGATAGCCGGCCGCGCCCAGCCGCATTGTTTGCAGGGCATACAGGCTTTCGCCATGCGTACTGATGATCAAAACCGGCAACAACGGTTTTTCTTCTCTGATCTGCTGAAGGAGATGAATGCCGCTTTTCCCGTCAAGGGTAATATCAACCACTGCCAGCTCGTAATCATTATCACGAATCAGGTTCAAAGCTGAATCATACGAATCAGCCTCGTCAACGACCAGATTGCAGTCGTTCACTTCATCGCGCAGCACGGTTATAAAACCTTTACGAACAATGGGATGATCATCAACTATTAAAAGCCGCATCGATGCCCTCCCGGCCCTGGCAGGGAATACGGAGCGCAACACTCGTTCCTTTTCCTGGTGTACTGATGATATCCACCGTGCCCCCCAGAGAATGTGCCCGTTCACGCATACCGGTTAAACCAAACGACTTCTTGTCCGAACATACTTCCGGCGAAAATCCGCAGCCATTATCACTGATGTCGAGAGAAACAGTGCCATCGTTTTTATGCAGTGAGATACTGACTGCAGTAGCTGCGGCATGCTTGATCACGTTGTTGAGTGACTCCTGAACAACACGCAAAATTGTCATCGAACAATCACTGCTTCCATTATGGCAGCACTCACCGTTGTAGCCATCACTTTCAAAAGTACAATTGATGTCAGTTGTTGTGATGAACTCGCGGCAGATTGATTCCAGGGCTGCTGACAGACCCACTTCATCAAGGAGTGCCGGTCGCAGGGAGGTACATATCTGGCGGATCGATTCCATCATAGTATGAACACCGCTGTTCAAGTCAAGGAGCGCTGGTGGAATTTCTCCAATCGGGTAGGTTCGCTTGAGCTGTGCAATTGTCAGTGAGAAGAGCGTCAGCGACTGCCCCAGATCGTCGTGCAGTTCGCGGGCAATTCTGAGTCGCTCCTGTTCAATTGATTGAACGACATGGTTGGCATATTCTTTCAAGGCATTTTCTTTACTAACCAGTTCGGTTACATCCTGAAAGGTTCCGATAGATTTGATCACACTCCCATCTACCGTGCGCATGTGGGTGCATTGTTCATGTATGTATCGAAGCTCTTTGTCAGATTTTCTGAAGGTGCGGTAAATGAGATTGTAGGGAATATTTTCTTTTACGGATCGGCTGTACTGATCAACTTTGTACTGACGGTCTTCCGGGTGAATGCACTCCATTACCACGTTATATGAAGCGGATGATTGCGCAGGATCAATGCCGAATATGTGATACACTTCGTCTGACAAGCTCGATGTATTGGTCCTCACATCAAGCTCCCAACTGCCAATATGGGAGATCCGTTGTGCTTCGGTCAGTTGATAGGTGCTATTTTCAATCAACGTTTGCATCTGCTTGCGGTTGCTGATGTCATTCAAAGTGATCCAGCATTCGCCGTTGTGCGCAGATTTCGCCTGTAAATCCGCCCAGAAATATGAGCCATCTGCCCGCACCATGCGTATCTCCCAGGACCGCACCTCGTTGTGTTCAATGATTTGATTACGGTGCAGGTAAAAGACATCCTGATCTTCAGGCACAATGAAGCGATAAAGTGGCTGTCTAATTAAATCATCCCGTTTCACGCCCAGCAGAGAGGCAAGCAGCAGGTTAGCCTCTTTGATCAGCCCTTTTTCAGTAAGCGTCAAATACCCAACCGGCGCCAGGTCATACAGGTCAACGTAGCGAAGCTGCAACGCTTCCAGATCTCTTTGTGTGCGGTGTAATTCCTCATTCTGCATCTCAAGTTCGATCTGATGCACTCCAAGGTTGTGGATGTTTTGCAGATATTCCACGGGAGAATATATTTCCGGAGATGAACCCTCGCATGAGCGAAACTTTTCTTCGGCACGCTTGCGGAGATTTTGAGCTAATTCAGGTAGTGTGGTTGGCATTATGGCATCCTGGACAAACAAAAAACCGGTGCACGGAAATTTCCGCAGCGCCGGTTTATATGGGTATCAATCAAAATAAATGTTGACAGAAGTATGTGTCAGGAGGAGTTTTTTCTGTCTGTCTGTCTGTCTGTCTGTCTGTCTGTCTGTCTGTCTGGAATATGGCCACTTGAGATACCTCACAAAAAACTAACGCCACTCTATGCTTATTTTTTGCAAAAGTCAAAAAACTGTCATTCCGGTAAACAACAGGTTTGCCCGTTCATCCCCAATAACCAGAATCGAGTGCATTAATACTGTTCCTGTCTTTGCAATAGTGTTGTCACGTCCGGCATAGCTGTCTCCTGCATAAAACTATCCTGGCTTCCCTCATTCTTAACTATTAACCTTCTGCTTGACTAAAATAACGATATCGCATACGATACCACTATGCTGAAAAAGCGCGTCGTCATTGATACCAATATACTGTACGCCGGTCTGTATTCTTCCACCGGTGCTTCATTTCAATTGCTCCGCCTTATTCGAACCGGTCAGGTAATCCCTTGCATTTCCGTAACACTGGTCATGGAATACGAAGCAGTATTGTCCACTCACTTACAGGAACTTGATCTTACTCAAGCACAGTTAAACGGTTTTCTTGGTTTTTTTGTTGTTCTATCAGAACGGGTCAAGGTCTTTTATCTCTGGCGACCTGGTCTGCGAGATCCTGGCGACGACATGGTACTTGAAACGGCAGTTGCTGCGAAAGTCGAATTCATTATCACTCACAACATCAAAGGCTTTGCCGGAGCCGAGCGTTTTGGCGTCCGGGTTGTAACGCCCGGTTGGTTCATTCATAATTTAGGAGGTACACTATGAGCACTATGAGTCTTCGTCTCCCTGATTACCTGCATAACAGCATCCGTGCTATTGCTGACAGCGAGCATATTTCTGTAAACCAACTCGTTACAACCGCCATCGCCGAAAAAGTCTCTGCTCTGGCTACTGAAAAATATCTGAACGCCATGGCGGCCAATGGTTCTGCCAAGGTTTTTGATTCAGTCATGGCCAAGGTCAAAAGCCGTTCTCCTTTGCCGGGGGATGAGTTGTAGTTTCACCCTTCCACACTATCCCTCAGCATATCCCGCAACTTATCAAAATTATAAGGTTTGTTGATCAGTCCGGCAATCTCATCACGGGGAATATGAGAGGTGATTCCAAGTACTGCCGACAGCACATTATGATTCTAAAGTCCGTTCGCCCTGAGCCGTGAGCTTGTCGAACGGTCGAAGGGTTATAAGGAATTTTGCAAGAGCCTCTGTAGTAAAATAATTGTAGCACACAAAAAGAGCCGCCCGCAGGCAGCCCTTTTTGTGTTTCGTGTGGAATACAGCCGCAATGCTACCGTTTTTCCTCGGTCACTTCCTCATACCATTTGGGGTGGTGGTGCTTCGCCCACGAGCGGGTAACCCTGCCCCACAGCATCGCTTCCAGCGTACCGGGATTACCGATGGTCGCCAGATACACATGGACGACCACAAACATGATCGAACCGACGAACATTAAACCGTGCATCATTAATGACACCTGGACAAGCATACGGGGAAACAGGGATGGCGCCCAGATGAATACACCGGTTACCCCCAGAATTGCCGTGGCCATGCCGATGAAGACGGCGAACATCTTCTGGCCGGCGTTGAATTTTCCGACGCTCAAGTGTACCTCTTCGCGCGTCAGGTAGCCCCCCATGGAACGTACCCAGGTGCGGTCATCCTCGTTGAATTCGGTGGTACGGGTCCGGTTGTGCATGAACAGCATCAGCGAGCTGAAGAAAAACAGGATGCCGGCAACCTTGTGAATAAAAATGGCATTACTGCCGCCACCGAAGAGATTGAAATAGCCGGTAAACAGCCGCGAGTAGAGGCCGAGCCCCGACAGGAGCAGGGTGAAAAAGGTCACCGTCACGAACCAGTGCAGCACCCGCTCGTACGTGTTGAAACGATCAATATAGTTAGTCGACATGGCCATCCTCCTTATGCCCTTCACCTTCATCCAGTTTTTTCGGCCCGATGGTTACATAGTGCAGCAGCATGGCTCCGATGCTGCCCCAGAAACCGAGAATGCCGAGCGGCTTGATGACATCCTTCCAGAGGAAGATCGACAACGGGATATGCGGATTTGCCGGTAGGCCGTACTGTTCCGGTGGCCCTTCCAGTGCGTAGACAACTCCCAGACCATTCAGATCATCGACACCGTAGAGGGTTTTCTTGGCGGCGGTGGCTTTGGCAATCAGATCGGATCGCTTGCCGTAGGCCAGTGTTTCGGTCGGGCAGGCTTTGGCGCAGGCCGGGGTCATGCCGCCGCCGATGCGGTCAAGGCAGAGATGGCACTTGGAAACCTTGTCGTCAGCACCGTAGCGCGGGATGTTGAACGGACAGGCCGAGACGCAGTATTTACAGGAGATGCACTTTTCCTTGTTGAAACCGACAATGCCGTCTTTGGTGCGGTAGAGCGCGCCGGGCGACGGGCAGACCTTCATGCAGCCGGCATCGCCGCAGTGCATGCAGCGCTCGTTGAAGAAGCGCCAGGTGAGCTCTCCCGATGTCTCATTTTCCACGAACTTGATCCGGTTGTAGAGCGCCGGGGTCAGGTCGCGCGGATTCTCGAAGGTGCCTTTGTTTGAGGTCTTGTCGGCTTCAAGTTTGTTCCACTGCTTACAGGCCACCTGACAGGAGCGGCAGCCGATGCAGCGCGACGTATCGACGAGAAATCCCTTGCGGGCAGCTTGATTGATCGTGTCGGCCATGGCTTACCCCTTTCTCGTGATCCCGACCATAAACGCCTTGGTCTCCGGGATCATCGTGTTGGCATCGCCCGCAGTAGGGGTCAGCAGATTGGCGGCGTCGCCCACGCCGGGGGTGTGCCAGCCAAAGCACCAGGGAAGGCCGATCTCATGAACCGTGCGGTCACCGATTTTGAACGGCTTTATACGCGGAGTTACCATCGCCACCGCTTCAATCTTGCCGCGAGCCGAAGCGACCTCGATTATGTCGCCATTGCTGATGCTCTTCTCCTTGGCCAGTTCGACGCTGATCTCGCAGAACTGGCGCGGCTGCAGCTCCAGCAGCCAGGGGGTGTTGCGGGTCATGACACCGGTCTGCCAGTGCTCGGTGACCCGGTAGGTGGTTGCAACCAGCGGGAAGCGCACATCGCAGGTGGCCAGTACGTCTTCCTTGATATTGGCATCGCTGAATATTTTGCAGGCCGGATTGGTCATCTGCTTGGAGAAGAAATTCTCCGGCACCGGACACTCCACCGGTTCGTAATGCTCGGGGAACGGGCCGTCGCGCAGCCCCGCCCCGAAGATTGCCGCCACGCCGTCGGCCCTCATGATGAACGGCTTGCGCCCTTCCTTCTCGTTTGACATGGGCGGCCAGGGGCCGTCCGGCACATCGCCGACCCAGGCACCCAGGGCTCCGGTCGGCTGCACGGCGGTCGGATTCCAGTAGACCACCGCTTTCTTGATGTTATACGGCTTTCCGTCCGGATCACAGGAGGCGCGATTGTAAATGATGCGGCGGTTGACCGGCCAGCACCAGGCCCATTCCGGGAACATCCCCAGTCCGGTGGGATCCTTTTTGACCCGGCGGGCCATCATGTTCCCTTTTTCGTTGTAGCTCTGGCAGTAGATCCAGGAACCGCAGGAGGTGCTGCCGTCCGCCTGCAACATGGCGAAACCGCCCACCAGTTCTCCCTTTTTGCCGAGCATCTTCTTGGGCGTACCGGGTGGCGGCGGTGGCGGTGCCTTTTCTCCCGGCTTGAGCGGCTTGGGCTTCTCCTCAACATCTTCAAGGAAATAGCCGTTGATCTCCTTGGCCACGGCGTGAATATCGACCGACTTGATTGTGCCGTCAGCCCGTTTGAAGCCGTAGTTCCAGGTCAGGTTGGTAAGCTGCTCCGGCAAAGCGCCGCCCTCTTTGGCGTACATGGCTTTCAGTTTCTGGAACAGCTCGTGGATGATCTCGGCATCAGGCTTGGACTGGCCGAGCGGCTTGACCGCCGCAGTGCGCCACTGGGCCCAGCGGCCGGAGTTGGATACGCTCCCCTCTTTCTCGAACGAAGCAGCCGCCGGCAGGAAGAATACCTCGGTCTTGACGGTTGCCGGATCCATCCCCGGACCTTTCCAGAAGGAGGCGGTCTCGTTGTCGAACAGGTTGGTTGTCACCATCCACTCCAGTTTTGCCAGGGCGTTACGCACCTTGGTGGAGTTGGAGCCGGAACAGGCCGGATTCTGCCCCCAGGCGAAGAAGCCCTTGAACTTCCCTTTGATCATGTTGTCGAAGATCATCAGCCAGGAGGCGTTCATTCCCGGATCGAGCTTGGGCAGCCAGGCGTAGCCAAAGTCGTTCTCTTTGGTGGCTTTGGCACCGTAGATGGCCTTCATGTAGCTGACCAGGTACTTGTTGCGGTTCTGCCACCAGTTGGCGCTCTGGGGATCTTTTGATTTTGGTGTGTGTTTCTCAATGTAAGCGGCAGTGTCTTTGAGATCTGCCGACGGCATCGGCATGTAGCCGGGCAGGATATGGAACAGCAGACCGTGGTCGGTGGATCCCTGAACATTGGACTCGCCGCGCAAGGCGTTGATGCCGCCCCCGGCTACGCCCATGTTGCCCAGAAGCAACTGAATAATCGACATGGCGCGGATGTTCTGGGTGCCAACGGTGTGCTGGGTCCACCCCATGGCGTAAAGCGAGGTGCCCGCCTTGTCAGGCTTGCCGGTGGAAGCGTACAGCTTGTACACTTCCATCAGTTTTTCTTTTGGCGTACCGGTAGTTTTGGAAACCAGTTCCGGCGTGTAGCGACCGTAATGCTTCTTCATCAGCTGGAAGACGCTGTTCGGATCCTGCATGGTCGGGTCTTTCAGCGGATTGTCGTCCTTGTCCTTCTGGAACGACCAGGCCTTGGCGTCGTAGCTGCGCTTCTTGGGGTCATAACCGGAGAACAGGCCGGCCAGTTCCCCCGGCATCTTGAATTCACCGTTGACCAGATAGGCGGCGTTGGTGTAGTCCCGCACATACTGCTCAAAATAAAGCTTGTTCTGGATGATGTAGTTGATTAGGCCGCCTAGAAAGGCGATATCGGTACCCGAACGCAAGGGTGCGTACAGATCCGACTTGGCGGCACTGCGGGTGAAGCGGGGATCGACGGTTATTACTTTCGCGCCGGCGTCCTTGGCCTTCATGATCCAGCGGAAGGAGACCGGGTGATTTTCGGCGGGGTTGGCCCCCATAATCAGAATTACGTCAGAGTTCTTGAAATCTATCCAGTGGTTCGTCATTGCACCGCGTCCGAACGACTCTGCCAGAGCCGCAACTGTTGCGCTGTGTCAAATGCGGGCCTGATGTTCAATATACACCAGGCCTAACCCCCTTAAGAATTTTTGATACAGATAGCACTCTTCATTGTCCAGCGCAGCGCTGCCGACCGAGGCCAGGCCCATGGTGCGGTTGACGACAGCCTCGATCTCCTTCTCCACTTCAACCGCGCCGACTTTTTCCTTGATCTTGATCTTGCTGGTGGGGACAAATGAAGCGTCGCGGGCGGTCTTGGTCTTCTTGGCGATCTCGTCCAGCGCCCACTCCCAGGTTACTTCCTTCCACTCGGTTGCACCGGAGGCACGGTACATCGGCTTGGTGACACGGGCCTTGTTATCGCGCAGCTGATAGACTGAGGAGCCTTTGGGGCAGAGCGAGCCTTCGTTGATCGGGTGGTCGGGGTCACCTTCGATGTTGATGATGTTACCCCCCAACGTGTGCACGATCATGCCGCAGCCGACCGAACAGTAGGGGCAGATGGTGGTGGTCTCCTTGGCGTAGCGGATCGGTAGATCCTCCGCCTTGGCCTCCAACGGGGCCAGATTGAGCCCGAAGGTTGCCGCCGCCAGACCGGAACCTGACAGCTTGAAAAAATCACGTCGTGAAACAGCCATACGCACTCCTCCCTTCCATTGATGAAATGGTTGTATCGTTGCCGATGTCAACCATCCCCTTTTCAACAGGAAGGCAACGCCGTTTCCGGCGGTACCCGCAGGCCGCAAGCCATGGAACACAAAGTTCTGTAGGCAGCTACGGCTCGGAGATGGGTGCTGTGAATCAATGCTGCTATCTGAAGCCGAAATATACCATTGTTTTGCAATTATTCAATAAAAATCTCGATTGTACAGGCTCCGTTGCTCTGTGTTTAAAGTATTTTTAAGGATAAACTTATTTTTGCTTATCCCCTTTACGGTATTCCTGCAGAAATGCACCTTTGTATTCGAGAAATTTTCCGTCTCCGATGGCCTGACGTATTTCAGCCATCATTGCCAGGTAGAAGTGTACGTTGTGGATGGCCGAGAGAACCGCCGAAAGCACCTCGTTGGAGACGAACAGGTGGTGCAGGTAGGCACGGGTGAAATTGGCGCAGGTATAGCAGCTGCAACTGGGATCAACGGGGAAAAAGTCACGTTTGTAATTCTTGTTGGTCAGTCTGATTCTGCCGCGCCGGGTAAATAGCGTGGCACTGCGGGCATAGCGGGTCGGGATGACGCAGTCAAACATGTCAATTCCCCGCTCGACGCTCTCCAGAATATCCTCCGGCAGCCCGACCCCCATCAGGTAGCGCGGTTTGTCCTCCGGCAGGTGCGGTGCCGTCCAGCTGACCACCTTTTTCAGCAGTTCCAGACCTTCGCCGACGCTTACGCCGCCGATGGCGTAGCCGGGCAGGTCGAGACGGCGCATCTCTCTGGCGCACATCTCCCGCAGGTCCTCGTAAACGCTCCCCTGCACGATCCCGAACAGCGCCTGACCGTTATCGGTCATGGCATCCCGGCACTGCTTCAGCCAGCGGATGGTCTTTCTGGTGGACTGTTCGGCGTAGCCACGTTCGCACGGGTAGGGGATGCATTCGTCAAAGGCCATGATGATGTCGGCTCCCAGATCCTGCTGAATGCGGGTGGCGGCCGCCGGATCAAGGTAGATTTCTTCGCCGCTGATCTCGTGCCGGAAGAAGACGCCATCCTCAGTGATCCGCTTGTTGGGGAGCGAAAATACCTGAAAGCCACCGGAATCAGTGAGAATCGGTCCTGGCCAGGCCATGAATTTGTGTAGCCCGCCGGCCTTTTTGACCAGCCCTTCTCCCGGCTGCAGGTGCAGATGGTAGGTGTTGGAAAGGATGATCTGAGCGCCGGTTTCTTCGATCTGCACCGGCGTAAGCGGCTTCATGGCGGCGTGGGTGGCGACCGGCATGAAGATCGGTGTCTGAATATCGCCGTGGGACGTGCTGACAATGCCGAGTCGGGCAGCGCTGCGGCGGTCTTTTTTAAGCAGCTTGAATTCCATGAAATCTCCATCCATACACAGAGAGTAAAAAGCCCCCGGCGCGCCTTTAGCACCGGGGGCTTTTCTCAGTAGAGCTGCAACTTCCGGCTCAATTCTTTATCTGCAGAATCAGATCCATCTTGTCTCCGTCGCCGATATGAATCGGGAAGCAGAGTGTTGTGTGGCCATCGGTCACCGGCAGCCCGCCAGCAGGGGGCTTGATGGTCACCGGAGGATTGATGTTCATAATCACACCCATCTGTGACGCCTTGGCGGCCACGTTGCCGCAGACCACGTTGACGAACTCCATGACGGTGTCCTCAAGAACCTCTACCGGCTCGTTTTCAACTGATTTTTCGCTCAGAATTGCCCTGGCAACAGCCTTCTGCAGGTTTTCGGATACGGAGATCAGATAGCGTGCCTCAACATCACCGCTTAAATCCATGGCTGCCAGCATGAAATTGGAAGGGATAACATCGGTGATATAGCATTTGCCAGGGCGAAACTGGAGATCGAGCACGCGGGTGATCATCTTGTACGTCAAATCGGCGGCCATCTCCCATATTTTGCTGTTCGCAACTGTGCCGGGCAGCTCGATACCGTCGGACACGTACTGAGCCTGGTCGGCCTTGAAATCTGCCAGGTGCTGCAGGAGCGAATCTGTGGTCAACGCTCCGACCTGCACCAGGGCCTCACCGATATAGAGATGGGTATTCTTCTGACGGGTGATGACGTCGTTCAGCTGGTTGAGGGTCAGAAATCCCATTTCGACAAGCAGATCCCCCAGTTTCATATCTTTCGACATCTGGGCATTGTGAGCCCGCTCGATATCGGTCTGGGTAATGTACCCCATTGAAACCGCCATCTCGCCGAGTTTGAGATTTTTCTGCTCCTGCAGATCAATCGCCATTATCAGGGAATCCCTGCTGACGATGCTTTGCTCGACGAGAAACTGTCCGAAAAATTTAACAGCCATTATGTGTCCCCTTGATCGTAATATTCATCCGCTCACATTCAATGCTGGAAGGTAAAGACTATCGGTTTCAGAGCTCCCGCAGAATCCGCAGGACGTTTTCGGCTTCAAACGGTTTGGAGATGACGTTTTTTGCGCCAAGTTTAAGCGCCTCGGTGAATTTGTCGCCAACCCCGCCCAGCGAGGTCACCATGACAACTTTTACGTCTTTATCCATGACAGAAAGTGTCCGCAAGGCGGTCAGGCCATCCATGCCGGGCATGTTCATGTCCATGCAGATGATCTCCGGATCCTCAGTGTGATTCATCTTGATCGCCTCTGCCCCGTTTTTGGCATGTCCAACACAGACGAAATCTCCAGACTCGGAAATGATCTTTTCCAGCTGGCGGGCAACCGAAAGACTGTCATCAACTACCAGAACTTTCTTCATTTCGACGTATCCTCCTGGCGGTGACCGCCCCTTACATGGTAATTGATCTTCCAAAAAGGGGGGATTACCGCAAATTTTGTCGATGAATGTATCCGAAAGCAGTTCAAATGTCAAAAGTATGTTTGGCTTTCCATGCGGTTCGGTTTTGTGCTATAGTCCCGCCAAAATTTGTGTAAGGAGAACGTGTACGATGCAGAAAAGTTATCTGTCGGCATGCTGTTTGAGGGCTTGTGGTGTTGCTGTGATGCTTGCGATGGGGACTGTTGCGCTGGCGGCCGAACCTGATGCGAAAAAAGGTGGTGAGTTAGTAGCCGTTGCTACTCCAAAGCCGGTCACTTCAGGGCCTGTAGCCAGGGTAAACGGTGTTGTCATCGACGCGGTTGAGCTGCGCAGGGCGGTGAAAGTGCTGTTGCGCGGCCAGGCGGTACCGGCAGACCAGCAGTCCGCAGTCGATAAACAGGCGCTGGAACAGCTTGTTGCTGCCGAGATTTTGTATCAGGCTGCTGCGAAATCGGAAGTGAAGGATCTGGAAAAGCTGGTCGATGAGAAGGTTGCCCAGGGAAAATCCCGCTTCAAGGATGAGAAGGATTTTGCAAAGGCGATCAAGGATCTTGAAATGGACGAGAAAGACCTGCGTGCCTATACCCGCCGGGACATTATCATTTCAAAATTTGTGGAATCGGTCATGGTGCCGAAGGTGAAGGTGCTGCCCGCAGATATCCGTGCATTCTATGACCAGAATCCTGAGCGGTTCTCTCGTCCCGAATCGGTGAGAGCCAGTCATATCCTGATTGCGGC
>Ga0194061_1001876_pt1 | contig 11864 bp, 12 predicted proteins | sample SepL2221m_MetaG_FD_163423 | JGI IMG/M metagenome (GOLD analysis project Ga0194061, IMG submission 163423) | Anoxic zone freshwater microbial communities from boreal shield lake in IISD Experimental Lakes Area, Ontario, Canada - Sep2016-L224-21m | ecosystem: Environmental > Aquatic > Freshwater >...
CTCTTAACCGAGCCGATAGCCTTAGCCTCTGCACGCACGAAATTGCGGGTGTAGCTCAATGGTAGAGCCCCAGCCTTCCAAGCTGGCCATGCCGGTTCGATCCCGGTCACCCGCTCCATTTTGCCTCAATTTGTAATAGCCCTTCCGACAAGTTGCGAAGTGAAATTACCTCTTAACGTAACCGCGTCATCAAAAGTGTCACTTCCGCTTCCGACTGTTGCCGTTATTGAGAAATCAGCTGTAGTTTCCAAGCCGCTAATCAAAATTTTCACCAAGATACTGCTTTCGACTTTCTTTAGATCCATAGACGATCTAACTGAAAGCCCATTGAGCACTAGATATTGACTATGGATTGCCTGAACCGTTGGACTCGTGGCAAAAGTTATTCTCAAAGAACGAGAGTCTGATAAAACACTTTCACCATAGATCAAAATATCTACCATGTAGCTATTGCCTGCTTTAAAGTTACCGATTGGACTTGATGTTCCATATACCGGTGCGACAAGCATTAATGTCGAAAAAGTAATCGCTCCCCAAATAACTTCTGAAGGTCCTGTCGCGCCTTGCGCACCTGCTGTTCCAGCGGTTCCGGTTTCACCAACAAGCCCCTGAATTCCTCTGTCCCCCTGCAATCCTTTATCGCCATTTGAACCAGAGTTTCCCTGTGAACCTTGTGCACCTTGTAGCCCTTGTAGCCCTTGTAGCCCTTGATCTCCATTCAATCCTGCACTCCCATTATTTCCTTGCAGGCCACGTTCGCCATTTGCTCCAGCAGTTCCGTTAGTTCCATTTATTCCAGATGTACCTGCGATTCCGTTAGTTCCATTAGTACCTGATGAACCGGTTGCACCGATTGCACCTGTGGCGCCTGTAGGACCGGCTCCTCCGGCACCAGAACTTCCCGGTGCGCCAGTTGCACCAACTGGACCGATCGCACCTGTTTCACCTTTACTTCCTGCAATTCCGGCAGTTGAAGTTGATGTTGCACCACGCTCCCCGGCTTTGCCATCAACGCCAACTGGTCCCATGGGGCCAACAGCTCCGCGCATTGAAACCGGAAGTGGCCACTTTCCTAAAGTTTTTGGGCCATAAAGATTCATTGCAGTTTTATCAATATAGAAATCACCGTTAATGCCTAGCGATGCCGCCGGTACGCCTTTTCCATTTAGTAATGTATTAATGATGGAAGTTGCGGTGCGTCCGGCAGCGAAAGTATTAGAAGGAAATATAAATAATGGGATCAATAAGCCGACTGATAACGCGGCCACGATCTTCTTTAAGGAAGTGCTGAAAGGCATTTTCGTACCCCCGATCAGGGGCTAATTAGCCCCTGCAGGGAATTGAGGGACTTGGTGCTTAAAGCATGCGCTCGGGGCTCCGCTTAAACAAGGACGCCAGCACTCATAAGACACCAAAACTCTAAGCCAGTTTTAAGGTTTATTCATTACTCTCCCCAGTATTCAGGAGTTATCTGCTCCTATCTGGATGCGAAGGCATCTAGCGCAAGATCTCGATATTGATTCGAAAGAATTGGTCACAGCAAAGGAGCAAAATGTTTAATACGAAAATGGCTTCAATAGTTCTAGCAACTGCAATGTCACTGGGAACAGTTTCTGTTGCAACTGCTGCACCAACTACCGGAATCTCCGGCGGAATTTCTACAGTACTTTCAACTTTAGTTTCAAAGGGAACAATTACCCAAGCCCAAGCAGATGCAATTATTGCTGCGATTAAAGCAACACCAAAAGCAATTGCACCCGCTAAGCCATCAGTTGGAACACGACCATCAATCGGTGGCATGACTGGTGGAAAAGAAATGGGCGAAGGCCATGAAGGTATGGGTGGCTTTGGGGCGCACGACGCAGCCCGCCAGGCAGTCATCACTTCAACACTTGGTCTAACTGCAACTGACCTACAGGCCGCACGAGTTGCAGGTAAATCTCTTGCTGCGCTTGCCGGTAATACAACAAAAACAGATGCATTAATCACAGCACTTACTAATTATGATTCGATGCAAATTGATGCTTCAGTAACTGCAGGACACCTTGATGCCACTAAAGCAACTGCGCTAAAGACAAAGCTTAAGGCCCGAATTACTGCAGAAGTTAATCACGTTGGTGGGCCTGAGGGCTTTAACAAGCGTGGCATGGCTCCTGTAGTGCCAGCAAAGCCAAGCAACTAACGCTTCTTCCCCGATACAAACTAACGGCTCCTGCGTAAATCGCGGGGGCCTTTAGTTTTTTCTGCGAGAATGCGCTTATGCGAATTCATATCGGAAGTGACCATGCTGGCTTAGATTTTAAAGGCGTCATTATTAAACACCTTGAATCAAATGGCCACGAAGTAATTGATCACGGCCCACACTCTTTTGATCCACTAGATGATTACCCGGTCTTCTGTATTCCGGCAGCACAAGGTGTTGTGGATGATCCAGGCTCGCTCGGGATTGTTCTCGGTGGTTCTGGAAACGGTGAGCAGATCGCGGCAAACAAAGTTAAAGGAGTTCGCGCAGCCCTGGTCTGGAGTCTAGATACCGCCGTACTTGCCCGCGAGCACAACAATGCAAATGTGATTTCAATTGGTGGGCGCATGCACACCGAAGAATTCTGCCTACAACTTGTTGATGCATTTATCGGGACTAAATTCCCGGGTGATGAGCGACATGTACGCCGAATTAACCTAATGTCAAAATATGAAGAGACCGGAAAGATTTAACTCCGTTTTAGATATTTCAGGTCAGTAACAATATGGCCCTTGGTTAGGCCTTTCTCTTCAAATCTAGTTTCTGGACGAAACGAAGGTTTTGGGATTACCCCACCTTCGAACAAATCTGACATGGCAAACTGCTCTTGAACCCAATTTGCGTAATCAAGCCAATCAGTTGCAATGTGTATGTAGCCCTTTGGTTTTAATTTCTTAGCGATTAACTCTATGAAGTCTTGTTGAACAATTCGCCGTTTCCAATGTTTGCTCTTGGGCCAAGGATCTGGGAAATAAAGATGAATAGCATCCAAAGTTTCATCTGACATAAGTTCGGCGAGCAATACTCGGGCATCTTCGTTTATTAATCGGATGTTGGAAAGTCCAAAATCATTTATTCGAGCCAACAAAGCACCAATTCCTGGTCGATGAACTTCAACCGCCAGAAAGCCAATCTCGGGGAATGTTCGAGCAATCTCGGCGGTTGCCTCCCCCATTCCAGTTCCGATCTCCATTATCACTGCCTTGGAATCCGGAAAGATTTCGGCAGGAATTATTTGATGATCTGGCGTAATCCCAAATTGATCCCAAAAACGATCGGTTGCCGTTTGCTGGGCTGCGGTAATTCGGGTTCCACGCAAGCGAAACGAGCGATTGCTGGGGCGAATGAACTCGGGGGAACTCATGTGGGCATTCTAATGAAGCCTAGATAAGGTTGGTTCATGCCTGGATTAAATATTGCAAGAAGCGAAGCCCAAGAACGAAGCAAGCACCTTCAAGTTCACAGTTATGTGGTGAGTATTGATGTCTGCCATGGACCAGAGAACTTCATTGCGAAGACCATCGCAAAGTTCAGCTGTAACACCCCTGGCTATGACACATTTATTGATGCCGTGGGCAAGCGAATAATCTCGGCAACGCTAAACGGTTCGCCAGTTGATGTCTCTAACTATGACGGTGAGAGTGTTTTCTTAAAGGGGCTGGCCGCTGAAAACGAATTAATTATTGAAATTGAAGGCGAATATTCAAAGACTGGTGAAGGTCTTCAATATTCAGTTGACCCTGCAGATAACGAGGTCTACCTCTATTCACAAGGCGAGACCGCATATATCCGCAGAATGTATCCGTGCTTTGATCAGCCAAGTTTGAAGGCCTCATTCACATTAACTGCAACCGTCCCAAGCCATTGGGAAGTTATCTCAAACTCCCCCGTGAAATCTAAGTCCGATATTGCAGATAAGAAATCAGTCTGGGAATTTCTTCCAACCCCACGTATTTCAACTTACATTACCGCGATGATCGCTGGACCTTACTATCACGTGCACGACGAGTATGTTGGCGAGAAGACCGTTCCTCTTGGAATCTACTGTCGCAAATCTTTAGCACCATCACTTGATCCAGAGGATATCTTCCTAGTTACCAAGCAAGGGTTTGCCTACTTCGAAAAAGTTTTCGGACTGGCTTATCCATTTGAGAAGTACGACCAGATTGCCGTAGTTGATTTCAACTGGGGCGCAATGGAGAACTCTGGCGCAGTTACTTTCTTAGAAAATCTACTTGTCTTTAGAAGCAAGGTAACCGAGCGTATGTATGACGCTCGTGCAAATACCATTCTTCACGAGATGGCCCATATGTGGTTTGGCAACATGGTCACCATGGAATGGTGGGATGACTTGTGGCTTAATGAATCATTCGCTGAATGGTCATCACACTTGGCATCTGCCGAAGGAACTCGCTTTGTAAATGCCTGGACCGGCTTTAACTCAGAACGGAAGAATTGGGCTTATCGCCAAGATCAACTCTCATCAACTCACCCAATCGTCTCAGACATGATTGATATCGAAACGGTAAATGCGAACTTTGACGGCATTACTTACGCAAAGGGTGCTTCAGTTCTACAACAACTTGTTGCCCACGTTGGGCGCGATAACTTCATCAAGGGCCTGCAAAAGTACTTTGCTAAGCATGCCTTCAAAAACACAACGCTCGATGACCTACTAGTTGAATTATCTGCAACAAGCGGTCGCGATCTAAAGCCTTGGGTTTCGACCTGGCTTCAAACTGCTGGCGTAAACACACTTCGCCCAGTTCTAGAAATCGCTGGAGATAAATACTCTTCAATAACAATTAAGCAAGAAGCACCTCTGGTTCCGGCAGGTTCGCGAGAACTACGCCCACACCGTCTTGCTGTTGGTTTATATGACGTTAAGGGTGATGCAGTTGTCCTTCGCAAATCTGTTGAACTCGATGTCGCTGGTGAAAATACTTCAGTCACCGAGCTTGCTGGTGAAGGTGTTGCAGACCTACTTCTCATCAATGATCGCGATCTTTCATATGCAAAATTGCGCCTAGATGACCGCTCTATTGCAACCCTTAAGTCGCACCTGGGCAAGATTTCTGATGGCCTAACTCGTGCCCTCTGCTGGGCAATTTCATGGGACATGCTGCGCGATGCTGAACTTTCAGCAACGGACTTTATTGATATCGCGCTTGCTGGACTTCCGGGCGAGAGCGACATTGTTGTCGTAACAGTTATCGGAACCCAATTAAATACTGCTGTTGAACTCTATGCCCACCCAACCCATCGCGATGCCTTGCGTGAGAAGGTTGCAACTGGCCTGGAATCACTTATGAATAGCGCAAAGCCAGGAAGTGATCACCAACTGCAATTCACCAGAGCATTTGTTGCCAACGCTGCAACCAGTGCCCACGGCGATCGCATCCGAGAATTACTAAACGGCAAACTTACTGGCTTACAAGTTGATGCAGATTTACGTTGGACGCTGGTGACCGCATTAACCGAGCGCGGACTATTTACCAAGGCCGAGCTTGATGCTGAACTAGCAAATGACAACACAATCAACGGTCAGCTTGGACATGCATTGTGTCTCGCTGCGCAACCTACAAAAGAGGCGAAGGCTGCTGCTTGGAAAACTCTCACTACAGAGGAAATTTCGAGTTCAATTCGTTCTTCAATCTTGCGTGGATTTATGCGTCCGCTCCATAGAAATCTTCTGAGTGATTACGTTGATACCTACTTTGGGCTATTGATCGAGATGTGGGGCAAAAAGTCCTACGACATCTCAAGTAAGTTCGTAGAAATGCTCTATCCAATTTATGAGACCAATCCAGCAACACTTGATAAAACCGTTAACTGGCTTGCGACGACTGGCAAGGGTTCACCAGCTGGCTTAATTCGGTTAGTTAGTGAATCGCGAGATTCCTTGGCCAGAGCCCTAAAGGCTCAAGCGAAAGATGCCTGAAATAAATTAAAGAATGTGAGTTAAGTCAGATCTCTTAGCTTTGCGATCTGCTGTGCCTAGATAGGCGATTCCACTTATAACTAAGAAGAGTGCGATCGGTGCAACAATGAAATAAAGCACGGCCATAATCGGTGTCAAACCTTTTCCAGGCATCGCACCATCTTCTTGATTGATCATGTGAAGTGATGCGTTGGCAAGGTGCTGGAAATGATTGATTAGCATGGTGTGATCTTATAAGAAAAAAACTTAAGCGCTTGCCGCGGCCGCAACGCCCAGGTCGACGCCAAATGGTTTTAGGTATGAGACCCATCGGGAATCAGCTTTTCCAGTTCCCAGGATTCGCCATGCAGCACCTGCTGGTTCACGAGGTAGCGTTCGAAGTTTCCAACCAATCTCTTTGAGGGTGCGATCGGCCTTTGCATGATTACAACGATGACAAGCTGAGACAACATTCTCCCAAGTGTGAGCACCACCACGACTTCTCGGAATTACGTGATCAATTGAAGTGGCAGGAGCGGTGCAATAAACGCAACGTCCACTGTCGCGAGCAAAGAGGGCGCGACGGGAAAGTGGAACTGAGTGACGATAAGGGATACGAACAAATCGAGTTAATTTAACGACCGCTGGCAGGACAACTTCACCGCCGGAATAATGCAGAACTGTGTCTGATTCTTCGATCATTGTGGCACGTTGATTTAAGACGAGTATTAGCGCTCGTCTTTCTGAAACGACACCTAGTGGCTCGTAGGTGGCATTCAGGACCAGAGTTTGTGGCACCGAACGTTCTCCCTTGGGTCCAACGCGTGGCTCGCGTTGTTGGGTAAATACTGCCTTACCGAGCCGAAAAAATCTCGCATTTCTGGTGAATAGAAGGTTTATTCTCGCCCTATGACCCTTAGCCATAATGCCCAAAAGGCCTACGACTGGTTCGCCGGCGCCCCGCTCCACATCGTCGTCATTATTGTCATAGCGCTGCTACTCCAGAAAATCGGGGCCCGTGCAATCACTCGTGGGCTAAATCGAATCGCCGATGCTGACTTTGTGCCTGGTCCCCGTCGCGGATTACAACGGCAACGCGAACGTGCCAAGACTGCTGGCACGGTTCTTCGTTCGGCAATGAATGGCACCATCTGGTTAATCGCATTAACAATGATCTTAAGTGAATTTGGCTTGAACCTTGGTCCGGTAGTTGCCTCTGCCGGTGTAATCGGTGTCGCACTTGGCCTTGGTGCTCAAACAATTGTCAGAGATGTTCTCTCTGGAATATTCATGTTGATCGAAGATCAGTGTGGTGTTGGTGACGAAATTGATGTCATGGAAGTCAAAGGTGTTGTTGAATCAGTAGGTCTACGTATCACAACTGTTCGGGCAAATGATGGCACTCTTTGGTATCTGCGCAATGGTGAGATTTTAAAGATTGGCAATAAATCCCAACCCAAGCACTAACTATTTTTACTAGGAGTACTACCAGTGGCCTTAAGAAATAATCAAGTAACAGTTGTTGGCCTTGGTGCAATTGGCTTGCCAGTCGCGATTAACTTGGCAAAATCTGGTGCACCGACCTTTGTCTGGAATAGATCACAGGCCCCAACAGATAAAGCGGTCGCTGCAGGTGCGACACAATTTAAGAACCTTTCCGATAACGATTCTGCAATTGTGCTAACTGTTCTGCCAGATCTGCCGCAAGTTGATGAAGTTCTCGCAAACGGTTTAGAAGAATCCATGAAATCTGGTGACGTACTCGTTGTAATGGGGACGGTTTCACCAATCAAAGTTGCCGAACTCGCAAAGCGCCTATCAACCAAGGGAATTCGACTTCTCGATGCCCCAGTAAGCGGAGGTGATGTGGGAGCACAGAACGCAACGCTCTCGATCATGGTCGGTGGCGATGCGAAGGATTTAGCAGATGTACTGCCTACCTTCGAAAAAATTGGCCAAACAATTAGACATCTTGGGCCAGTTGGCGCTGGCGAAATGGCCAAAGCCTGCAATCAAATCATCGTTGCAGCAACGCTCACTGCTATCGCCGAAGCCATAACTCTCGGCCGTCGCGCTGGGCTTGATACAACCGTGCTTATAGATATTTTGGCGGGCGGCCTTGCTGGATCGCAAGCCCTAAATGTGAAGCGATCCAAGATTGAATCGAATGATTACACCCCAGGTGGGGCCGCGAACTTTCAATTGAAGGATCTACGATTCGCACTTGAAGCCGGCGCTGCGACCGGCACTTCACTGACTATGACAGAGGAAGTAACAAAGCTTTATACCGCACTGGTTGAATCAGGCAATGGCGGATTAGATCACAGCGGAATTATTAGAGAAATTGAACGTCGTAGTAAGTAAGCAGTAAGTAAGCAGTAATTAATTATCCGGTGCGTTCTTCATGGAGTGCGCCGCGTATTGAAAGTACTTCCATAACTCTTCGCGTAACTCTTCGGCAATCTCTGTTTTTATTACGGCCGCATGCATGCACGCAAGCCAGGCATCATGCTCGGGTGTCGATATATGAAATTCGGCATGGCGCATGCGAAGTCTTGGATGGCCACGGGTTTTCGAATAGGTATCTGGTCCGCCCCAATATTGCTCTAGAAATAATTGCAAACGCTCTGCCGCCCCAGCCAAATCATCGGCTGGATACATCGGGCGCAATATGGGATTTGCTTCCACTTCCCTATAGAAGTTAGCCACCAGCGCTTTAAAGGTTGGCGCACCACCAACTCGTTCATAGAAAGATACTTCACTCACGCAGAAACTAATTCCTTAACGGAGTCCTTTGACTTACCAATCTGCAAGACAAAGTAAGAAGTTATTACGCAGAGGAAGCCACTGATGTAGAAGGCCCAGGTGTAATCACCAAACTTGGTATGAATTACCGCTGCACCAAAGGCAGCGATAGCACCACCGATTTGGTGAGATGCGAAGACCCAGCCATAAACAACTGTTCCGCGTTCTGCACCAACTACGTGGCGACACAGCAAGACTGTTGGTGGAACCGTTGCTACCCAATCCAAACCGTAGAAAATAATAAATACCAGAGTTGATGGATGCGGGCTAGCAAAGAGAATGTGAGGCAACAAGAAGAGCGATAGTCCGCGCAATAAGTAATAGAAAAAGAGCAACTTCCTCGGATCAATTCGATCAGTTAGCCAACCAGAAAATAGCGTGCCAATCACATCAAAGACGCCGATCAAAGCCAACAAACTAGCAGCCGTTACTTGTGGCATTCCGTGATCACCACAGGCTGGGATGAAGTGGGTGCCAACTAACCCAGATGTTGAAAGTCCGCACACCATAAATGATCCTGCCAGATACCAAAAGTCCCTAACCTTCATCGCATCTCTAAGTGTTACAACTGCAAGCTTGCCGGCATTGCGTTTGATTTGAAGTGGTTCACTCCATCCATCCGGTGCGCCATAAGCACTAACCCCAGCAGAAGATGGCCGTTCTTTAAGAAAGATAAAGATGAGTGGAATCATTACGAAAGCACCGCTTGCAACGGTTATAGAAACACTCTTCCAGCCATGGTGCACGGCAAGATAGGAAAGTCCTGGCAGAAATATAAGTTGTCCGGTTGCACTTGCTGCAGTCAATCCACCAATTACTAGACCTCTGCGTTGCACAAACCAACGATTTGCAACCGATGCGGCGAAGACAAGTGCCATCGCGCCAGTTCCAACACCAACAACAACTCCCCAAAGTAAAACCAGGTGCCATGGCGATGTCATCCAGATCGTGCCAAGGGCGCCAGAACCAACTACAGCCAGGGCTGACATAACAACTTTGCGAATCGTAAAGCGCTCCATCAGGGCTGCGGCAAATGGCGCCGTCAAACCAAAGAGCAGAACGTTTACTGATATCGCAAGTGAGATTTGCTCGCGATTCCATCTAAATGCTTGTTGAAGCGGGATTATTAATACCGAGGGCGCAGAACGAAATCCAGCAGTAGCGACAAGAGTCAAAAAGGTAACGCCGGCTGCGGTCCAGGCTGGGTGAATTCGTTTAGTTTTCAAGAGCTTATTCCTCTAGGTAAGAATTAAGAATTGCGCGTTCATCTTCACGCAACCTACGAGACTTCTTCGTCTCAAGATCTACAGCTACTTGAACCGTCTTAACGTGAGCATGCAAACCAGCTTTACTTGAAATGTCATACTCAAGATCGAACGCTGCTCCCCCGATTTTTGAGACCCAGATTGAGATATCAAAGTCATGGTTCGTTTCATATATAGGTAACTTGTAATCAACTTCAGCGCGAGCCACGACCATGTCATCAAATACTGGTGGCAGACCTTTTTCCACGCGAGATTTCCAGAACATATCGATACGTGCTTCCTGTACAAAAGTTAAGTACTTCGCATTATTCACATGACCAAAAGCATCTAGGTCATCCCAGCGAATAAATTGCTTGCTTAGATAGCGCATCAGCGAGTGAGCTTTCTATAAGTAACTCGGTGCGGACGGGAGGCTTCAACTCCAAGTCTTGCTACTTTATTTTCTTCATAAGATTCAAAGTTGCCCTCAAACCAGAACCATTGTGAATCGCCCTCATAAGCCAAGATGTGGGTTGCAACGCGGTCCAAGAACCAGCGATCGTGCGAGATAACCACCGCACAACCCGGAAATTCAAGTAGGGCGTTTTCAAGTGAACCGAGTGTTTCAACATCAAGGTCATTCGTTGGCTCATCGAGTAGAAGTAAGTTGCCACCCATCTTTAACGTAAGCGCCAAGTTCAACCGGTTGCGCTCACCACCCGAGAGAATTCCAGCGGCTTTCTGTTGATCCGGACCTTTAAAACCAAATGCAGAAACGTAAGCGCGTGACGGCATTTCAACTTGGCCGACTTTTATAAAGTCCAAACCATCTGAAACAACTTCCCACAAACTCTTCTTGGGATCGATGCCACCGCGCGACTGATCGACGTAGGAAATCTTTACAGTCTCGCCAATCTTTACATTGCCACTATCTGGTTGTTCCATGCCAAGAATTGTTTTAAATAACGTCGTCTTACCGGCACCGTTTGGTCCGATAACTCCGACAATGCCGTTGCGTGGCAAGGTAAATGAAAGATCATCGATCAATAACCGCTCGCCAAAGCCCTTCTTCAAATGTTCAACTTCAACAACAACATTTCCAAGGCGTGGTCCCATCGGAATTTGAATCTCTTCGAAATCTAATTTGCGAGTTTTTTCTGCTTCCGCAGCCATCTCTTCATACCGAGCCAGACGCGCTTTTGATTTAACTTGGCGACCCTTAGCATTCATGCGAACCCATTCGAGTTCTTCAGTCAGACGTTTTGCACGCTTGGCATCCTTCTGGCCTTCGATCTTTAAACGTGTTGACTTGGTATCTAAATAAGTCGAATAGTTACCTTCGTATGGATAAGCACGCCCACGGTCGAGTTCTAGAATCCATTCAGCAACGTTGTCCAAGAAATACCTATCGTGCGTGATCGCAACGACAGTGCCTGGATATTTGCTCAAGTGTTGCTCGAGCCAAAGTACTGATTCAGCATCAAGGTGGTTTGTTGGTTCATCTAGTAATAACAAATCTGGTTGTTGCAATAACAATTTGCAGAGCGCAACACGGCGACGTTCGCCGCCAGATAGAACGGAAACATCCGCGTCCCCCGGAGGACAGCGAAGCGCGTCCATGGCTTGTTCTAATTGAGAATCTAAATCCCAAGCATTTCGGTGATCGAGTTGCTCCTGCAGCGTTCCCATTTCAGCAAGCAAACTGTCATAGTCCGCATCGGGATTAGCCATCTCTTCACTTATTTGATTGAAGCGAGCCATCAAAGCCATAGTCTCGGCAACGCCCTCTTGCACATTTTCTAATACGGTTTTTGTGTCATCTAGTGGTGGCTCTTGTAACAAGATACCAACTGTGTAACCGGGTGATAAAAAT
>Ga0194061_1001878_pt1 | contig 11858 bp, 7 predicted proteins | sample SepL2221m_MetaG_FD_163423 | JGI IMG/M metagenome (GOLD analysis project Ga0194061, IMG submission 163423) | Anoxic zone freshwater microbial communities from boreal shield lake in IISD Experimental Lakes Area, Ontario, Canada - Sep2016-L224-21m | ecosystem: Environmental > Aquatic > Freshwater >...
CGTCGACAGTTTCTTGCGCGCCGGCCGTTGTCACCAGAAGGCTGGTAAAAAGCAGGGCAGGCATCAGGACTGGGGACGTTCGTCGTTTGCTCATGGAGTGGGAGTTATTTCGGTTGGTGAAAGTTTCCGGGTTCCAGGTGTCCTTGCCGATTGGGTCCCTTGGGCGCCGCTGGCGATGCGTCTTGTGCCGTGCCCCCGGCGAATCTGTCGTTCCAAATGAAGGGGAACGTGAATACGCATCATTTGAGCTTGGCCGGCAATGCAATCTTGGCATTCCCCTTGAGCATGCCTGCCGCCTCCGGCGACGCCGTCGTCAGGTTACTCAGGGAAACCGCCCCGACCGCCTGCGCCAGCGCCTTTGCGGCCTCGTCGGAAATCTCCTTCACTCCGTCGAGCTTGAGTTCGCCCTCGTGAGTGGCGAAGGCTTTCGCCGCTTCGGCGGATAGCGACTGCACGCCGGAGAGATCGAGTTTGCCCTTTTGGGTCGCGAGCGCCTTGGCGACGTCGTCGGGGATCGAGGCCAGCTTCTTGAAGTTCACGTCCCCAGGTTGGCGGGCGTATTTGGCGGCCAGCGCCGCCGAGGTCAGCGACGTCAGGCTGGGAAGCACTTGGATCCGGTCCTTGCAGTCGGCGAGTGCCTGGGCGACCGCGGGGGTGATCTCGGCGACGCCATTGAGCGAACTGTGCGGTCCACCTTCGCGACGCAAGGCCGCGACGGCAAGCGACGGCGAGGTGAGTTTCTTCAGTCCGTTGAGGTCAACGCAACGGCACGGTGGTGTCTGGATCTGCTTCGCAAGGGCCCGGGCCGTCTCGTCGGTGAGTTCGGGGCCGAAAAGTCGGATGTCGAGGATGCCGTTGCCTGACGCGAGCGCGGTTGCGGTGGCGGGGGAGATCGTCTTCAGTCCCCACATCCGCATGTTGGTGAAGGGGCCCGACATGGCCGCGGCTGCCTCGGGAGTAATTGATTCCAAACTGTGCATGCCGAAGCCGTGGCGGCTCGCGACGATCGCCGCGCCGGCCTCGGGAGAGAGTTCCGTCAGCCCGATGTCAATCCAGCGATAGGGTTGCTTGCCATCCTTGTCACGTGCCTTGAGGTCTGCTGGCGGGTTGAGCGCCCGGGCGATCTCGGGCGTGATCCGCTGCACACTACCGAGCGACACGACGATCTGCTTTCCCAGCCGCTCCGCAAGCACGAGGGACGTCAGGCTTGTAAGGCTGTCGAGCCGAGTGTCACCGGCGCGCTTTGCCAGTGCCGCTGCCGTTTCGTCCGACAGTTCCTTCAGGCCCAGCATGAGAACGCCGGTGTGCGGAGCGAGAGCCTTGGCAGCCGCGGGGGACAATTCAGCCAGCTTCGGCAGACCGAGACTTCCCTCACGTTTTGCCAGGGCGGCAGCCGACTCGGGCGTGAGCGTGGCCAGGGCATCGAAATAGAGGTCGGCCTTCGAGCCGGCGAGGATCGTCGCGACCTCCGGGGAGAGTTCCGTGACCGCCAGCCGCAGCGGTTTGGACTGCTTGACAAGGTCCGTCGCCTGTTCGGCGGTGAGCGTCTTGAGTCGCGTTGCATCGATGCCCTGGGCATCGGCATCCAGCACGATCACCAGCAACCCAAGTGCGATAAAAGCAAACGCCAGCGATCGAGTGGACAATCGAATCAATAGGTGCATCATAGAAGTAAGACCTCGTGTTTCGCGATTGGACAGCGCCATGTTGTTTAACGCCCTGCCGGTCAAGGCTTCTTCACGCCCGAGTAGGGATAGTTCGAGACGGTGTCCCAGACGATCTGCTGGACGATCTTCCGCTGCTCCTCGGTAATCGGCGCCAAATCATTGAATGCCGTCGGGACGGACTTGCCGCCACTCCACTTGAGGCTCGAAAAATCGGGATTCAGCCCGATGGGCGAGACGCCGTACATCGTGGCGACGTTGCAGTAGGCGAACAGCGTGCGCAGATGCGAGCCGGGCCTCCACATGTCGCCATCGACCCACAGTTCCACAGGGTCGGTGATTCCGGGGAATTTGCCCGCGGCCACCATTTCGATGACTTTGCACACCGCCTCTTCGACAGGGGAAATCACCATCACCTTCCGTCCGTGCTTGGCGTTGATTTGATCGGTGAGCTTCTCCAGGGCGCGGAGACCGTCCGGTGGTTCTTGACGTGGTTTCCACACGAGCACCTTCTTGTCGCCACGGGGTTCGACTCTGGGCCAGTAATACGACTGCCAGACGAGGCGAAAATTCGGATTATTCTTGACGCCCGCGGCACAGAGGATCGCGGGAGTCGAATCGAGCCCAAGCTGGCCCGCCCAAGCTCCCGCGTCCGGGTAGCAGTGCGGCGTTGCGAGCAGCAGCATGTCGAAATCGCCGCGTTCGAGCCCGTCGAGCCGGCCGGGCCCGATCCCCTTCTGCCCCGTCATGCTGTGCCAGGTGCCGAGGTATGGCCCGCCCAGGGTCTTGTGCATGTCGATGCCCGCGGCCTTGACGACGGTATCCTCGCAGCCGAACAGGATCAGCGTGTATCCGACCCGGGCACCGGCCGGTTTCGCCGCGACCGGCTTCTCGGCGCCGGCCTGCCCACGGCACGTCCCCGCCAGGCCGGCGATCGAACCCCACAGACAGACGAACACCAGAGATCGAATCAGTGCTGCCAGGCAATTTCTTTCGCGCCCGCCGCCCCGGAAGCGGTCAGAATGCGGGCGGGTGTCAGCGGGTGTGGATATATGAGTCATGGATGTTTTTGATTTTGTTAAGGGAGAGCCCGGTGAATCAATCTTCCGGGTGGCATTGCATTAGATGGAATTTGCTTCCGCGTCCGCACCGGAAACGCTCAGAGCGGGGATCGGCGCTGGGGGGAGAGGGGGGCTGGCGGTTCTGACACTGGCGCCGTGTTGGGGCGGAGCAGCGAGGCAAGGGCAAAGGCGGTGGCGACGACGTCGGAGTTGTACGAGTAGTTCTGCACGTACCAGGCGCGCGACCTATTGCTATCGAGACTTGCAACGACATGCGCCCGCCCCTCTAGTACTAGGTCTCTCGGCTGGACGTGCGGATTTGCCGGTTTCTTATCGCCGGGTCTGGCGTCGGGTGCCTTGGCACCTTTGGCGGGCTGGACAGCCGGGGCCTTGGCTTCAGGCGGGTCCATGATGGATTCGGTCTTGCTGGAGCGCTCACGGTGACTGGAGAAGATCATCCAGTCGTTACCGTCGGCACTTCCTGCGCTGCCTTTCCCCATATAACTGAATCCGACCTGAGTCCAAGAACCGTCGCCAGCCTGACTGCCCGCTATGAACTCGACGGTCTTCCTCCATGCCTCGGGCGCGAGCGAGCCGGGTGAAAATGAGTGCGCAACGTGAAGCGCAAAGAGCGCGTCATACGGCGCAACCTGGCCGCCGTCCTTTTCCGGAAATCCGGCCGGCGCGAGTTCAGCCAGACGGCCCTTGAGGAAGGTCTCGGCTGCCGCGATAGACTTTGCCAGAGGGGCGGCCGACGCCCCAAGAATACGGCGCAGGTACAGGAGAGACGCATAGCCCTGGGCTGAACTCGTGAACGTCGTCTTCGAATCAAGGGGAACGAAAGAAGCTGCCAAGGCGGGAATTCCCGGAATAACTTTGGATGAAGCGGCAAACTCACCGTGCGGCAGATGGACGTTCAATTCGCTGAAGCTCCCGTCAGTCCGCTGGGTCCGGGCGAGTATGGACGCAGTCCGCAGCAGGACCTGCGCCGAGTTCCGCCCGGCCGGCAGATTAAGATCCTTCATCTTCGGCGGGACCGTTTGACTCGGAACTGCCCCGTTGGCAGCGGCCACGGCCAGACCGAATAGGGCCATGGCCGTATTCTCCATGTCAGCAGTAACCTGATTGTAGGGATACTGCGGCAACCCCGACACTTCGATGCCTGTACCGAAATCGTCCGTCAGCTTCTGCCGCATCTCGATCTGCTGGTAATTGACGTTCCAGTACATCATGATATTATGGAGTTCCCTTTCGACTTCCTTAAGCGAGGCCCTGGCGGCATCCCGCCGGACCTCGGAGTTCTTCTTCTTGGCGTCCACGGCGGCTTGTGCATGCACAAAGTCGTTCGCAAGTTTGGAGCGTGAGACCTCCAAGGAGGCCACCAGTTTGAGGTTGAGACACACCGGCCCCCATAGCCCGGTCGCAGGCCCGGAATCAATCTGGCCGTCAATGAGCTTGGATGCGGCTTGCACCGCGATCGCCTTGTACCGGTCGGTGGTCTTGCCGGCTATGGAGAAAGCCGCGGCAGTCCAAGCCAGGTCCCATGTGGTATCCGGAAGGCCATAGCGGCCAAACAAGGATGCGAGATTCTCAAGGGGCTGACTGACGAGTCGGTCATCAATGCCGATCCCCGCACTCATCAGGGCATAGACCACCATCGCATTGTGACCGAAGTGATAGGCCTTCCAAAAGTCCGGCCCGCCCGGCCCGAATTCCGGGATCTTCTGCGTGACCGGAATGTCGCCCTTCGGGTCGGGGACCATCGAGGTCCCTTTCTTGGTGCCGATCTGCCGGACAGGCCTGCGCTCCTCGACTTCCTTTCGCACGGTGACCGCATCGACCGACTGGCCCTGCCTGACGTTTTTGAACACTTTCACGGTTTCGTATTCCCAGACGGGGACATCCACCTCGACCTTCTTGTAATAAACCGTGATTTCCTTCGTGCTCACAACGGTCCGTTGCCGGACCGGAGGGGCAAACCAACCGTCGGGATCGGCGGCGGCGACACCACGCAGGTAGCCAATGGCGTTGGAAATCGCGGACGTCTCGCGCGCGCCTTCGGAAGGGCTCTCCGCCCGCAGATGCAGACAAGCGAGCATGAGTATGGCTGCTGCCAGGATTTTGCTTTTTCGCCCGCCGCACCGGAAGCGGTCAGAACGCGGACGGGTGTCGGGGAGTGTGGAGGTATGAGTCATGGATACAAATGCGGATTGGGATTTCTATTCAGGGTGGGGCCGGTGAGTCAATCTTCCGGGTGGGATTGCGGTAGAAGAAATTTGCTTTTTCGCCCGCCGTACCGGAAACGCTCAGAACGGCGACCGGCGTCGGGGAGTAGAATGCGCATGCGAGCCTCGTAGCAGCGCCAGCCGGTGCCGCCACGCGGAAGCATTCATGGGGAATTCTTTGCAAGGACGGGAACCGTGCAGTACAGGAAGGACTCCGAGGACAGGAGCGAGACCAGCAGCGCCTTGAAGCTGCCGCCGCTGTCCCGATAGGCCTTGTGGGTGGCCACGAGCGTCGGCCCGGCGGCGAACGTTTCGTTGCGGCCGAGTTGCTCCAGCGACCTGAACCATGATCACCGAAGCGGTCCAGTCTGGACTGAGGCGGCCATCTGTCAGTCAAGACAGAAACAAAGGCGGAAACCGTAGTACCTGTCGCGGTTGTTAGCCGAAAATCCGTCGCGGCGGGCCGAGCGGCAAAGCGAGGGACCGAAGTACCACGTTCCGCCACGAATCGCGCGCGTATCAGCTTTTTCCGGCCCCTTCGGGTCAGTCACATCGGCTTTTGGATAGTCCCCATACCAATCCTGGCACCATTGCCAGAGATTGCCGTGCATATCGTGCAAACCCCACGCATTGGCGGGGAATGCGTCCACCGGCGTCGTCTTCCCCCGGCAGATTCCCTTTTTGCCGGCGCCGTAGGCAAAGTTGCCATCGTAATTCGCCTGAACCGTCAAAATGGTGTCACCGAAATGAAACGGCGTTGTCGTCCCCGCGCGACAGGCGTACTCCCATTCGGCTTCGGTTGGCAAGCGATACGCCTTCTTGTCTGGATCCTTCTCCTGCAACTTCTTGATGAAGGCCTGGCAATCGCCCCAGGCTACGGTATCCACCGGCAAGTTCTTGTCGCCGGTCAACTGGCTGGGATTCTTACCCATCACTTCCTGCCATTGTTCCTGGGTTACGAGGTGGACGCCCATGTAAAAACCCTTGGTCAGCGTGACCTTGTGCTGGGTTTCGGAGTCATTGCGTTGTTTTTCCGCCTGCGGACTGCCCATCACGAAGCTGCCTGGGGGAATCCACGCGAACTTCATCCCGATACTGTTCGTGAAGTGCTTCGGCGGGTCTTTCTGCTCTTGAGCGTGGAGGGTGAAATGCAATGCCAGCAACGCGGCGAAACTGAGAAAGAAAAGCCGGACGGCACGGAGCGCGAAACCCTGGCGTACGGTTCGGCGGTTGAGCTGGTTCGCTGTCATCGTTTACTTGGGTTGGCTGCGAATTAGAAACGGTTCTGACGACAACAGCGACACCAGCAGCGCCTTGAAGCTGCCGTTGCTGTCGCGGTAGGCCTTGTGCGCGGCGACGAGCGTTGGCCCGTCGGCCAGCGTCTCGTTGCGTCCGACGAAATAGCGGAACACATGCCGCACGAACACCTGCTCGACACGTTCCGACTGGGCCAACTTTTCGATCAAGTCGAATGGTCCCTTCACCGGGCCGTCCAGCTTCGGATCGCCGCTGTCCGTGATGGCACCCGTCGTGTCGAATGAAATGGTCGTCATCGTCCGCCCACTTAGAACGTTCTTGGCCCGAGCCCTGTCGGTTATCTCCTTGTCCACGACGATCTCCGCCGTCCTATACCGGCCGAAATGATCGAACTGCTCGAAAGGCAGACCCAACGGGTCCACCGTCTTGTGGCATTTCCAGCAGTATTCCTCGCGGGTCACGCGCATCCGGTCGCGCAGGCCTCGATGCGGTTCGTTGGGGAGCATTGCATTGACGGTAATTGGCACCTCCAGGATGCGGCCGCCGAGCAGCCGTTCGCGAATCCAGCGGCCGCGATGGATCGCATGGTTGTCGAAGTTCGACGACATCGAAACCAGCCAACTGGCCTGCGTGAGGATGCCGATCCGCTCCTCGGGATGGACGTCGTACGGTTTGCCGGCGAGCCAGTCGTTCATGTCGGGCGAGGGAGTGCGGGGCTTTGAATAGAGGACTGGCTGCCGAACAAAGGCCCAGTGTTTTTCGGATTCCAACCTCTGTAGGCCATAGATGTCCCGTTGCATTCCGACTTCGGCGCCACCTTGAAATATCCCACGCAAAAGTTCATCGCGTTTTCTCAATTTCTCCTCTTCGAGTTTGGTTTCATCCACGGGCTTGCCTTCCTTGGCCGCCTTAGCCGTCATGTCACGTTTTGTGTCGGCGTAAATGGCAGGAAGCCGCTTGTGGTAATACGCCGGACCATAGCCACTCCAGAACGACTTGCGCGTCGTCAACAGAGTCCGCAGCACCTCCTTGTCGGATTCCAAGACCCACTCGACGAGCCGATCTGTGTCACGGACGAATCGGCCGGCGTATCCATTCTGGAACTCGCAACCGCCATTGTGCGACAACTGGTACTCATTCAAGGTTGCCGTGCACTTCGCGATATCGGGTGCGGTCGTGTAGCCGAAGTATTCCTGGAAGAAGCCGAGTAATCGCGGCTTGGGAACGGCCGGGTCGGTCAGAATGCGTTCGACGTGCTGACGCACCTCTTCGCGGGTCGCAAGTTTCCCATCCATCGCCGCCTGCCAAAGCAGCGCATCCGGTTCCCGGTCGGTCAGCGTGAAAGAGATCGCCCGCGCCGTATGCCGCGGCGCCATCGGGCCGCGTTTCGCATCTCCATTCGGTCGCTCAATCCGATACAGCACCTCGGGGTGGCTCAGCACCGAAAGCAGAAGCTGCTCCCCGGCCAATGGAGCGTCCAGCGACTCGAGAAGCTTCCCGAGGTTTTCGCTCTTCGCCTTCAATGTGGCAGGTTCGAGAGGCAAACGCAGCAGTTCATTGAACGTCTCGACGACTGCGGCTTCCAACTGCCCGGGCGTCGCCGCCTTGCCCGCGTTCAGCGCCGTTGCGAGGTTCTTGAGCGATGGCAGCCGGTTGATCTTCCCGACGATTTTTCTGCCGAATGTTGTGCAGTTACCCAAATGATGTTCGTATTCCGCGCCGCTGATCCGATGAAGCGAGGAGTAGTCGGTGAAATCCCACTTCCGAGTCAGATTCCATGGCGGTTTGAACTCCGGGCCACGCGAGAAGATTTCGAGCGCATAGCGTTCATCCAACCGGGCGAAGAACTGCCTGTAGCTCTCGGGCGACAGCCGCCAGACGCGGCTGGGCGTGCCGGCTTCGCCTACCGCCTTGCCGGAGAAGATCGCGTTGTGATCAACCCAATTCCCTCGGCTCGGAAGCAATTCCTTGAGTTCGTCAAACTTCACCCCCGCCGCTTTCAGGTTCGCCTTGATCGAAGCGACCGCGAACTGCCGATCCGCGGAAGGCGGCTGCTTCTCGTCGGGCGGCGGCATTTGGCCATGATCCAGTTGCTCGTAAACCTTCTTCCATGTCTCGATGTCCCGGGAAGCTTTCGACTCGACGGACAGAGACGACAGCGAGACCTTGCCTTCCGGGTCTTTCTTGCCGTGGCAGTCGATGCAGTGCGCTTCGAGAAACGAGCGCACTGCTTTCGCGTCGCCCCCCGGCTGGCCAGCCGCGACAGGCGAGACCATCAACAGCGTCAAGCCGAGAGTTATGATTGTGGTTTGCATGGTGGTGGGGTTCCCAAGTTCACCAGTCCGAGCCGCCAGCGAGGGACAGCGTCGTGAACTCCCTCGCTGGCGCGGCGGGCTGGTGTTCGGCGGCGGCGCCTTATGTGTTGAGCAGCTCCGGCAGCGGAGCGTGGACGTCCCTCGCTTCCGACGAACTGGAAGACCGGTTAAACGCGTCGCATGGTTTGCCGATCGCAGTCAGCAATGTGGCGTACAAAGCGTTGGTATAGGGACTTGTGTTGTAAGCTGCGCCAAACACGAGACCGGCACTCCCAGACGTTCCACCCCCGCCCCCGACCGGATACGACACGAACTGCCCGGCCTTCAGTTTGCCGCCAAGATTACCCACCAGAACGATCGGCCAATTCGCGTTCTTCTGTGTGTGCTGATGGTTGGCCGAATCGCTCATGAACACAAGCAGTGTGTTGTCGAGCATGGTGCCGGCGCCTTCCTTGGTCTGTTGCAACTTCGTCAGCATCCGCGCCGCCTGTTTGGCAAGGTAATTGTGGTAGTGCGACAGCACCTCGAATGGCCGCTTCTGCGGCAAATCCTTATCGACATCGCCGTGTCCACACCCATGTCCGGAGAGGCTCGAAATTCCCGAGTATCTCCCCATAAGGCCGCCGAGACCGGAGGAGATCGTCACGACGTTCGTCAGCCCGGCCACGAGCGCCGCCGTGGCGATGTCCACCTGCGCCGCCGCGACTTCCGTGAACAATTCCAGCTTTTCCGGAAGCTTCGGTGCGTGCTTGTTCAGCGTGCCGTTCTTGAACTGGTCGGAGAGCTGCCCGTTGCGTTTGGAGAGCGACTCGAGCGCTTCGAGGTGCGCTTCCAGCAACTCCTGCTCCGGCCCCGCGATTTCGGCACGGACCCGTTGCACGTCATCGCTGACGAAATCGAGCAGGTTCTTCCGGGTCGCGAAATCGTTTCGCGTGGCACCGACGCTGCCGAAGAGCGATTCGTAAGCCATTTCCGGCCGGCATTGCATCGCAATCGGCTTGCCGGCAGCCCAGGCCGACGAGCAATACGCGGTCGTGCCCCCGCCGATGCCCAGGCCCAGCAGCGGAAACACGGAGGGAAGTGCCTGTGCGATGGCCGCATCGATCGACACACCGAGCGCCGAGTGCTTGTTGCCCGGAATCCCCGCAAGGGCCGCGAAGTAGCCGCCGTGGTCCACCGCATTGTTGCCCCTCAAGCCGTGCAGGATTGTCAGCCGATCCTGGAACGGCGCGAATGGCTCGATGTCCAGCGGGAGTTTCAAACCCTGGAGCGGAATCTGCCGCAGCTTGTCGGACTCCAGCGGCACACCCTCGGGCAGCGTGCCGTCGATTTCGCGAAAGCCGTTGTCGAAGACGATAAAGACGACGCGTTTCGGCGGCGTAACATTGCCGTCCGCGGCCGCGGCGATCTTCTGCAAGAGCGGGGCGAGCAGAAGCCCTCCGGTGCCGAGTGAGACGCCCTTGAGGAATGAGCGACGGTCATTGAGGTGATGGAATGGGTTCATGGCTTGGAGTTGGGTTTATTCGTGGGTCAGTGGGGAATCGTGGCCGGGGTAAGGACGCTAAATGGAAAAGGGATCACTTCAAGCCCTCCTTCGACGTGACGGGAGAGAGGCACGCGAGCCCGCCGGATGCCGGCTGATGCGACACGCGAGCGGGTCGCTCTCCAGGGTAGATTTCCAGCCAAGGCGGAAGGGAAGGAGGTCATGAAAAGGTTCCCTGTCAGCTTTATTTTTCGTGGGCTCCTTTTTCACGAATCTGCCCTTGCACCCGCCGCACCGGGGACGCTCAGAACGGGGTCGGCGCCGGGGAGCGAGGGGGCGAGATTACTTCGGTGTCACGCCGGCGTACGGGTATCCCGAGACGGTCTCCCATGCGATCTTGCGGAGGATCACCTGCTGCGCGTAGTCATCCTTCTGTGCCTGGTCGGCGCCATCCGGCGGCGGCACGGCAGCCGGCGGCGGCATCCGATACAAGGCCGAAAAATGGCAATACGTCTGCAATGCCATGATGAGGCTCCCCGGATGAGGCATGGCGTCACGGAACAGTTCCGACTGCCTGGTCACTTTCGGAAACTTGCCGTCAACGACCAACGCCCGCAATTTCACCACGGCATACCCCACAGGAACCAGAAAGATGACCCGCTTGCCTTGCTTCTCATTGATCCGTTCCGCCCACGCCTCGATAACCCTCTGCATTTTGTCAACCGCAGCCTGCACGTCCGTGATTTTTGAGTCATCATAGTCCTCGATTTTCGTGAACTTCCTGGCGTCCTTGAAAATGTAGCCCAGCCCATCATGAACCAACCATGCCGTCTGGACGTAAGTCCGAAACTCCGGATTTTGTTTCAGCCCAAGTCCGGTCACGGCCTCAACGTCGGGTAATAAGTCATTGTTCCACCATGCGTATCCCCAACTGTACGCATCCACCCCGCCCTTCTCCAGTACCGGCACGGACTTGGGGTAAGGCAGATTCCCAACATTTTCGTGCCCCTGAATTCCCGCCACCTTCGTCAGTGGCTCCACGAGTTTCGGGACAAAGTTATGCCAACTGGCGCCGCTGTAGAGAACGCGCAGTCCCTTGGGCGGCACCCTGCCAGGGGCATCCTCCCCCGATGCGTCCAGGAACGTCAGCAGCAAAATGACACCGGCGGCCAGCGTTATCCTCTTGAAGGAGGAACGGCGGGTCAGGTTAGGCGGAGCCAGCAACGATGCCGGAGTTCTTGAAGAATTCACGGGGAATTTTTTGCAAGGACGGGAGCGGTTCGGTAAAGGAAGGCATCTGAAGTCAGGAGCGACGAGACCAGCGCTTTGAAACTGCCGCCGCTGTCCCGATATGCCTTGTGCGCGGCAACGAGCACCGGTCCGTCGGCGAGCGTCTCGTTGCGGCCGAGGAAATAGCGGAAGACATGCCGCACAAACACCTGCTCGACACGTTCTGATTCGACCAGCTTCTTAATGAATTCGAACGGCCCGTTCACAGGTCCATCCAGCTTCGGATCGCCGCTGTCCGTGATGGCGCCAGTCGCGTCGAATGGCACGGTCTTCATGACATCGAGAGCGCCTGGATTCCGCTTTTTTTCCGCTTCGGTCTTTTCCTTGTCCATGACGATCTCTTTCTCACGGTATCGGCCTACGTGATCGTACTGCTCAAACACCAACCCCAGCGGATCCATCAACTTGTGGCACTTCCAGCAATACTCCTCGCGGGTCACTCTCATTCGTTCCCGCAGCCCATTGTGCGGTTCCTGGGGGAGCATCGCGTTGACGGTGATGGGCACCTCGGGCACCCGCCCTCCCAGCATTCGCTCCCGAATCCAGCGGCCTCGGTGTATGGC
>Ga0194061_1001880_pt1 | contig 11848 bp, 11 predicted proteins | sample SepL2221m_MetaG_FD_163423 | JGI IMG/M metagenome (GOLD analysis project Ga0194061, IMG submission 163423) | Anoxic zone freshwater microbial communities from boreal shield lake in IISD Experimental Lakes Area, Ontario, Canada - Sep2016-L224-21m | ecosystem: Environmental > Aquatic > Freshwater >...
GCGGGAAGCCGACGAGAAGCAGAAGCGACGAGACGCTGATGCTCGGGCAGTGACGGCCATGGGGAACGAAGTGGCCGCATATAAAGCAAAGATTCGAGCCAAGATACTGCGTAACATCGTGATGTCGTCAGACATACCAAAGGACGCGCTCGCAGAGTTCGATGTGACCTTGTTTTCCGGTGGGGTGGTGCTCAATGTAAAATTAGTTAAATCGAGCGGAAGCGCGATGTACGACAGGGCGGTGGAGCGTGCCATTAAGAAATCAGACCCGCTGCCCGTGCCACCAGAAGGGCTGCTATCCAATCAATTTCGTGAGCTGCGTTTAAACTTTAGTCCTAATGAATAGCTTAAGGGAGGTAAATATGTTGCGTTGCTGGGCTCTCATGGTGTTGCTGTGCACCGCTTTTTCGGCTCGTGCCGCATTGACAATTGATATTGTCGGAGCCGGGGAGCGTCAGATTCCAATTGCTGTCGTCCCGTTCGCTAACGACGGAAAGCTCGCTCAAAGTATTTCCGATGTTATAGCTCAAGACCTCAAGCGTAGCGGAATATTTCGACTGGTTGATTCCGCTGGTGGCACGCCGCATGAGCTAAATGAGGTGATCTATACCGACTGGACCAACGTGGATAACTTGGTTATTGGTAGCGTGGAGACGCAGCCAGGAAACCAGGTCATGGTTAAGTTCCGCTTGCTTGATGCGGTCAAGCAGGTTGAGCTTTTCGGGCAAGTGAGCGTCAGGGGTACCAACGCTCGGTTTGTCGGTCACCGTGCGGCCGACTTGATTTATGAGAAGCTCACAGGCACCCCGGGGTCGTTCAGCACCCGTATCGCTTACGTCGCCAGGCAGGGCAGAAAAAATAGTCTGACTGTGGCCGACAGTGATGGTTACGGTGCCCAGGCCATACAGACGATCAACGAACCAATTATGTCACCGGCGTGGTCGCCCGATGGCAACCAGCTTGCTTACGTGACGCTAGAGAGTGGTCATGCGGTGGTGTACATACAAACGTTGGCCACCACCCATCGAATGGTGCTGTCTGATGCACGTGGAAGTAATAGCGCCCCGACATGGGCGCCAGACGGCAAGCATCTTGCGGTTGTATTGACACGAGATGGCAGCCCGCAAATTTATTTGATCCGCTCAGACGGTGGCGACTTGCGCCGCCTTACCTTTGGCGGCTCGATTGACACGGAGCCAAGTTTTTCGCCAGACGGACGATCCCTCTTGTTTACCTCTGATCGTGGCGGTAGCGCACAAATTTATAAAATGTCGCTCAGCGGGGGTGCGGCCGAGCGTCTAACCTTTGAGGGAGGGAACAATTTCTCGCCGCGGTACAGTCCAGACGGGAAAAGTTTTGTTTTTGCGCACCAAGCCAATGGACGATTTTATATCGCCGTCCAAGATTTCCAGGGCAAGCAGATGCAGTTGCTGACCGAGGGGGGCTGGGAAAAGAAGCCAAGCTTTTCTCCCAACGGGAAGCTGGTTCTGTTTGGGATCGAATCTGGTACGCGCGGTACGCTTGCCACCGTTCCTAGCGATGGTAGAATCAAGCACAGTAGGCTTAAAGACGTAACCTCGGCACAAGTTCAAGATCTTCGGGAACCGACCTGGGGGCCGCTGCTAAAGTAAGACAACCAAATTTATTTTTTTGTAAGCGTAAGATTATTTAAATTTTTTATTAAAATACTAAAGAGGGGGGGTCGGCAATGATTAAGAATATAGCAATAAGCTTGTTGGCAATGTACGTCTTGACTGCTTGCGCTAAGCCGCCGGTGGCCGAGGTAAAGAAGGACGGTGCCTCTGCCACACAGGCACAGGCTGATGAGGCCGCCGCAAGAGCCGCGGCCCATGCCGCCGAGATGCAAAAGGCTGAGCTGGAAGCGGCTAGGGCAGCCGCACAGGCACAGGCCGATGAGGCCGCCGCAAGAGCCGCGGCCCATGCCGCTGAGATGCAGAGCGCTCAGGTGGAGGCTGCAAGGGCAGCGGCTGAGCGTGCACAGGCCGATGCTGTCGCCGCCCGAGCTGCTGTAGTCGCACAGGCACAGACCGATGAGGCCGTGGCAAATGCTGCTCAGGCAGGTGCTGCCGCACGAGATACCGCCCAGGCAAGTGCTACACGAGATGCCGTCCAAGCGCCAGCAGTTCGCAGGATGGCCGCGGAGGATCCTATAAATGAATTGCTATCCAAGCGCGCCATCTATTACCCAACCGACGTGGATGCCATATCAGAGCAGGACAAGAGAATTGTTCAGGCCCACGCTAAGTACCTGGCCGAGCATCAAAAACGTTCGGTACGCCTAGAGGGGAATGCGGATGAGCGAGGAAGTAGCGAGTACAACCTAGCCCTGGGCCAGCGTCGTGCTGATGGCGTAAAGAAGCTGCTGTTGCTGAGCGGGATTGATGAAGATCGCATTGAGTCAGTCAGCTATGGCGAAGAAAAGCCGGCATCCAGTGCGCACAACGAGGCCGCCTGGTCACAAAATCGCCGTACCGACATAAAATACAACGTCAAATAGGCCGTGAAGCTTAGAATTTTATTGTTTGCTGGCTTGTTAAGCGGCCTGGGACAAGCCCAGGCCTTCTTTGATGACGAGGCGCACAACCAATTAAAGCTGGTGCGAGAACGAATGTCATCCCTGGAGGCTACCAGCAAAAGGCAGGCCGACACTAATGAGCAACAAGGCCGCGAGATTGTCGACCTTCGAGAGCAGATAGAGGCTGAAAAATTAAAATTTAAAGCGCTGCTCAGCCAGTACGAGACGCTGAATAATGTCCTAAATTCTACGCAGCAAATTATAGAGAGTCGGCACACCGAGCACAGGACATATATCCAAGATCTTAAGGCGCAACTCGTCAGTCTTGGTGAGAAGAGAAGTGTTGCCACCCAAGAGCTGCAGGCACGCCTAGACAAAATTGGTGAGCAGGTGTCTCTTCTGGATGCAAGTAACAAGCAGCAGGCTGCATCTCAGGCAAGCATCTCGCAGATGGATCAAGCCATTCAACAACAGATAAAAAATATGGTAAGCCTGCAGGGGTCGGCTGATACTCAGGGTACCGAGCTGCGTAACGTCAAAGGCCTGAATGAGAATCTGATCAATAAATTACAATCCCTAGATGCGCGTATGTATAAATTTGAGGTCGCATTGGCAAACGAGACAAAGAGGAAGGGTCACGACGATCAACTGCTAATAAAGCAGCAAGGCGCTGAGGGTGTTGCACTGCGCAGTCGAAACGAAAAACTCGAGAAGGACTTGTTGGATGTAAATGAGAGATTTGAGAAAGAGCTGTCAGATATCAAAAAATATCAAAGCGAATTTAGCGGACTAAATGAACGTATGCATCACATTGAGACGGTAACCGCTTTGGAGTTAAAGGGGCAGATTGAAACGCAAAAAGAGGAATTGAACGCGCTACGAGATCAGAACAAAATACTGTCAGATGACCTGCAGGGCGCGGAGAAGCGGCAGAAGATTTTTTATGAGGGTATGGATGCAAGCCTTCGTAATTTTGAAGCCATCGTGGCGGGCTCATCGCGTGCCCCCTCCCTTGTCGATGAGGGCGGTGCGTACGAGCTGGCATACGCTCATGTCAAGGCGGGCAGCCACCAAGATGTGATCGGCGCTCTCGAGGAGTTTATAAAAAAATATCCTGGATCACCACGGGTGGCCAGTGCTCGGTATGAGGTGGGGAATGCCTACTTTGCACTAAGGGACTACAAAAGTGCATTAAAGAATTATCAGTTACTAGAGGGGGGGTATCCATCAAACCCCAATGTGCCAGACGCCATGCTTAATATGGCAGAGAGCCAACAGCAACTTAAGGCAGTCAGCAACGCAAAAAAAACGCTCCGGCGAGTCATTGAAAAATTTCCTAGAAGCAAGGCAGCTACGCAGGCACATGATCGCCTGAATCGCTTACGCTCGGGAAGCTGAGAAGATTGATATATTGCCCATGGTGTGAGTATGGGATACAATCAATAAGCATATAATTAATTTAACAAATTAAAAGGCTTGATATGATTACGATGGTTACTGTAAGAAGCTTATTGGTAGGTGCAATTTTGGCTCAGACACTTATGGCCTGCGCTAAACCGCCGGTTGTTGGTGGAGACAAGTCTGGCAACGCTGATGCATCAAAAAGCGGGGCAGTAATAAGCGATCGATCGATTGCCAACACATCGGGCGTGACAAATGACTTAGGCGCAAATGCTGGTCGTGACGCCAATGCCAATCTAAATCATGCTAACAGCAACCAAAACGCTTCTGCGAATGGTTTGTGTGGCAACCTGAGTGGTCTGCAGGTTAAGCAAAGCATCCACTATGCCACTGACGCAGACACAATTAAGGCGGAAGATGGAGCCATCGTGCAGGCGCACGCACAGCACCTGATCGGTCATCCAGGCTGCGTGGTACGTCTCGAAGGGAATTCAGATGAACGGGGGAGTAGTGAGTACAACCTAGCTCTCGGACAACGTCGCGCGGACGGCATCAGGAAGATGCTGCTGGTGCGAGGTGTTAAAGAAGATCAGATTGAGTCCATCAGCAACGGCGAAGAAAAACCAACAGCCAAGAATCACGACGAATCTTCGTGGCTGGAAAATCGTCGCACAGACTTTAACTACAACCCGAGATAGTTTGGCATGAGGCCCTCGTTGCTACTGCTCATAGGGCTGTGCCTCTGTGTGGGACAGGCCAAAGCCTTCCTTAATGACGACGAGGCACACAACCAGATTAAGCAACTAAAGGAGCGACTGGTTAATCTGGAAGAAAGTGTTAAGCAGCAATCTGCCGCCATCAGGCCGGAGGTCGCCGAGGTTCGGCAGTCACAAATACGTGACATATCTGACCTCCAGAAGCAGATAGACTATGAAAAAATACAGCTGAAGAAATTGTTGGGTGACGTTGAAATGTTGAGTCGAAATTTGCAGAATTCGGAAGACAGGCAAATAAAGTTTTACAATGATCTGACCGCCCGCGTTAAAAAGCTTGAACAGACTCCCTTGGTGACCTTGCCAATCCCAGCCGCCTCATCGAAGCCGGCTAAACCATGACGCAACTGGCAAATTTAAAATAGAACCAATCCCCATGACCACGTGCTCCATCAGCGAGCAGCTGCGCATCACTGAAATATTTTATTCCTTGCAGGGCGAGACCAGTCGAGCCGGTTTGCCAACGGTGTTTGTACGCCTGACGGGTTGCCCGTTGCGTTGTGTGTACTGTGACACCACCTACGCCTTTAGTGGCGGAAAAAATATGACGATTGTTGAGGTGCTCGCGGAGGTTGCACGTCATCAGACGTGCTACGTGACGGTTACTGGTGGCGAACCTCTGGCGCAGAAGAGTTGCTTAACTTTGCTGAGTGCTCTGTGCGACAAAGGTTACGAGGTGTCACTCGAAACCAGTGGGGCGATCGACATATCTGGTGTCGATGTACGCGTGACGAAGGTACTGGATATCAAGACGCCAGGATCGGGTGAGGTGACAAAGAATCTATGGAGCAACCTGACCATGTTGCATGCACGTGATGAAATAAAATTTGTTGTGTGTGACGAGCCTGATTATATTTGGGCGAAGGAGGTGCTGCGCGAGCGTGATCTGGCGAACAAATGTGCCGTACTGTTTGCGCCAGTTCAGGACCGGTTGTCACCCACGAAACTGGCCGACTGGATTTTACGTGACAGCCTGCCGGTGCGCTTGCAAGTGCAGTTACATAAGTTACTTTGGGGCGATCAGCAAGGAAAATGAAGAACGCGGTAGTGTTATTGTCGGGTGGGCTAGATTCGACTACCGTGATGGCCGTAGCCAAGCAGCAAGGCTACCATTGCTATGCCTTAAGCGTGGACTACGGACAACGTCACAGCGCCGAGCTTGTGGCAGCTGAACGCATAGCGCAAGCGCTGGGTGCAATTGAGCAGCGTGTTATTAACGTTGACCTGACCGTGTTTGGCGGCTCCGCCCTGACGGATAATCGTATTGCGGTGTCGGAGCAGCCAACAACTGGCATCCCGCTGACCTATGTGCCGGCACGTAACACCATCATGCTGTCACTCGCCTTGGCCTGGGCAGAGGTGCTGCAGGCGCAAGACATATTTATTGGGGTGAACGCGGTGGATTTCTCGGGCTACCCAGACTGCCGTCCAGACTATATATTAGCCTTCGAGACGATGGCCAATCTAGCCACAAAGGCGGCGATAGAGGGTGATCGTATAACGGTGCACGCGCCTTTATTGCATCTCTCTAAGGCTGACATCATTAAGCTTGGTATTGAGCTGGGTGTAAATTACGAGATGACAGTGTCCTGTTATCAGGCTAGTTTTGATGGGCGTGCGTGCGGCGTGTGCGACTCCTGCAGGCTCCGCCATGCCGGCTTTAAAAGCGCAGGAGTTGAGGATCCAACACGCTACCGGAGCGCATGATAGCGCGCTCTGTCGCGTTGACAGGGTGGGCAAAGTCCGTATAATGCGCCCTTCTTTAAGGGATATGGGTCGTTAGCTCAGCCGGTAGAGCAGCGGACTTTTAATCCGTTGGTCGCCAGTTCGAATCTGGCACGACCTACCAGTTTTATTGTGTGGTCTTGGTACCTCGTGCATTCGAATGCCACACAAACAAATGTTTCACCGCCGCTTTAGCTCAGTTGGTAGAGCAACCGCCTTGTAAGCGGTAGGTCGTCAGTTCGAATCCGACAAGCGGCACCATTTCTTGCTCCTTTCGTTCGATTGGATCGCTCTAAACTCCTAGACTTAGCGTATTTGTGACTATGCGTCCGTGCCGTGTCTTGCCTGTTGTAATTAATGGGGCACTTTGCGCTGCATCTCACAGAAGAATTGGGTAGTATTGCGCGCAGCGTATTGTGCAGGCTACCCGTTGAGCAGGATGTACCATTAAACATGAAAATTCACGAATATCAGGCCAAAAAAATTATGCGTCAGTATGGCGTGCCAACCCCACGTGGTGTGGTATGCGCCAGCGTGGACGAGGCTGCCTCAGCCACACAGGATCTAGGCGGACTAACGTGGGTCGTGAAGGCACAAATTCACGCGGGTGGACGCGGCCAGGGTGGTGGCGTGCAGAAGGCGAATTCTGTGCAAGAGGTACGTACACATGCCAACGACATTCTTGGGATGCGATTGGTTACGCACCAAACCACTGCCAGTGGGCAGGTGGTGAGACGCGTGCTGGTTGAGGAGGGTGTGCAAATATTAAGAGAGTACTACGTAGGGATGACGATCGACCGCAGTCGGCAGCGTGTTGTGCTTATGGTGAGCAGCGAGGGGGGGGTGGAGATTGAGGCGGTCGCCGCACGCTCACCTGAAAAAATTCATAAGGTGTGGATCAACCCGGTCTCCGGCCTTACTGATGCCGAGGTGGATATCGTGGCGAGACAGGTGGGTATCCCAGATGCGGCATTTACCCAGGCGCGCGCCTGCTTTCAGGGCCTGTATCGTGTCTTTGTGGAGAAGGATGCGATGCTGGCAGAGATCAATCCGCTGGCACTTACTGCCGACCATGGCTTGCTAGCGCTAGACGCAAAACTTAATTTCGATGGTAATGCGCTGTTTCGCCATCCAGACATCGTGGCGTTGCGTGACTTAGACGAAGAGGATCCCGCTGAGATTGAGGCCTCAAGATTCAATCTGAGCTACATCTCGCTGGAGGGCGACATTGGCTGCCTAGTAAATGGCGCCGGCCTGGCGATGGCGACCATGGATATTATTAAGCTGTGCGGAGGAATGCCAGCAAATTTTTTGGATGTTGGGGGTGGCGCCAGCAAAGAAAAGGTGACCGAGGCATTCAAGCTGATGCTGAAGAATAAGAATCTACGTGCCATCCTGGTGAATATCTTTGGCGGCATCATGAAGTGCGACGTAATCGCAGAGGGAGTGGTGGCGGCGGCGCGTGAGGTGCATCTCACGGTGCCTTTGGTGGTGCGCCTGGAGGGTACCAATGTGGACCTTGGAAAAAAGATTTTGGCCGAGTCTGGGCTGCCCATTATCTCTGCTGAAAACATGACAGATGCTGCAACCAAGGTTGTGGCATCGGCAAAAAGAACATAATGTCTATTCTCATTAATAAAGATACCAGGGTGATGACCCAGGGCATGACCGGCAAGGTTGGTCAGCTCCATACGTCGTACTGCAAAAGCTATGCGAATGGGGCGAACTGTTTTGTTGCGGGAGTCACCCCCGGCAAGTCTGGACAAAGCTACGAGGGCATCCCAATATTCGATAGCGTGGCGGAAGCTAGAGCGCAAACCGGGGCAACGGTCTCGGTGATCTACGTCCCCCCTCAATATGCGGCGGCGGCGATTGATGAGGCGGTGGAGGCGGGGCTAGAGCTAGTGATCTGCATTACCGAAGGCATACCTGTGCATGACATGCTGCGCACCCGCTACAGAATGCTGGAGAAGAAGACGCTGTTGATTGGGCCGAATTGTCCAGGGTTGATTACGCCGGATGAGATTAAGATAGGCATCATGCCCGGACACATTCATCGCAAGGGACGTATCGGTGTGGTGTCCCGCTCCGGGACGCTAACTTACGAGGCGGTCTGGCAGCTAACCGAGTTGGGCTTTGGACAGTCTTCATGTGTTGGTATAGGGGGCGATCCAATTAATGGCATGAAGCACCTTCAGGTAATGCAGCTATTTAACGATGACCCCGAAACGGATGCCGTAGTGATGGTGGGTGAGATCGGTGGTAGCGACGAGGAAGAGTGCGCGCGCTGGATTAAGGACAATATGAGAAAGCCCGTGGTTGGCTTTATTGCCGGAATGACCGCGCCGCCAGGCAAGCGCATGGGGCACGCTGGTGCAATTATCTCCGGGAGCCAGGGTGGTGCTGAGCACAAGCTGGCGGTAATGGAGGAATGCGGAATACACATCACACGGAACCCGGCCGACATGGGTAACGTAATGAGGCGCGTTTTAAGAAAATAAGCCGCCCTCTGTTTGATGGGATTGAGTGGATATTATTTCGCACGTCGAGCGTTCAACTTCTTTACAATAGTCGCAGTCCTTCAGAATGGCGTCCCATGACCAAGAGCAACGAACCCCATTACACTGAAAACGTGCAAGAGCATCTGCAGCAGGTGCAAAGCCTGCTGGATAAGCACGTCCCAGTCGATACCCTGATGCATGGGCGTGACGCGCTGAATCAAGACACCCGTGAATCTCTGGAAGCTCTGTCGCATGAACAGGAGCCGACCGAGCTACAAAACAAGTTGGGGGAGCTGCACTCTTCTGACATTGCCTTTATCTTAGAGGCGCTGCCGATTGAGCAACGCTTGCTGGTATGGGATCTAGTCAAAGCCGATCGTGACGGCGAGATCTTGATCGAGGTCTCTGATTCCGTGCGTGAGTCATTGATTGCGACCATGAGTCGTGAGGAGCTCCGCGAGGCTGCGGAGCAACTTGATACCGACGAAATCGCCGACCTAGCGCATGACTTGCCACAGGCGGTGATACGAGATGTATTTAAATCTCTTTCCATTGAGGAGCGCGAGCAGTTGCGCGCGGCGATGTCCTATCCGGAGGATGCGGTGGGTGCGTTAATGGATTTTGACATGATGACCATCAGGGAAGATGTCTCTCTAGAGGTGGTGTTGCGTTATTTGCGCCGCTTTGATGAGATGCCAGACCATACTGATCAATTATTCGTGGTGGACAGAGACGATATTTTTCAGGGTGTCTTGCCACTTAATCGTTTGCTAGTGAATGAGCCAGAGGTAACTGTCGGACAGTTAATGTTGACCGACACCATTAAGCTGCACTCAGACGACAGAGCGGAGCAAGCAGCACAAGCGTTTGAGCGGTATAACTTAGTTTCTGCGCCCGTAGTGGAGGAGGGCGGTAAGCTGGTCGGTCGCGTTACCGTAAACACGGTAATGGATTACATTCGATCAGAATCTGAGGCAGATATACTAAATACGGCAGGCTTGCGCGGAGAAGAGGACATCTTCGCCTCGGTATGGAAGAGCGTGAAAAATCGTTGGATGTGGTTGGCACTTAACTTGTGTACCGCATTCTTCGCTTCGCGTGTCATAGGTGAATTTGAAAATACGATAGAGAAGCTTGTCGCACTTGCGACATTGATGCCAATTGTGGCGGGTATTGCCGGCAACTCTGCGAATCAGACTGCCACAATTATTATTCGCTCGCTCGCTCTTGGGCAACTTAGTCCGGCCAATGCACGTCGATTAATTAGCAAGGAAATCTCCATTGGCGGGCTGAATGGCCTTATTTGGGGCGGCGTGGCTGGGCTGTTTGCCTATTTCCTGTACAAGAGTGCATTGCTGGGCATAATTTTGACAGGTGCCATGGTGCTGAATTTGGTTCTGGGTGCACTGGCTGGGCTGCTAATCCCATTGTTTATGCAACGCATTGGTCGTGATCCGGCTATCGGCTCCAGCGTGATGCTCACCGCCATCACCGACAGCGGCGGATTTTTCATCTTCCTCGGACTGGCCGCGCTGTTCTTGACTCACTGAGCTTGGCACTTGTAAATTTAGCGGCATGATCATTAAGTGCCTCATGGGGCGCTCTGTATTTATAGATTGAATTGGTTATTAGATTTTAAAATACCGAGATGTGAAAAACGGCCTACTGGATATAATTCGATTAACGCAAAATTTAAATTAATTTAATGGCTCTGTCTTGTCACGCGACACAGATGACATAGAAGAAAGGGAGTGATGAAGATCGCAAAAAATGTTTCTGAGCTGATTGGCAATACGCCGTTGGTGCAGCTGAATCGAGTAACCCAGGGCATCGATGCCACTGTGCTTGCCAAGCTAGAGTACTTTAATCCTGCGCTAAGCGTTAAGGATCGCATTGCCGCAGCAATGATTGACGCCGCCGAAAAGGCTGGTGAGATTAAGCCTGATACCATCATCTTGGAGGCAACTTCGGGCAACACTGGTATCGGTCTTGCCATGGTGTGCGCGGCCCGTGGCTACAAGTGTGCTTTCGTTATGCCGGAGAATATGAGCCGTGAGCGTCGGCTGCTAATGAAGGCTTACGGCGCAGAGCTTATCCTCACGCCAGCTGCAGGAGGCATGCCAGGGGCAATGAAAAAAGCAAAAGAAATGGGCCTAGCTGATTCGCGCTACCTCTGGATGCAACAATTCTCTAACTTGGCGAACGCTGCCATACATCGTCTAACCACTGCCGAGGAAATAATGCGGGACACCGATGGCATGGTAGACATCTTTGTTTCTGGCATTGGAACGGGGGGCACTATAACGGGCGTGGGTGAGGCGCTAAGAGAAGTTTTGTCAGTTGTGCAAATAATTGCTGTAGAGCCAGATGCGTCGCCCGTGTTTTCGGGGGGAGAGCGCGGCCCGCATCTCATCGAGGGTATAGGCCCCGGCTTCGTGCCAGAGGTGCTTAATAGGACCGTATTTCACAAGGTGATACGTGTTACGGACGACGATGCATTTAAGATGGCGAGACGTTTAGCCAGGGAGGAGGGCTTGTTGGTGGGTATTTCCTCCGGAGCTGCGGTGTGGGCCGCTCTAGAGGTCGCTAGGCAACCATTAAATGCTGGCAAGATGATTGTGGTGATGATCCCGTCGTTCGGTGAGCGCTACCTATCCACCCAGCTATTTTCTGATCTGGACGTAGACTAAGTACGTACCATGGTAGTTATTAAATATTAACATGTTGATTAATATGTAGTCGTTAGTAACTTATGTTTTGTGAATATTGTCGATAAAATTAACTTATGATGTATCAATTTTTATTACTTAGCACATAGGGTCGTCAATCAGCTGCATTTTTCTGTACGGCAACACACATAAAAATAACAAAATATTGATATATGTCAAATGATATTTGATATATCCGCGTAA
>Ga0194061_1001881_pt1 | contig 11839 bp, 4 predicted proteins | sample SepL2221m_MetaG_FD_163423 | JGI IMG/M metagenome (GOLD analysis project Ga0194061, IMG submission 163423) | Anoxic zone freshwater microbial communities from boreal shield lake in IISD Experimental Lakes Area, Ontario, Canada - Sep2016-L224-21m | ecosystem: Environmental > Aquatic > Freshwater >...
CAGCGGCTGGTGAACGAACTGCGCGCGGCGTTCTTGCCGCAGGCGGAACTCACGGGCACGCTGTGGGAACACACCCACGCGCGCAATTCCTGTAACCATGCGTTTGCGAGCCACGTAATCCACCTGTTGCTGGCCCACCTTCTGGGCGTGCGCGTGGACCGGCCGCAGCGGACGCTGACATTTCGGCCGCCGACGGATGTCGATCTGCCATGGTGCCGCGCGCGACTTCCGGTAAGCGAGGCGGAGTTCGTAACCCTGGGCTGGAAACGCCAAGACGGCAAGCTAGTCACGGATGTCGAAGAACTGCCCGCAGGCTGGCGCATGACGACGTGACCTCACGGCACTTTGGGTCCACCAACAGCCCATGAAAATATAGCGATCTGATATGTCCACAGTTATGTTCATCTTCGCCGCTTGTGCAAGGTCTATTTTCAAAGCAGTCATATTTAGCGGGTATTGGCCCCATTGTTTGCCTCCGCGTTCGAACCGGGGACGGGATCCCAGCCTATCGTTGGCCTTGATCTCCGGCTGGGCCAATCTTGAATTTGTAGCTTCCCGAACCAACGGTCAAACGCACCCACAACTTCGTATCGTTGACAGAAAGAACGCCAGGCGTCCCCTCTTTGAAACGGCTACCATCCCAAACAACCGCATTTCCTTCGCTGACCATTACGCGGTTCAATCCCTGCTTTGGCAGCCAGACCTCGGCTAACGTGTTGGCAGGAATCGTCGCCATCAGGTCAAGGCCGCTTCCCCCTGAGTCTTTGCCGGAACCGGCCGGGCCAGTTGCGGCTACCGGTTTTTGCCATGCAACGGTGACCATCCCCTTGACGGTCGGCACCTGCACTTTGGCCCATGCCAGACCATCCACCGTCGGTTTGATGTCGAAGGTGGAAAAGCCCGGACTGGTCGGTCGCACGCCGCCGACATAGCGCGGAAGCATGGTACCGGGCGAGTTCGGCAGCACGGCCAAGGGGATGCCGCCGCCATCGACGTGTTCGGTGGTGCAGTAATTCGGGATCATCTTCAGCCAGCGATTGGGATGATGGAGGAACTCCATCAATTTCCCCCCCTCGGTCCCCAGCGGATACATGGTGTCGAAGAACACGCACTGGCCGATGGAAGCCAGTTCCAACCCGTACCCCGGATAATTGCGGATGTAGCGCAGCACCGCCTCGCGTTTATCGGCTGGGACCAGATCGTTGTGGATGGCCCACACGGCGGGCAGCAGGTGGAACTTGTCGACGCCGAGGCCATCGCGGTATTTCTCCACCCCATCGAACAGGGCGGTATTGATGCCGTTCTTGACCTCGGCGGCGATGGCGTCGAATTCCGCGATGTCGGCCTTGCGCCCGAGATCGCTGGCAAGCCGGGACATGACCCGCAGCGCGTTGTAATACAGCATGTTGTGGACGGTCAGGGCCTTGCCGCTGGCATCGATGTAATCCGGATTCCAGTCCGAGGTCGAGTAACCACCACCCCAGCTCTTGCCCTTCACAGTGGACAGCCGGGTGGTCGGATCCCGTCGGGTTCCGATGAAATCCACCAGGAATTTCCGGAGTCCCGGATAGGTCGTCTCGATCAAGGTCAGGTCATTGGTGAAGAGATGGTAATCCCAGGTCGATTGGTAGAGATTGAGCGAGAAGTCGGGCAGGTGGTATTTCTGGGCCGGACTGCAGGCGTAGATCATCCCGTTCGCCGCCTGTTCGGCGATATAGTCGCGCAGGGTCTTGTGCTGCACCCGGTAGTTGCGGATCGAATAGAACAGGTTCTCACCCCCGGTGTAACTATCGCAGGCCCAGGAAGACTGCTCGGTGGAGTCGTCATCGTAGAACCCGCCTTCCTGGGTCGCCATCCGGCTGGTCCATTCGCACAGTCCATAGATGGAATTCAGCTGCGTATCCGAGGAGGTGAAATCTCCCTGCTTATCGCCTTCGGAATAGCGCACCAGGGCCTTGACGTTGTCGGCGGTCAGGGTGCCCCGGTATCCTTTGACCGACATGCTGCGGATGCCGCCCCAGCCGTTCCACTTCTCATAGGTTTCGCGACCGCCGCCCCGACAGGTGTACTGGTCCCAGCCGTCCGAGACGCTTATCTTGCAGACGCCATCGTCGAAATAGGTGCAGGTGATGACATCGCCTGGTTCATTGGCGATCATGGTCAGCCGGGGCACGGCATACATGTTCTTGCCGAAATCGACCTTCCACAATTCCCCGTCCTGGGTGATCGTGACCGGATCGACCACGTGCTGGATCCGTGATCTCGGCGTGACCTGGGCGAACAGGTTGAAGGCGCGCTTCACCTCGCTGGCGCTGGCCCAGGAACCATCGTCGAATCCCGACTTCAGCCAGCCGAGGGGTTCCTTGCGGGCATCGAAGCGTTCGGCGGACCGGTTGTTCACGCCGCCATTTTTGCCGAACAGGACTGGATTGTCCTCGTCAAAGGGGGTGGCTGCGAGGGTCTTCCAGGTCGGATCGGTGGCCACCGTCAGCTTGGTTCCGTCAGTGAAGACCAGGCGCAATTCCGCGATGAAGGCCGGGGCGGCGTTGACCCCGGAATCCCCCCATGTGCCCATCCAGTGGCAACGCGCCGCCAGGGCATGCTTGCCGGCACCAAGCTGGTCGGTCAGGTCATAAACATTGTACTGGCCATACAGGAAAGGATTGCTCCGAGCCGGACCATAACCCAGTTCCGTACCGTTCAGGAAGAGCTGGTAGACGTTGTGGGCCGAGGCGAATAGCTTAGCCGAGCGTAGTTTCCGTCCCGCCGGAATGGTGAATTCCTTGCGGAAATAGGCGTAATTATTCTTGTTCTCGGTGCCGTCCCAGATGAACTTCGCGGTCCAGGCGGCTTCGCCGGTCATGCCGATGCCGGTATCGAAACGGGCCGGTTCGCTGTAGGGGCTGGCCTTGCCATCCTTGTCCCAGGTGCGGACCTTCCACCAGGATCGCTGGTCGGGTTTGAGTTCCTGTCCCCCATACAGTACCGCCGTTGACTGTGTGGATGCGACCCGGCCGCTATCCCAGCGGTCCCCTCGGTCTGCCGCAAGGATATCGCGGTCCGATGCGACCAGAATCTGGTAGGCGGTCTGCCGTTCGCCCCGGTCAGGGTCCTGCACTTGCCAGGCCAAACGCGGTTTCAATTGATCGATCGCCAGGGGTTCGACCTGAAACTCGGTGAGCAGACCGGTGGGCCGCCCGGGCGGATTTCCGACCGTGGGTACATCAGCCGTGAAACCGGCGTAGTTGGTCAGGCACGCCGAGATAATCATAGCAATGGAGAGTGAAATCCGTTCCCTCCCCGACCGGAAAAGGCTTAGACTCGTGCGGAAAAGGATGTGTTTCATCTCGGACACTCCAGTTTCACTTCTTGCATTTCGCGTCTTCCCGCCATGGTACTCGAACAATCCGGTATTTCCCGGTTGGCTTTTGGCCGACGACCATCGCGGCGTTGATAAATTGCCCGAAGTCGTTCGAGGCGCAGGTGCCGGACGGGAAGTAGCCGTACGCGTAGTCGCTTCAGGGCCGAGAAACTCTCTTATCGCGGAAATCATGAATTTAGCAAGAATCTCGGCCCCTTCCGGAGTCGGGTGAATACCATCCGAGGTCTTGATGCGCACCCCGGATGTGTCGATTACCTTGATCTTCGATTCCGTCGGATGTTGGGATATGTAATCGGCGACACCTTTGACGATGGCGGTCTTCCCGCGACCGCTGAACGGCACCATGACGAATATCCACATCTTCGCGTTTGCCCCACGAAGGCTGCCCATCATGGCACTGACGATGGCCTCGGACCCGGCATCGTTGTACCCGTGGTAAATGGTGACGAAATCGTGCTGCGAGAGGTCTCGCGTGACTTTGGCCTTCTTATAGTTCCAACTATCGCGAAACCCCGGAAATCCGCCTACGCCCCCCTTGGTCCATCCATCGGCGCCGCAGCCGGCCTGGTCATATTCTGCATTCAAGCCATTGCCCAGAAAGTACGCATAGCTGGACGTGGCGCCGTTAATATGATTGTCGGCGCACGCTACACCAGGGGGCGCTCCGCAGGCCAGGCCTGCGGTGATGGAATCCCCATACAGAATCCCCTTCAAGGGTCGCGGAGCAGAAGGAAGAATCCCGCGCCCGCCTGAAATGCTTAAGCCCATCACGCGGAATTTTTGTGCGTCGGCCCAAGTATCCTTTTGATTGTAGTTATTCCGTGCGTGGTAATACACGAACAGTGAATGATCGGCAGCAGCCAGTCCGCCAATCTTAATGACCTTTTGATCTGCGGTCAATTGGCTGATGGTATCTTTGCCGTCGTCAATACGATAGCCGACCCAGGGGTACTCCGAGAGTCCGGCGGTATCCACGTGGATGTCGATCCCCGTCCCGTTAAACTTAATGCGAAAATAGGATCCGACGAAAACGGCTTCCATCGCCATGGAACCCGCTGTTCCGGTCATGCTCCAATTCGATGGACTCTTGACGATGTGGACATCATCCATGAACACCGTTGGCGCATCGGGAGGCTTGGGGATCCCGGGATCCGCGAGGATGCCATTGGCCACCATGGAGGTCAGGGCAAGGCTTAAACCGATGGCAAATATGAGAAGCATCTTCATCGAGTTATCCCTTCGGACTTGAGCACAATTCTTACCACCGGATCACGATACCGCCGGGCGAATGTGGAATGGCACATAGTCCGGTATTTCCCGGTTGGCTTTTGGCCGACGACCATCGCCGACCATCTTGCGTAGCATAACTTCGCCGAACTCGGCCCGTCAAGCCTTTTCGTTTCTCAGCGCTACCTTTTGACGAGCGCCGTGGCGTGTTTGTGGCGTTTTTTCGACCATCAAAGGCGGTTTGGGCGTGACATGGGCAGACCGCTGGCCCTGTTCGGTATCGCGTGCGAGGTTTTCAACGCCTGTGGAAGTTATGTGGGTGCCGGAGCCCGTAAACCGCCCTGCCCCCGCACCGTCGGCGCGCCCTTGCCGGCGTGCAACGCTTCGTAAATCGCCTGTGGGTCTTGAGGCGAAGCAACTTCCGCCAGACAGTCCACGTTCAGTTTCCCATCGCGCAACCATTCCAACGCGGCAGCGTAATTGGCCAGGTGGCTCCCGACCTGGAACTCCGTCGCCGGGGTTGGCACTTCCCCTTCCCAGCCGCTGCGCAGGACAACGTAGCGGTGGAACACCTCTTTCAAAATCTCGAACGCCTGTAAATCGCACCGCGCCCGCCACGGCACGCCGACAAGCGCGACTTCGCCTCCCTTGACCATCGCCCGGCAGGCGTCGAGCGCGGCCTGTTCGACGCCGGAACATTCGAGCGCGAGATGGAACGTCGCGGCTGCCGGCACGCTCGCCTGCACATCGCGGATGCCGCACTTCGCCGCCAGCGACCGCCCTTCCCCCAACAGCACGCTGCGGTACCGTTCCTCCCACAATGTTCCTTTACGACCATGACGCCGCTTATACGACAAACTTACCCGCGGTTTGGGTATCCCGTATGCCTGTCCCCGGTCTCCCCATGTTCATTTCCGTCCTTTCCCGATTCGGGCCATGGCCCGCAGTTCCTCCAATTCGCGGGGTGCAAGCGCGAGACAGGCGATGAGGTTGAGGCTGACGGTTGCCGCCATGTTCGTGCCGATATCGCCGTCGCGGCGCGGTTCGGCGGATAGATGCAGGGGGGCGTCCTGCATCGGATGCGGGATTGCCCACGCATGTGGTTCGCGCGGATCGTTGTCGCCTTCCAGCAACAATTCCCACGCCCGGTGTTTCAGTTTCGCGTCGTTGCGCTCGACACCCGCCCACGCCACCAGCCGCGCGTTCTCCATGAACAGCGCCAGGCGTTCGTAAATCCCCGGCGGGAACTGGTCGCGTTCCTTGACCGGGTCTATGCCATGCATCGCGCCAAACTCCGCCAACACCGCGCGGAACCCGTCCAATCCCAGTGTTTCCGCCATGTCCATGAACGCCTCGGCGCCGCCCATAATGAATGCCAGACGGTTGTTAAAGACCGCATACTCCTGATTGTGGGTCATCACGCCCGACGCCGGGTCGTAATCGAACGGATCGCCCTGCAACAACCGGTGCGGCGCGGCGAGGATACCGGCCAGTCCGGTCTCGATCTTCTTGAGCCACTTCGGATCGCCGGTGCGCTCCCATGCGCAATGCCAGTTGGCCGCCCACGACGACCACGTCGGCCCGATCCGTGCCATGAACTTTTCCGTCGGCACGTTCGTCGCCTTGAACTGGTCGGCCTTCTCCGCCACCTCGTTGAGCAAATCGCGGCAGCGTTCGTCGGCGGTGAAGAAATGATAGAACCGTTTCGGCCCGGCCTGGCTCGCGCGCGGCTCTTTGCACGGGCAACCCCAGTGCACCACGTTGTGCCGGCTCCCCTGTCCCGTCCACGGGCCGAGATGGAACACATCCACCTCGCTCACGTGCCGGGTCATCGCCTCGGCGAACCGGAACCAGTCGGCCCGGCCGCTGCGCAGGAAGTTATACCAGGGCCAGATGTCCGACCCGAGTTCGGTATTGTCCCAGGCCCGGCCGCCCTGGTCGTAATGCCACACATGACGCAGCGGGTCGTAGGTATGCATGACGTCGCCGTAGTGCAGAAACCCATACCACCGCCATCGCTCGCGCTGTTCCTGGTAGTAGTCCATGTATCGCGCCAGTTCGTCCTCGATGAGTGTTCGTGCCGGGGTCGAACGATCCACCGGAGACCAGTGCGGGCCAAACACCCCGCATTGCCGGTAATGCGGCGGGTCGGCGACCAGTAACGGCGGCGTCACCGGCGCGGCCTTCGGCTTGCTCTTCGCCGGCACCAGCGACAAGGTCATTTGCGACGTTCGTGCGATACCGTAGGCGTTCGAGTACACCGCCGGATCCGGGTTCCGCGCCTCGTACACGGGCCGGAAATCCCGGCCGCCGTAATGCCGCAAGTCCAGCGGCTCCGCGTCGGGCGCCCACCACCAACCGTTCAAATGCGCCTCCGTCGTGCCCGCCGCGGTGACTTCCAACGCCGTCGGGTACGCCTGCCAGAAATCGCGGACGGTCATCGTCAACCCGCCGGCCGGTTCGCTCAACGACATGATCCCTGGCGCGCGCCGGCAATGCTCGGCGTTGACCCAGCAGTACTCCGCGCCCTGACGCTTTCGCACCAGCGCATGGTCGCAGGAGTCTTGAAAGAGTTGCATGTCGTTCCACACCGGCAACAACCCGCCGTCCGCCGGAGCCGGCACCGCTTCGCCGCGTTCCTGCGCCCGGTGTGCGTCGGTCGCGGCGTGCCCCGCATAGGGCGTCATCCGCACCGGTTCGACCCACATGGTCTTGCCGTCCTCGCCCAGGACGCGCACATGCCGGTTATGCACGCCGTCGTGCAACAACACGTGGGCCTTCACGCCCAACCCGGCAATAAAGTCCCGCTCGGCGTCGCCATCCCACGTGAAACTATGTGCCACATCGACCGTCTCGCACCCGGCATAGAACACGAGCCGCACGGTAAACGGCAGCATGAGCCGGCCCGACTGCGCCCCGCGATACCGGCCTGTCAACGTGAGGCAGGCGCGGATGGGTCCCGACTGCTCGACGGTGAGTTGCTCGATGATCCCGGCAAACGGTTCGCGCTCCCGCACCTCGACGCGTCCATCCTTCCGCCGGCGCTCGAGCAGCATCGCCAACTCCACGCCGCCGACCACGGATCGTCCGTTGCGCACGATCTCCTGAACGAGATACCGGCCCCGGTCGCCGACTTCGGCCCGCATCGCCCCGGTATCCACATACCGGATCACCTCGATGCCCGGGGCGGTCACCGTGACCGGCTTCGCGGGTTCCGGTCCCCTGCCCTTGCGGACACTCAACCGGTCGCCGTCCTTTGGCCCGACGACAACCGCCATGCCCAACCACTTGATCGAGCCATCCGGCCAATACGCCAGCGGCCACGACTGTGTCGGGATCGAAGTCCCATCGGTTCGCCGCACATGCGTCGGCGCGCCAGTCTTCAGCTCTCCGCGGGGCCACGAAAGGCCAAACGTGACGCCCGTCGGTCCTGCCGGTTTCGAATCAAGAAAATGCAGCGCAATGGATTTCATTTGGAAACTCCTCACAGTTGAATTCATGGTTCCGATTATCATACGTTGACCGGCTGACCGGGGCAAGTACGGATTGTGTTTTCGGATGCGTTCGATCTTCCTCTCTTTACACACAGTCTATTGTAAGGGTTTCGGACCCGCGGCCGCCTCTTGTTTCGTTGGCACGTAGTACCACTCGCATTGATCCGTTAAACGCCGCTGATCGCGGCGCGCCGTCACTTCGATCTTGTTCTCGCCAGGCGCCAGCGTGACGGAGGGCCAGAGAAACAGATGATTGTCGGAGCGGCAGACGCCAAGGGATTTCCCATTCAGGAAGAGTTCCACTTCCGGACAGTTCGAGTAGATCTTCACGGGCGTTTCCGCCTGGTCGCGATTCACGAACCGGCGGCTGGTGATGTACACGAAGGGATCGTCGGACCAATTGGCCTTGTACCAGTACCAGGCGTCCTTGCGGGTTTGGCGGTCTCGCGTGATCAGACCCTTGTTGTTCTGGCCCGGCGTGTCCGCCTCCTTGCGTCCGCAGGAAACGTCGAATCCGAGCCATGCGAACTTGCACCAGAGCCATGGCCGCTCTTTAATGGCCAGCCAGTGCGCTTCATGCAAATACGATTGCCATTCTTCCGTGTAATCCATGCATTTGGGTTTCAACGAATGGAAATGGATGCTGGCCCCCGCGCCAAACTCGCTGAGCCCGATCGGCAGCCCCGGATGTTCCCGGCGCCGGTCATCCAGCCATGGGCCGCAATCGGTCGGTTCGCCGCCGTACCAGCCCCGGTAACTGTTGTAGCCGATCGCATCCAGACCGGCATCCACAGGGTCTCCGCCTTTCGCGGCGATCGTCAAAATGCGGCCGGGCGCTTCCTGTTTGGCCAGGGCAATCATCTCCGCCAACAACCCCGTCGGGTCCGGTCCCTTGCCCAGGCGGATTTCATTGCCGAGGGCGAGAATACACGCGCTCGGATGATTGGCCGTCTGCCGGATCAGCTCCCGCATATGCTGCAACGCGTTCGCCGCGAACGCCGCGTTGGTTTCGATGAATGTGTTGACCGGGGTTTCCGTCCACAGCACCAACCCCAACCGGTCGCCGGCGGAAAACGTGTGGTCGCCATGCGGATAGTGCACGAGTCGCGCCCCGGTACAGCCCATCTCGACCATGGACGCCAGATCGCTGTCTATCGCCGCCGGTGAAACCGCCCAGACGCCCGCGCCGATTTCCTGATGGGCATTGACGCCATGCAAATCATACACCTTCCCGTTCAACAGGAGTCCCTTGTCCGCATCCACCGCCATGGTTTGAAGGCCCACCGCTTGTTCCCAGTCATCCGTTGGCTGGCCGTCCACGGTTACCGTCACGCGCAAGCGGTACAGATAGGGATCGGTTCGTCCCTGCCAAAGATGCGGGTTGGGCACGACCAGCGACAAGTCTTGTTGAACCACGGTGCCGTCCACATTCACCGCCGTCAACGCCTCCACCACCGGTTTACCCGCGGCATCGGCAAGTCGCGTTCGAATCATCGCCCGTACCGGAATTCCCTCGTGGTTTCGCAACCGCAGAGCAACCTTGATCCGCGCCTGCTCCGCCGAGGTCTCCACGGTCGTGAGGTACGCGCCGGGACCGCCGTGATCGAGAAGATCGAGAGATACCCGTCCGACGGCGATCAAACGCACCGGCCGGTATAAACCGCCGAACACCGTGTAATCACCCCATGCCGGCACGTGCGACGGCTGCCGGTTGTCCACGCGCACAGCCAGCACGTGGGATCTGTTCGTCTCCAGTTTCACCGGCAGGCGGAACATCGTGAAGCTCCCCTCGTGTACGCCCACCAACCGACCGTCCACATACACCTGCGCCGTCAGACTGGCCGCGCCAAATTCGAGATACCAATATCGCCCGGCCAACTCGGGACCGATCCTCAGCGGACGCCGATACCATCCCACCCGGCGGCCATTGAAATTATGGGGAACGGCTACCGTGGACCAAGCGGAGTCATCGAATGCCGGCGCGGCATACTCCCCGGCATCGCCCAGTTGAAACCGCCAGTCGGCGGCGAGGGGAATCACCGTCCGCCCCGCGCTATTGGTTTCCGTGTCTGCCATGACGGAAAAGGTTGTCCCGGACGCAATGGCCATGCCCAACCACTTGATCGAGCCATCCGGCCAATACGCCAGCGGCCACGACTGTGTCGGGATCGAAGTCCCATCGGTTCGCCGCACATGCGTCGGCGCGCCAGTCTTCAGTTCTCCGCGGGGCCACGAAAGGCCAAACGTGACGCCCGTCGGTCCTGCCGGTTTCGAATCAAGAAAATGCACTGCGATAGATTTCACAGGACTCTCCTACTTCTACCACACCCGCTCCGCCGGTTGTCGGCTACAGTCGGTCACGATCTCAATTCCATCAGGCGCCCGGATCCGCGTCTCGACAGCGCCCTGGCGGCGTTCCCACTCCACCCACACATCACCCTGTGGCGTCGGCACAACGCCGCGCGCCCAGGCGAGATCCAACGGGAACGGTTTCAAACGCGCCCGCCGCCAACCCGGTTCGAGCGCCTCAAGCCCGAGTACACGGCAGGACAGTTGCACCAAGGGCGTGCCACTCCAGGCGTGCGACCAGTCCCCGTGCGTCCACATTTCGCGCAGGCCGTGCGGGTTCTCGGTCCACATGCCGCGCCAAAGATCAAGTTGACGGCGCGCGTGCGTCGCAAACAAACCGGTCATCGCCAACGCGTCGAACAGGTAATGTTGAAAATAGGGCTGCGGCTCCGGCAGCGTGGGATCATCGAGCGCCCGGCGCAACACCGCCGCGGCCTCGGCGCCCGACACGATCCCGGCCCAGACGGCGAGGATGTTCGTGTGGCGCGTGAACACCTCCGCTTCCGGATCCGGCGGCAACCAATGGCTTGTCGCCTGCCGGTTGATCCTGGGGATTCCATCACGAAAGATGCCGCGTTCGGCAACAAACAGTTGGGCGCGAAATGCCACGGCCAGGGCCTCGGCCCGCTCCTCCCACAGTGATCCTTCGGCCACCTCGCCCAGTTGCCGACACAACCAAGCCATCTTGCGCAGCGCCCGCACCGCAAACGCCGTCATGGCGCCCATGCCCATGGCCGCCGGCGGATGGTGATAGTTCGTACCGGCATGCTCGATCCAGTCCACAAACATATAATTCGGCGCTTGCGACAGGATTCCTTCCGCGCCGCGCCAGGCCAGCGCCCGGTTCAACACCTGCCGGATGGCAGGCAGCGTCGCCCGCGCCGTGTCCGCGGCGCCGGTGTACAGGAGACAATCGGCGGCCAGATCCGGCAACAGCAGGGCATAGGAGGTGTGAAACTGCGCGCCGTCCTGCTGTTCCAGATCCAACGCCATCCGGCGCAGATCCTGATGAGCCAGGGCGTAATCGCCAAAAGCGTGGTAACCCATCAGCATCTCCACGAGGTAGTCGCCGTGATCGCCGAGCGCCTCCTGGTGGTGCGGCGAATCCAGATGAATGTCCTGGAGACATAGCCGGAGTGTATCCCGACTGACCCGCCAGAGATCATTCAGAAACGGGTCACTGCATTCAAACGCACCCCGGTCCTGCACGGGTTGCGACCGCGATAGCATCCCCACCCCGCGCAACTCGAGCGGTCCACCCGCCGTCATTCGCAACGACCGCGCGCTGAAGTACGCCGCCGATTCGTAAACTGTTTCGCCCGCCGGCAAGGTCAGTTTCAACTGCCGCGTTTCCGGTTCCGTTCCGCCCGGCATTTCCTCGAACACC
>Ga0194061_1001882_pt1 | contig 11835 bp, 8 predicted proteins | sample SepL2221m_MetaG_FD_163423 | JGI IMG/M metagenome (GOLD analysis project Ga0194061, IMG submission 163423) | Anoxic zone freshwater microbial communities from boreal shield lake in IISD Experimental Lakes Area, Ontario, Canada - Sep2016-L224-21m | ecosystem: Environmental > Aquatic > Freshwater >...
ACCCCGTCTGTTCGCTCAGTCGCTCCTGACTTGTCCTGAAATAGGTTTACACAAAACAAGTGTAAAAATGAGTCAAGAACTGATTAAAAGACAACGGGAATTTTATAGCGAAGTTGAACAACATGCTATTATTCAAGAGTATTTAAAAAGCGGCAAATCAAAGGATGAGATATGGCGCCAGTATACAGGTAAAGCAGATCATGGATGTTTAATCCGATGGATGCGTAATTTGGGTTATTTGACTTCTGGTCAACAATTAATGCCTAAACTTGCGTCAAATGGTTATGTCATGCCTAAAAAAAAGGATGATTCTAAAATGTCTCAAGAGCAAATTGAACAACTTCAATTAAAGAAGCGGATTGCGGAGTTGGAGAAACAGCTTAAGGATGCTGAGCTCAAGGCTATTGCCTTTTCTACCATGGTAGATATCGCTGAGAAAGAGTTCAAAATCCCCATCCGAAAAAAGTTCAATACCAAACAATAGAAGCAGTGAAAAGTAATTTTCGGCACATCAGCTTGGCCAAGCTATGTGGTTGGTTTGGTATTACTAGACAGGCCTATTATCGTAATAATCAGGAAGCGATACGCACTACCATTGAAGAGGAGTTGCTGATAAAGGAAGTGAAACACATCCGTATCAGTCACCCAAAAATGGGTGTACGTAAGCTATATAAAAAGCTGATTCCTTTTATGGATGAGCATCAGATTAAAATGGGACGAGATGCATTGTTTACAATGCTCTCAGCCAATCACCTGTTGATACGAAAACGCAAAAGACAGATAAAAACTACCAACTCTTTCCACTGGTTTAGGAAGTATCCGAACCTAATCAGAGACTTTGTAACTACAGCTCCCAATCAACTTTGGGTGAGTGATATTACTTATTGGAAAATAAACAAGGATACGCATGTGTACATCAGTTTAATCACAGACGCTTATTCACGTAAAGTGGTTGGATACCAAGTAGCTGAAACATTAAATGCAATCGAAAGTATCCAGGCTTTGAACATGGCGCTTTTGGCTTTAGGGCCAATGCGCCCCGTTCAGCTCACGCACCATAGTGATAGAGGACAGCAATATTGTTGCCATGAATATGTAAAGCTATTGCAGGATTATAACATTAAAATCAGCATGACGGAGAATGGAGATCCATTGGAAAATGCGATAGCCGAAAGAATAAATGGCATCATTAAAGAGGAATATCTGAGTGCTTACGAAGTAGAAACAATACAACAGGCAAAAGAGCTCCTATCATTAGTAATAGATCTCTACAACAATGAAAGACCGCATATGAGTATCGGGAACCTCATGCCAAACCAATTACATCAAACCATTGAGCTAATAGAAACTAAAAGATTATGGAAGAATTATTACAAAGAACGTCCTACGTTTGTAAACCCATCCTAGGACTAAAAAACAACTGTAAACCAATCTTAGGATTAATCTAAAAATCTGTAAACTTTTCTTAGGACGAGACATTGGGCTGCCCCTCCTATCCCGAGAATCGGGACAGGAGGGGTACTTTATATTTTCTAATCAGTGGAAATCCGTTTTATCAGCGTCATCTGTGTGCCATTCATTTCCAATAAATAAAAATATCAACTCTCCGGTTCAAATCTTTTTTCTCAAACCTTCTCGAAATTCCTTCCCCTCGAACTGAAATAATTTTCGGATCAATTCCTATTTCTTCTACTAATAATTTAATCGCAGATGCAGCTCGGTTTTTCGATAATTCATAATTATGTTCTTCCGTTCCAAGATCGTCTGTATATCCTATCACTTCCAATTTTTCAATATTCTCTTTTTTCTCAGTAAGTACGCTTAGCATTTTCTTTACCGCTTTATCTGTGATCCTTGAATCATCCAATTCAAATTGAATACTATTAATACTGATGGTGTCTATTTGATGAGCTGTTTTAACAACCACGGTATCTAATGGTATAATAGATGTTGTTTCAATCTTCAAAGGTTTTAAGGGTTCAATTTTTGAGTGCCTTCTTTTAATAGCATATAAGGAATCCTTAAGGTTCGGATTGATGATACATGGCGAGGTTTTATCGCAAAAGATCTGAATATCATCTATAAAAATGGAGATGGGTTGTATGTCGCGATGCCTCTTAAAAATTATCTCGCTATTTTTCTCCTTAGAAAAATTTCCTATCACTAAAACAGAAGCAGTATCTGTAACTGTAATTTCCTTATTAATCAAAAACCATCCATTCTTCATGGATTTTATTTTTGCATCTAATATTCCTACATAATTATTTGGTTGTAACAAAGTGTCTTTCCCCGCATAAATAAATTGATTCGTGAACCAAAAGCCAATATCACTTAAATTAGGGTTGGCCCAGGGAGCTGAAACTTTTAATGATATCGTATATTTTTTTCCAGGCTCTACATTGCATAGTAATTTAGTTTGCCAATAATCTCGAACACTATCCTGCTCACTTGCGGCTAGTAAATTAAAATGATGAATGCCACTGGCAGAAATGGTTTTGTTATTACTTCCCGGATTTAAATAACCTGCTGGATCTGCCTTAAAATAAAACCAACCTGCCGGACTGCACCTGGCCGTATGTTCATCGCAAATATTTACCTCTTCCAGATCACTGTTCACTATAATGTTCTGGCCATAAATAGCAGATCCTGTAATGATCCCAAAAACAAAAAGAAGAAGGTATTTCATGGGTATAATAGCAATATTACTTACTCTAAGTTCAGCTATTTTGTGAAATCGGAATGCAAAAGTAGAATTCCGATCCAGAACCTTTAACACTTGTAAAACCAACTTTGCCATGGTGTAGCTCTACAATCTTTTTAACGATCGCTAAACCAAGACCGGTTTTACTTTCATTATTGGTGGGTTTGTTCGGTGTGGTTGAAAACGCATCATACAATATGTCGTGAAACTCCTCATCAATTCCCATGCCCTCATCTTTAACAGTTGTTTTTACATATTTCTCGTTCTTCTCATTTTCTTTATAGTCAACATATATTACTATATGACTATCCTCAGGAGAATATTTAATGGCATTATTAAGCAGGTTGTTCATTACCTGCACTAATCTGCTTTTGTCAAATTCTACTTCAAGAAAAGGAACATTGCTTTGGAAAAGAATGGTTTGTTTTTTTGTAGTAGCCAAATGATTATTGATAAGGAGGTTGTCTTTTACAAATTGAATATAATCTTCCTTTAAAAAGCTCATCTCCACTTTACCCGACCTAATCTGACTAATATTTAAAGTGTTATTTAAGATCAACAAAGAGTTACTGGCAGAAACCTGAATGATTTCAACCCACTCTTTCGATTCCTTCGTTAAGAACTCATCGTCTACTAAAAAATCCGTAATCATTTTAATAGATGCAACAGGATTCCGAATATCATGAGCAGCCATGGCAATAAACTTATTTAATTCTTGATTCGTTTTCTCCAATTCTGTCTTTTGTCTTAGGATTGTTTCTTTCTGAATTTTTTCAAGATAAAAAGTATGTGTACCTATGGAAGTAAGGATGGAAATAATAATTCTAAAACTACTGGTAATTAAGGCCGCTACATCGCTGGTAAATTTATGATTGGCGAGGTCGCCATATTCCCAAAGAATATTGGTTAACGCACAAAAAAGGATGGCCCCAGAAAATCTTACATCGTCTTGGTAAGAAAAAAAGATGATGACGCCTATAAATAACAAGCCATTAATATCTCCAAACTGGACATAGTAATTAATAATGCTCAAAATAATCAGCATTACTACACTTAAGATAATTCGGTTTTTGCTTGTTATCGACATACGAATAATTCTATGGGGAGGATATCATTATTCTTTTAGGGGTATAAATTTCGGAACTATTTATAATAAATCCCGAGAAAAATAAGCATTTTATTGCAGATAATTAGACTTTATCCATTGATTTTCAGATTAGTCTACTTCATTTCGGCCAAATCCTTTTGAAGTCTAAACATTTCATCCCTTAATCTTGCTGCCTCAATAAAGTCTAAATCTCTGGCTGCTTTTTCCATTTCTTTTTTGGTTTTTCCTATCGCTTTTTCAATTTGTGGGATTGTCTTATATACTTCCTGCTCTTCTGCAGCTTTAGTAGCCACCAGTTGAGCATCCTGTTGTAAAGCATAGGGATTTGAAGGGTCATATCCTTTAATGTCCAGAACCGAACCCTGGGCAAATACCTGTTCTCTGCTTTTTACAATGGTCTTTGGAGTAATCCCGTGTTCAATATTATAAGCAACCTGTTTTTCTCTTCTTCGGCTTGTTTCATCAATGGTTCTTTGCATACTTTCCGTCATCTTATCTGCATAAAAGATTACAAAGCCATCAACATTTCTCGCCGCTCTACCTGCGGTCTGTGTTAATGACTTTTCATTCCGCAAGAATCCTTCCTTGTCGGCGTCCAGAATAGCCACTAAAGAAACTTCAGGCAAATCCAAGCCCTCTCTTAATAGATTAACCCCTACTAAAACATCAATTTCTCCTAAACGTAGCTGACGCAAAATTTCTACTCTTTCTAATGTATCAACATCGCTATGGATATATTTAGATTTGATATTGATTCTTCCGAGATACTTATCCATTTCTTCGGCCATGCGTTTGGTCAATGTCGTTACCAAAACCCGATCTCCCTTTTTCACAGTTTTATCAATCTCGTCCAGTAAATCGTCAATCTGATTTATACTTGGTCTAATTTGTATCGGAGGATCCAACAACCCTGTTGGTCTTACTACTTGCTCTACAACCACGCCACCTGTTTTTTCTAATTCATAATCACCTGGAGTGGCACTTACAAAAATAGTTTGACCAGTCAGTGCTTCAAATTCATTAAAATTTAATGGGCGGTTATCCATGGCACTGGGTAAACGAAATCCATATTCTACCAAAACTAATTTTCTACTTCTATCTCCACCATACATTCCAGCAACTTGCGGAATGGTTTGGTGACTTTCATCCACCACCAATAAAAAATCTTTTGGAAAATAATCTAATAAACAGAAGGGTCTTGTACCTGGTTTTCTTCGATCAAAGAAACGAGAATAGTTTTCGATACCATTACAATAACCTAGTTCACGGATCATTTCAATATCGTATTCCACGCGCTCTTTTAATCTTTGGGCTTCAATGAATTTGCCGGTGCTTTTAAAATATTCTACCTGCGCCATCATCTCATCCTGAATCTCATGCATCACTTGCAAGATCATTTCTTTTGGTGCTAAATATAATGTAGCAGGAAATATCGCGGCAGTATCCATAACGCCAATACGCTTACTGGTAGCCGTTTCTATACTTTCAATCTCTTCTATCTCATCACCAAAAAATGTGATGCGATATCCAAAATCAACATACGGTAAATTAATATCTACCGTATCTCCTTTTACCCGAAAAGTGCCTCTTCCAAATTCTCCCTGTGAACGATTGTATAATGAATTTACAAGTGCATGTAAAAATCCTTGTCTTGAAATCACTTGTCCTTTTTGGATCCTGATAATTCCATTTTCATATTCTGTAGGATTACCCATACCATAAATACAACTCACACTTGCAACAACAATGATATCTCTTCTTCCACTTAATAATTGTGAAGTTGCTTGTAATCGTAATTTATCCAGCTCTTCATTAATACTCAGATCCTTTTCAATGTAAGTACCTGTAACAGGCATATATGCTTCGGGCTGATAGTAGTCGTAATAACTTACAAAATATCCCACTGCATTTTCTGGAAAGAACTGTTTAAACTCTCCATAAAGCTGTGCCACCAATGTTTTATTGTGTGTAAGCACCAGTGTGGGTCGTTGCGTATTTTGTATTAAATTAGCAATTGTAAAGGTTTTACCACTCCCCGTAACACCTAACAGTGTTTGATACTGTTCACCATCATTTACATTATCCGTCAACTGCATGATGGCAGAGGGTTGATCACCTGCGGGTGAATAGGGTGCGTGTAAATGAAAGGGCATAGTGCAGAATTGGACAACTAAGTTAAATCGGTAACTATTCTAATCAAAAGAAATTAAATGGACAAACTAATCTGCAACTTTCTCTAATCAAAGCCTTACGATGTTGAAAATATCAACTTGTGGGGATATATATTGGCCATTTAGCTTCTGGCCCGAGATTTTAAATACTAGATTCAGTCCTTTTACAACCCTACCAAAAGCGGCATAACCCTGACGGTCTTCGCAGTTTTCGCCGCCATAATCTAACCCAGGCTGATTGCCGATGACGATAAAAAATTCAGTTCCTGCAGTTCCGGGTTTTGCTCTGGCTAAAGAGATGACTCCCTCGGTATGTTTGATCTTTGTCAGCTCAGTACTTTCGTGATTTATTCCTTTTATGGTGGAAGCTTTTTTGTAATTAGTTTTCCAGATCCCACCCTGAATCAATTCTGTTTTGGGTGCATTGGAGGGTTGATTCTCCATATTCAATGCCCTGTAAAAACTACTATTGAAATAAAAACCGGAATCAACATAACTCAAAAATGCGGCTACTGTTTTCGGTGCTTGTTTTGGTAATAGCTCGATTTCTATATCACCATATTTTGTTTGTATCGCAATATGTGGATTCTCATAATGAGTTTTGGGCTTGCAACTCATTAATAAAAAGAATGACATTAAAAAAATAATACCACGCATAGTTCTAAGGTAGAATTTCAAATAATAGTAATTGTGTTTTTTGAAAGGATGCAAAATTATTGTCCGATACAAATATGAGCGAGCGATGACCATTCGGAAGCGTCGGACCAAATGTAACTCCTTCAATATTATCGGTATAGATTTTTAAGTCATCCATATTCAACAACAACTTCTTCTTAATGGGATTTGAAACCGGATTGATTTGAAGCGCACTATTCTCTTTAATATCTTCTGCACCATTTAGATCTGCTAAATAAACTTTTAAAGTACATGGCAATCGTCCTGAAGAAAATGATCTTTCTAATACTATCAATTGATTATTGCCAATAGCATAAATATCAGGAACTCCATTTATTTTAAAAGCATCTGCAGGGGTTGCAGGATAAGCAATAGGTTCTAAATGGTACGCATATTGTGCCGTATTTTTTTTACTTGCTACATCATATTGATAAATTCTGATCCATGCATTGTTGGGTGTAATATCCGCTCTTGGACCATCTTCATACAAAGGTTCTTCTACATTTACATAGAGTGTCTCGAAATTTTTATCAAAGGTTAATCCTTCCAAAACTCCATTTTGTCTTGGTCCTTTTTCAGTTGCATGCATGATCAAATTAGCAGGCAGCGGAAAAGTATCAATATATTTTCCTTCCATTGAAATGCGCGTGATAGCTGGGTTTTCCAGCACTACCGAATTTCCCCGAACAATTCTTTCGCCTTCGCTGGTCCATAACAACTCTTTTGTTCTGGCATTATATCTGATGGCTTCCGGGTCAGGAGTATGAGCCGGGTCTTGTTTTGAATTAGGATAAGTTGTACCGTTGGATTGCAACATAGGGTATGTTGCAATCCATTGTACAGTATCAATTCCTTTTGTGTTTAATAAAATTTTTGCGGTATAAAATCTGGCAGGATTAATCGCCGAACGATCATCACTGATCAAATAATATATATCCTTCTCAGAATCATAATCGATTCCAGATAGTCCTCCAATTGCCGTGCCTTTGAAATCCTGGTTGTATGGAATTTCATACACATTCATCAACTTCAAAGACCCTATCTGATTTTTATTTGTACTTGCTTTGTGTGAAGTAGCACAACTACATAAAAAAATAACAATTAGTATCGAAACAATTCTTTTCAAGATTCAAAATTTTATAGCGTAATCGCTTGTAAATATTTAGCTAATGATGCAATGGTAGCAGCATCGATATTCATTTGTTCCTGTGCTTCTACCCAATTTTTTTGTTCAATGGCTTCGCGAATTCCAGGCATTGTCTTTACACCATATCCGGTATAAAATCCTGGCGCATAAATCGTGTGTTTAAACCAACCCCTTCTTGGTAAACCTTGTGCAGATAATAATTGTTGTTCAGCGCGATATAATGATTGATTTGTTTTTGGGCTTACTTTATAATCTTGCTTACTCAACCAATCATTCAAATTTTTTCCAGCTCTATCCAAATCATCTAATGCATTTTGAATAGCGTGAAAATCTAAATATGGAACTGCAGCTTTTGCAACTGGTAATTTTTCTGGTTTGGTTGGATCTTGTGCTAATTGATAAGCATTCGATTTAATCAATTCATTTTCTACTTTAGTTGTTTCGCGCAATTGATCCACAGATCCAGATAATTCTTTTACATATCCTGCAATTGTTTTTTGTAAACGCGAAAAATCAAAAGGCAACACATCTGCATCCGCCATTCGAAGTGCAGCGCGACCAGCAGTTTTAGCCAGTACAACGCCATATACAAATCCCGGGTCTTTGAACTTGCTATAGTGATCATAACTATCATAAATAGAATGGTATTCTCCACCAGCATCTTCACCTCCAAAACCTAAATTCAAAGCAGGTAAACCCAGGTGTTGTATAAATGAAGAATAATCAGATCCCGAGCCCATGGCTTCGATATGATATTCTTTTTCATTCAAGATTTCCTGTTTTGCTTTTGTGGTTGAAGCTCCTACAAGGTCGGCTGCTCTTTTTCTTTCATAAACAGTAACACCGGTTTGAGGGTCTGTTACATCTTTTGAAACTTCATAAACCATTTGTTCTAAAGCATGTGAGCCTTCTGCTCCTAAAAATCCACGTGCGTTTCCATCAGAGTTAATATATACCACTGCTTTCTCTTGTAGCTCTGCCGCATGATCTTCCACCCATTCTGTTGATCCAATCAATCCTGGCTCTTCTCCGTCCCAGGCACAATACACTAAAGTTCTTTTTGGTTTCCATCCTGTTTTTACTAATTCTCCAATTGATCTTGCTTCTTCTAATAATGCCGCCATACCACTTATTGGATCGTTGGCACCATTTACCCAGGCATCGTGGTGATTACCGCGTATTACCCACTGATCTGGGAATTCAGCGCCCTTCATCTTTGCAATCACATCATAAGCAGGACGAATTTTCCAATCAAAATCCACTTTCAAGTGAATCTTTGTTTTACCCGGTCCAATATGATAAGTAAATGGCAGTCCGCCTCTCCATGATTCAGGAGCAACTACCCCGTCTAATGATTCTAATAATGGTTTTGCATCATGATAACTGATAGGCAGAACTGGAATTTTTAAAAGATTGGTTGCTTCCAGTCTATCTAATCTTTTTGCAGTTTCTGTTGCGCCAACACCTGGAGTTAGTGGATCTCCGGGATAAATCACCATATCCATAATTGATCCGCGTTGAACACCATATTCATTTTTAAATGGTCCTTTTGGATATACTTCCCCTGCACCATACCCATCATCATTCGGATCGGAATAAATGATACAACCAATAGCCCCATGTTCTTGTGCTACTTTTGGTTTAATTCCTCTCCAGCTATGTCCGTATTTAGCAATTACAATCTTTCCTTTTACATCAATTCCCAATTTTTCTAAGACTTCATAATCAGCCGGAACACCATAATTTACAAACACCGCTTCTGCCGTTACATCTCCATCCGCACTCCAACAATTATAAGTTGGTAGCTGGTCTTCCTGATTAGAAGTAGCGTCTTCTTTCAACGCAGGCTCTTTTAATAATGCTTTATAACTACCAGGAGATACCATTTCTAAAGACCTGGTCTTAGGAGTTGGAAATAATACTTGATAGGTTTCAATAGATGCATCCCAACCATAAGATTTAAAACGTGCTAAGATATTTTCTGCTACCGCCTTACCGCCTACTGAACCTAAATGGTGTGGTTTTGCAGATAGATCTTTAATAGTTGCGCCAATTTTTTCTGCACTTAAAACTGCATCAAATTTTTGTTCGGTTTGCTTTTGTTTTGCTGCACCGGTTTCAGTAAAACCTGTGATTGATTTTTGACTCATTGCAGTAACCCCAATAAGGCTAGCACCAATGATGCAAAAAATGGTTTGAATGTTTTTCTTCATGATAGCTTGATAAATTAAAAAATGGACAATCTATTTAAACATAGTAGGATGCAATTTATTCCAATTTGTGGCAGATTGATATGCTTTAGCTATGGAAATAATGGTTGCTTCATCATATAGTTTTCCCACTAATGTGATACTGGTTGGCAATTGCAACTTATTGAATCCTGTTGGGAAAACAATTACGGGGTGACCGGTTAAATTAGTAATAGCAGATTGATTGCCGCCAAAATTGGGGCAAATCACTGCATCATATTGTTGCATCAACTCGTTTACTTTTTGCATTAATAAATAACGATGCCGATTCGCATTCACATATTCTACTGCAGACATTAATCTCGAAACCCTAAAACTATTCGGCCAATCATATTTTCCCTGACGGGTCATTTGATCGTCTACACCGTTTCTGGTAAACTCATCGAATGCTGCTGCGCATTCTGCACTAATTACCACATCCATGATATTGAAATTATATACACCACTATCCGGAAAATTTACTGGAATCAATTCAACGCCAAGTTTTCGATACACTTCCAACACTTTCCACTCTGTTAAGCTGGTATCGGTTAGTTTATCAAAATAATTTTTAGCATATGCAATTTTCTTTCCTTTCAAACCATTTGTAGGCTGATAATTAAATGGCATATTCACTGCGCTTTGATCCTTTCCATCAGTTCCGTGAATCATGCTAAAAACTATTGCTGCGTCTTCTGCGCTTCTACAAATTGGGCCAGCCTTATCTAAACTCCAACTGAGGGTCATGGCACCTGAGCGACTTATACTTCCAAACGTAGGCCTCAAACCAGTAGCACCGCATATGCCAGAAGGTGAAGTGATAGAACCCCAGGTTTCTGTACCAATTGCAAATGGCACTAATCCTGCAACAGTTGCTGATGCTGATCCGGCTGAAGACCCCGAAGAACCTTTTGTTAAATTCCAAGGGTTTTTGGTGCGACCTCCATACCAATAATCACCCATTGCCAAAGCACCCAGGGTAAATTTTGCGATGAGTACGGCGCCAGCATCTTTTAATCGGGTATATACATAAGCATCGTTCTCTATTACTTGATCTTTATAAGGTGCAGCACCCCAGGTGGTTTTAGTTCCTTTAACTGCAAAAAGGTCTTTCAATCCATAAGGAATTCCATGAAGGGGTCCTCTATATTTTCCTTTTGCAATTTCTGCGTCTGCTTGTTTAGCTTGTTCCATCGCAATTGCATCGGTATAACTTATTACACACTGCAATGTGTCGCTAAACTTTTTTAAACGATCGATAAAAAATTGAGTGAGCACAACGGAACTTATTTTTTTGTTCTTAATAAGCGATGCTAATTCTAAAACCGAATAATACGCTAAATCGCTTTTATTTTTCGGCAGATTAATGTTGGTGGGTATATTCCAATCTATAGGTTGTTGTTTTGTATTAAAATGCATCCCCGGTAAAACAGGATTTTGCCAAAGACTCATCGGAACACTATTGTCTAAATGTTCTTTGTGCATCAAACGATAGTTCTCAAAGTTTTCCATTACACCAGCATACATGGTGTCCAGTTCTTTTTGAGTATAAGTAAGGTCTATTAATTTGGCGGCCGATTTTAAATCAGATACGCGAATAGAATCTTGTGCGGTAACACCCATAAAAGTGAACACCGCAAACACAATCATAATTTTTTTCATAAATCCTAGATTTTTTATTCTTCTTCAATTTGGTCGTGCATCCAAACTAGAAATAATTTGTAACCAATAGATAACATGATTGCTCCGCCACTAATCCCAAAATTCCTGAATGTGGAACAGATGCTAGAAAAAATCCTGCACCA
>Ga0194061_1001883_pt1 | contig 11833 bp, 11 predicted proteins | sample SepL2221m_MetaG_FD_163423 | JGI IMG/M metagenome (GOLD analysis project Ga0194061, IMG submission 163423) | Anoxic zone freshwater microbial communities from boreal shield lake in IISD Experimental Lakes Area, Ontario, Canada - Sep2016-L224-21m | ecosystem: Environmental > Aquatic > Freshwater >...
AAGTCAATTGTCACAGAACACACTTTTGCCAGACATGGATATCGTCGGCCGTCCAATCTCCCTACACCTCCAACCCAAAACCGCGCTCAATCGTCATTTTTACGCGCTTTCAGACCGCCACCAACAAGTCAGACTTACTATCGGGAAATGTGTCTTTGGTGAAGTCTTTCAACGCCGAATTCATGCCCTTACTGCCCATATACGGCGGATTAGCCACCACCGCATCAAACTGCATCGCCAGCACCTGCGCCTGCTGCATGAGCGGCAGCAAATCATCCGCAGCCGCACTGGCGTACATATCCCCGCTCTGCTTCACGGAGGCCAGCACTTCCGGCAACACCGCCAGATGCGTTTTGAGCGCATAGGGAATCTGAATCAGCGAGCCAATGGTTTTGGCATGCTCAAAGGCTTCCACCAGCGCGGTGATGGTGGCGCGCTGCACTTTGAACGGGGCAAGGTGGGTGGCGAGCTCATCCACGCTTAGACCCTTGCTCTCCTGAAGGCTCAGCACATTGAGCTTGGGCGGCTGCAGGGTGCCAGCATTATCCGTAGCGGTGAACAGGCGACGGTCGTCTGAACGGGCCTTCATCAGAAGAGCGAAACCAGCCATCTGGGCTGCGCGGTCGTCAATGTCCAGACCGTAGAGATTCTTTTCCAGAATCAGGCGCGGAATGGCTCTGGGCTGGTAGCCGCGCTCCAGGTAGATGGCCTTGAGCACGTCATAGGCCACCACCAGTATGTGGCCGCTGCCACAGGCCGGGTCCAGCACGGTGATGGATTCGGGGTTGAGGGTGTCGCCATCTTCCCGCACACGGGTCTGGATCAGTGCATCGAGCTGGGCTTGCACCTCGGGTGTTTGCTCGGCGGGGGTGATGTAGTACGGCCACTCTTGGGCCAAGGTGCTTTGCGGGTTGGCCATGAGCCACAGGCGACCCACGCTGTTTTGCACCAGGTATTGCACGATCCAATTGGGCGTGAAGAGCTGAGTGGCGGCGGGGATGTCTTCGCTTTTGACGACCTTGCCGATGACCTGGTCCTTCTTCTCACTGATATAGAACTGGTACAACCAGCCGATGATTTCGACCTCGGCCCAGTCTTCTTCAGGGATCTCAGCCACCAGCTTGGCAATGACGGAGTCGCTGCGCAGCAGGTTGTCGGGCAGCAGCAACTCGGAATCGTCGTCAATGCGCTCGAACAAGAAGGGCATGGCACGGGACAAGGCGTTGCACTGGGCCACCAGCAGCATGCGGTACAGCTCGCCATCGCGGTTGCCAGCGAGTTTGAGTTCGGTGACCTTGGTGGCGTTCAGGCCCGGGAGTTCACTGGTCAGGTTTGTGGCATGGGTCAGGATGTCTGGTAGCCCACCCGAAGTGCTGGACAGCGCCTGGTGGCCGTGGCCCAGGTAGTCATGCAGCTCCATGTAGCGCAGCGCGGCAAAGCGGTTGAACCAGGTGTAGGCCACGGCTTCCATGGTGTGGGCAAAGCCGTCTTTGCGGATACGCTCAATCAACTTGTCGCGCTGGCCGCTGACTTTAGCGGGCCAGACTTGGCCTGCGATGACGGTGACGTCACCCTGGGTTTGGGCGGGGGCTACTTCCAGCGTGCCGGCCTTGTCGGACAAGCCCAGCAGGTTGGCGCGGGCGGTGACTGCTGCGATGAAGTCTTTGCGGGCCTGGGGGGCGTAGGACTTTAGGTTGGACTTGTTCATGGGTGTGACAGCTTTGATTTTTTATTGGTGAAAACGGGCTCTGGCCCTTTTGGAATATGCGCAAGCAGCTATGAATTTAGGAGTAATTGGTTGTTTGCCACCCGTTGGCATCGAAGGTCATCGATTCGCTGTCGCGCCGCCAGATGACGGCATCGGGGTGGACGGAGAGCCACCAGGTTTGCATCAACGGGTTGGGTTTGGGTTTTGCGAACGCCTGCGGCACGAGCACTGCCATGCACCAGGCAGGGTTGGGGTCGCGCACCGATTGGTACTGGATACCTCCCACCCGGGCTGCGCGTGCAACTTGGGCGATGGCCTGGGTAGCGGTGTAGTCGCTGGGGTGCGTCCACGCAGCGGCATTGGCGCTGAATGGCGCTTGGCGCAGGTCAATCACTTGGGTGCTGACCTCCGCACTGAACGCGGTGTGCGCTACGGGCTCCAGGCGGTCCAGATCAACCGCGTCTTTGAGAAACTTCCAGCGCCAGTAGCCCAACTCGGCACTTGCGGTGCGCACCGTCTCGGCGCCGTAGAAGACACCGGGGTCGTTTATGGCCCGAAAACGGGACCCACCACGCAGTGGGTAGTAGCGAAACGGGGTGGCCAGCAGGTAGTCAAGATCCTGCGCGCTGGCAGGCTGTGTGGGTTTGCTGCCTTCCAGCAGTGTTTCCAGCAAGTCTTGCTCTTCGCTGTTGTCCACGATTTTCATGGTGGATGCGGTGTGCTGCGCTTCCACCATGCGCCACACGGCCCCGGCCCAAGGGCGGGCCTCAGACGAGACCGCGGCTGGCGTCAAGGTATTGAACGACACGGACCAGACCTTCGGTGTTGCGAATGAGGTCGATGGGCTTGGCATTGAGCCCCCGGTTTTCACTCTGGAGCCATTTGCGGGCGGTGGGCTCGTCTCCCACGATGGAGTCGAGCGAGCGGAACACGCGCACAAAGAGCAAAGCAAAGTCCCACTCTTTGCGATTTTGGTCCAGCAGGTAGTTGCCGCTGTAAAGCCGGGTTACCGTTGGCGGGCTCACACCCAGCACTTTGGCCAGCAAGGACTTGGAGACATCGAGCTTTTCAGCAGCGCGGGCCACCGCCTTGCTCAAAACTGCAGCGGCTTCGGGCTTTTTCGTAGATTGGGCAGAGATGGCAGACATGGTGTGGGCTCCTTCCATTAATTTCAATAGAAATAATACATCATAATTATTTCTATAGGAAATTTATTGAATGCGCCCGATCAGATGGTCGCGTTGGACGCTGACCTTGGCGGGCCGGGCTTGGAAGGCGTAGGACTTGAGGTTGGACTTGTTCATGAGTGTGACGGTTCATCCAGTTGGGGATCGGTGAGGCGGCGAATGGTCAGGGTGCAGCGCTGGTCGATAAGCGTAACGATCTGGTCGATGATGGGGTGGCTGTTACCTTGGCTCTGCAATGTGGCCTGGGTGGCACGGGCCAGATCTGGCAGACGCTTGGCAATGTCGAGAATGCGCTTTTTTAACTGGGGGGGTGATAGGGCCGCCTCAGTGGCGAATTGCTCCCAATGCCGAGCAAACACTTCCGAAAACTTGTATTTGCTGCCGATCTTCATTGCCATTTTGTCGGTCAGCGTGGGGTAGACGGCGGTGCACAGCGCGTCGTATAGCGGCGTCAGCACCGCACCGGCAGGGGCGTACAGCAGCGAAAAGTTTTTGCCATGGGCATCGTGGTTACCGATCAGCGCGTTGAACACCACGTAGTCGAGCAGCTTGAGCGTGTGGATCGCGCTGGGGCGCGTGGCGCTGCGCAAGAGCGCAAACGCCTGGGCCAGACTCGGGCCGCCTTCGTTTTGGTATTTGTGCTCTGAGACGATGCCCAAAGCCTGGCAAAAGTCTTCCTGATGCAGACGCAGGACGGGCACGCTGGCTTGGCGGTCATAGCGCTCAACCAGCAGGTAGTGGCGCTGCTGGGCCCCATCGGCAATGGTCTGAATTTGGGTGCGGGCCACGTCCAGCTTCAACGCGCCAGCCAGCACCATGCAGAAGGCTTCATTGAAGACGCTGCCATCTATCCCGGCAATAGGCGGCTTGAGGATATGGCTGCTGGGCGAGCCGTTCAGAGGCAGACCAATGCGAATGCCGTCACCATCGAGCACAACCGGCAGCTTGTCTTGCGCGCCAGCCAGCGAGAGGCGCAGGCCATCTTCCCCCGCGCGCATGGGGCGCAGGGGCATTTCATCCAATACCTGCATGAGCTTTGTATCTTCCAGCCAGCGCACTTCAAGCGGTGCATCTGGCGCTGGGGGGGACTGACCCTGCTCCAGCAGGGTGACTGCACCCGCACATTCGCCACCCAGGCTTTCCAACAGGGCGTAGTCGTTTTGGTTTGAGACTTGCAGGGTCTTGGCGATCTGCTTGCGCTTGCCGCCTTCGGGCAGTAGCCCGGCGAAGAACGGGCGGGTTGCACGGTCGTCAAAGGGCTCTGACCGAATGGGGAGCGATTGAGACAAAGGCCTAGTAGCACCCGGCGCGTAGGCAAAGCTGAGGCGACCCTCGATCTGCGACAGGGTGCCAACGTGCGCGTCCAACAACCATACTGCGAGGTGGCGTGCCATCTCAGTCCAAACCTTCCACAGCCAAACTCCCGCCAAGCGCATGCAACACTTTCAGCAGTGTTTCCAGGCGCACGGTGGGCTTTCCTGCTTCCAGCTCCACGATGAAGCGCACACCGACGCCTGCCGCTAGTGCCAATTGAGGTTGGGTTAAGCCAAGCTTGTTGCGGGCAGCTAAAACAGCTGCGCCCAGCGCTTCAGGAGAGTTGGTAAGGGTAAAGGCCATGATAATTTCCTGTTCGGGAAATTATTGCCAATTGAGAGCTGCAATGCAAGGAAAATTTCCCGATTGGGAAATTGACTCAACTTCAGTGCATACAGGCACAGAAATTACCCGAACGGGAAATTTAGTAAAGACCGGTCCAATATCAATGACGGCGCCGATGATGTCTTTATGCGCATTAGGGGCGCAGGTCTTGAGGTTGGACTTATTCATCAGTGTGACAGCTTCGAAAGTTTTATTGGTCGAATCGAGCCTTAGCCCTAGCGTAACTTGCGTATGACGCTATAGATTTAATAGCATTGAGTCTCAAACTCAAAGCGCCCGTATCGTGAATGCTGGTTGAAATTTCAAACCATGCTTGGCACCACGAGTCCACTTGATGGCGAAGAAGAACCCGTTGCCGTCGGAGAATCGAAACAAGAGGTCATCACCATAGGAGGGGTCGTACTCGCCGCCATCCTGGCCGCCAAATCCGCCGATGTAGGCAGGGTTACGCACCACGGTGAGTCCAGACGGGTCAAGGTAGTCAATGAACTCTATGGACACATCGATAAGTTCGTCTTTTCCCATCTCTTCGGCCTCAATGGCATGGTCTGACCATGCCATTTCTAAAAGGTGCTGCATAGAGCCAAACATTGGCAGAGGTTGGCCCCACTGCAGCCTGGGATTGCCGGCAGCGGGCTCATCGTCAGCTATTTCCATGTGGAATGCTGTCTTGCAAGAACCAGTGCTTGCAGATCGCCAATCGGGCAAAAAATCAGACGGAGCCTCGGCAAGTGCGTCTAAGGGAATGAGCCGAAGCATGAAGTGCTTGATGTCCACCGATAGCTCGCGCATGGTGGGCGCAACTGGCCCCCAAACCTGGAGCAATTCGGTTCCAAAATCAGTCCCAAGGATCTTTCCCACAGTACCAAGGTTGAGTTGAACGATGGGCTGCATGGGCAAATCGCTTACGGGCATCTTGGGCCAGGGATACGACTTACTGGTGTAGGGAAACCCACCCACCATATCGTCGGTGCGCTGGGACTGATTGTCAGAATCCTGCGGCAAATAGTCCGGAGAACTGAACGTTCTCGTTACCGTAGAAAACTGGTCAACGAGCTTACTGAAGAAGGGAGAACCCTTTGACTCAGCAAACTCCTTCATTAAATGCACTGCCTGTTGATACAACTCGTCCGCAGGCTGGCCTTCGTATGCTTCGTTCACGGTCATCTACCCCCTGAAATCACATTGTTTAACGTTATTGGATACGTGCGATCTGACCTGCACGAACTGCGGCCATCAATTCCGCCTTCAGCTTGGTTACATAGGCATCAACATCGGCCTCGGTCTCAAGATAGGTTTTGCTGGAGAGTTCGGCAGCGCGGATAACCTTGGTGGTCTTGGCGGGGGCCTGAGGCAGGTTGGGCTGGCCGGTTTGCAGGGGCTTGGTGGTGTCACCGGCTTCGGACACTAAGGCAGGCTTGGCAATGGCTACAACCACTGCAGCTTCAATCAGGGTGATGGCTTCGTCCATGGCGTCACCGCCCTGCCCTTGCAGGTAAAGAATCTGCGCAATGCTGGTTTGGCTGGCGAGCCGGGTTTTGAGGTCTTGCAGTGGGCGCAAGGCTTTGTTGCTGGTGTCGGGCGTGGCGGCGGAAGCCGTTAGCTTGGCCTGGACTTCGGCAATTTTCTCGTCGATGGACAGCAATGCGCGTTCGCGCTTTTCCTGAGCCAATTGTTCATTGGCGGTGGTCACGGTAGCGAGCAGCGGCTCGATGCGGTTGACCTTGCCATAGGGCTTAGGGTTGTCACGGATCTGTGTGAGCTCGGTCAATGCCGCGGCAGCCTGTGAAACCTTGTTCAAGGCTTCGCGGTTATCGGCAAAGGAACGAAGGCCATCGAGCAGCTTGTGCCAGGCGGTGATTTGGGTTTTGTAGAAGTTAACCAGGTCGTTGATGTCTTCGGCGGCATCGAGCCAGTCGTCTTTGGCAGATAGCAGGGCTTCGATAAAGGCAAAGCTGTCGCGTGTGGACAGTTGCTGGGCGATGCGGGCGAGGGATGCTTCGATCTCAGACTTGCCGGGGTGATGCGCGGTGCTGGCGGTGAGGGTGAAACCTTTCAGATCCGTCTGCCACTCGCCCAGACGGGCGCGGAAGTCGGCTACCAGGGCATCTTCTTCTTCGCGGCCGAGCTTTTGGAACAGGTCTTTGTAGAGCTCGCGGGCACGTTTCAGGCTGTTGGCATCGGCCACCTTGCGTTTGAGGATGGACACTTGCTTGAAACGGGCGCTTTTGGTCAAGGGCTCTACCGCAGCGGCGGGGTCGAGGTCGGAGCCTTCGAGCATGAGCTTGATTTCACCGGCCATAAACAGGCGGGCGATCAACAACACGGTTTCCCACTCGGGCTTCCAACCCCATGGGATTCCGGCAAAACGGTCCACTACGTCCGACAGCAGCACGCGGGTCTGGCTGGCAGCGAGGTGGAGGTAATCACGCATCTCCTTAACGGCCAGCGCATTGCCCTCCTCGCCATTCAGCCCCAGGCCGGGGGTGGTGACGTTGTCGGCGGTGAGCACGGCCTTGATTTCAGCCATTGGGTCTGCCTGGCGGACTTTGAGGTACGGCAGCTTGCTGTAGGTGTTGGTTACCAGGTAGTTGAGCAACTCGTCCAGCACTTTGTCGGGTGCTGCCGCCTTGATTTGCACAGACTGGCCCAAGGCGAAAAAGTCGCCCTCGGTGATAAGGGTGGACAACTGATGCACCAGGCGCTGGCGGCGTTCGCGGTTTTCGTCTTTGCGGTCTGCGAGGATGCGTTTAAGCGAAGCGTTGGCCTGGTCGGCCTTGGGGCTGACGATGTACTTCTCGATCTGCTGGTACAGGGCGAGCTCAATGTCCAAGCGGTCACCTTCTGCCAGGCGAACAATGGCGCGACCATTGCCTTCGCTGCTGCGCAGGATGCATTTGGCGTTTTGCAGCTTTTCGTAGTCGTCGCCCAGCGGGGTGAGCACTTCAAAGCTTAGCGCATGGCTTGCCTGGCGCCAGGGGGCACCGTCCAGCAGGCGGTTGAATTCGTAATCGGCCTTGGTGTCGCGGTGGCGCACCTTGGTCAGGTTGTTGAAGATTTCGTCATAAATCAGCTCAGCCAGCAGGCGGGACTTTTCTGCGGCGGAAACTTCAACGTGACCGATCTCGCGGGCAACGTCTCGCTCTTCATTGGTCAAGAAGAACCACAGGTCACCATTGCGACTGACTAGGCGCTGTTGCTCCAGCCGGGCCAGGCTCTCCTGAATCTTGCGTCGCAGGGCCAGTTTGTCGGCGTCGATCTGGTCAATGCACAGAGTGGCCAGGTTGTCGATGTTGGGTTTGACGATGTCGGGTATGTACCGGATCAGGAACATGGCTTTGAGCAGCAGGCTGTCATAGTCCTGAAGTGCAGGGTTTTGCGGTGCCTCGTCGATAGAGCGCTTGGCCATGCCGTCGATGAAGCTCTCGATGGACGGATAGAAGTCGTACAGGGGCACCAGCACGTCAGTACTGAGGTTGGCGTTGCGCACAGCGGCTGACTGGAACGCATCCAGCAAGGAACGCTCGCCGCGCGACAGGTGTTTACCAGTGGCCCCCACCTTGCGTATGGACTCGAATATCTTTTGCAGCAGGGTGAACTGGTAGGGGGCGAACGGGTACACCGCCACAAACTCGGCTGCGTCTTTATAGGCACGCAGGCTGACGGAGTTGCCGACAAAGCTGAGCTGGTTGTTGATGACGTCGCTCTTGCCCGCAAACACGTCACGCAAGGCCACATGGGCGTCCTCAGTCTTGGACAACAGGCGCTCGCCGATGACTTCATCGGTATTGCTACTGGCCAGGGACAGGCGGGTGTGGAATCGGCCTTGAATTTTCGAGAAGTCCTGGCTTTTGGCTTTGTTGTCTTCACCAATCGCGGCGTCAATATCCTCTTGACTGGTCACGATGATCCAGGCCCGGCCCTTGCATTTGCCGCCCAGCTCCTCGGTAATGGTCTGCAGGTTGAGCATGAGTGCTGAGCTGTTGCCGATGAACTGCCCTACTTCGTCAACCAGAAAAACGACCTTGTGGTTGGCGGTTTTGGTCGCCAGGTAGTCATTAACAACCTTGGCAAAGCCTTCAATGTTGATGCGGTAGTCTTGCTTGGCATCGTCGAACCACTTGCCCGCTGAGTCCGGGGAAATCTTTAAAGCCTGTGCCAGGGCGGCCACAATCTCGTCGCGGTAGAAGGTGAACGCGTCGCGCTCGGCTTCCCACGGGCTGCCCTTGGCGGCAGCGAATGCCGCTTTGAAGGTATCGAAAACGCCCTTCGCCACCAGGTGGCGCTCCATATTGGCAATGTGTGGCGCGTCACCGGACAAGCCGATCTTTTCATTGAAGACGCGCAAGAAGACCTGCAGGATGGCATCCGGGTCAGACTTATTGGCCTTGGCATCGATGTTGAACAGCATCACATCGGCGGTGCCGGAAACGGCGCGCTGCACGTCTGCCAGCAACATGGCGTCTTTGATCTTTTGGTGGTCGAAGAACTGGGCAGCCCGGCGCTTTTCGCCCGTGGCGGGGTTGGACGCCTCGATGTTTTCCAGCAAGTACGACAGGATCTTGATGAAGTGCGACTTACCGGAGCCAAAGAAGCCGGACACCCACACGCCCATGCGGTCGGTGATGGCTGCGTCATGCGGACGGTCTATAGCGGCCAGGTAGGCATCAAAGAACTTGCGCAGGTATTCGCTGATCTGCTTGGTGACAACATACTCTTCGAGCTCTTGCCACACGCTGGCGGCGTCCATTTGATCGGCTTTGATGACGCCGTTGATGGGGCGATCGATGGGTTTGACGAATAGTTGGCCGATTTTCATTTTTTGTATGTCCCTGTTTGTCTGTGCATAGTGGCGCGGTGCGCTTACGTCGTTTCCGGAACCAGCCGAAAGGCCCGGTAGTAATGGTCTTCTGCCAAGGTGTTGAATAGCTTGAGAGAGTGGCCGTCGTAGCGCCCCGGAAAGAACATGAGCAAGGGGGTGTTGCCCATGATGGGGTGCAGGGCCGATAACAAGGTGTGGGTGCGCAGCATGGGGTAGACCGATCCGACACCGGTCAGGATCAGCAGATCCAGGTTGGCAATGTCAAACTGATCGGCAATCTTTTGGGCCAGTTTGTCCTCTTTCAACACCGAGCGTAGTGCAGACAAGGTGCTGTCATCGCCCTTGCTTTTCTGCATCTCCATGGCTTTATCCAGCAGGTTGCGTTCTTCCAGCAGTTCGGTGACGAGTTTTAACAAGTCCACCGTGGCGGCGGTCACTGGTGGCACCTGCTTGCCCAAAGCCGGGAGCACGGTACCGGTCACAAAGCCACGCACATCCATTTCCCGCTCTGGCGGGTAGTCAAAGATCCAGAACCCGATTTCATTGCCCAGGCCCTTGCTGTCCAAAAAATCCCGCGACGTAATGCGGGGCAGGATTTGATTGAGGCGCTCTTCAAGCGTGAAATTCATTGGAAGCGCTCCAGGCATTGAAGGACATAGGACTCATGGTGTTTACGCATGTAGCGTTCAACGTCAGGGTGTAGGGACTGCGGGGTGAGTTTCATGGAACGCCCGCTTTCGAGGTATTTGGCTTCGACCAGGATGCGGACGATCACCTGAAACAGCTTGGCTTTAGTGCCATCGGTCCAATTGGCAACGGCGGCGTCATGGTGCGCACATTCAGCCAAGAAATCCTGCCAATCCGTGGCCGACAGCTTGGTTTCCAGGCGGCGTTGGCGATCTGCATAGACGTTGCGCAAGAAGTCACCCAACAACAGGCTGTGCTTTACCGATGCTGCCAGCAACAATTGGTTGACGACCTCAGCCTCCCGCGTCGCAATCATCTCCCAAGCCTTGGCATCCAGCGTCATCAGGCGCTTGCGAATGAGCGTTGCCTGTCGTCTAGCCGTGGCCGGGGTCTTCTTTTGCAGAATGTTCTGGTCCTCGACGGCATCGCGCCACGCGCTGTCATCAGGTTCTGTGAGCAGCAGCGCCGCGATACGCTTGCTTTCAAGCGGCAGGAGGGAGCCGGCAGATATTTCGGCGTTGTATTCAGGCATTGGGTGCGGTCAGTCTGGGGTGATGGCGGTTGCTGTGCAAATAATCGTCAAATATATCGCCCGGCGGCGTCATGCAGAGCCTTGCGGACCCTCGCCCGCAGGTCGGGTGGCCCCAAAACCTCGACATCGGCACCAAATCGCAAGATGTCACCCAAAAGCTCACGCTCGTCCGAATAAGGGACCTCCAGGACATAGCTGCCATCAACGGACTCGTGCGACCGCTGGTCTGGGTGCCACTGCTCGCCGGACACCCATCTCGCGCGTTCTGGAGTGAACTTAAGCTCGGCCCAGGCCTTTGGGGCGCCAGAAAAGATGCCATAGCTGGACTGCATGACTCGGCGCAAATGCTCTGGCTCTACGATGTGGGCCGGATCTGCCTGAATATCACAATGTTCAATTGCATCTACGGCAAAGCTGCGCAGGTCATTGCGCAGGTGGCACCAGCCGTCCAGGTACCAGTTGTCGCGGTAGTGCACAAGCTGCTGGGGTGAGACCGTGCGCACCAGCTTGCTGCCGCTTTGGCGGTTCAAATGGGTGATGGACAGTTGCTTGCGTGCCAAAGTACCGGCTGCCACGGCTTGAAATGACTTCAAAGCAACCTTGCGTTTGCCCGCATAGAGCAGTCGAATATGGCGAGCCATATCTGCTTCGCTGAGCCCCTGCTTTTCCAGCATGCCTGCCAACCGCTGCTGCAAAGGTTTGAGTTTGGGGCCCAACAGCCCTGGCTCCAACTGGCTGAGCATGTTTTGAATGGTCAGCAGTGCCAGCAATTCATCTTGGGAGAACCACAGACCCGGCAATTCGCTATCGGTATGGCCCTGTTCGAGGCGGTATCCACCAAAGTCTCGGTCAAAAACGATGGGAACGTGCAGTTGGTCGCGCAATTTGGCGATATCACGCTTGAAGGTGGCGTGGGAGATTTCAAGCTCTGCCATCAATTTGGCAGTGGAAACAGCGCCCCGCCCGCTCAGAAGACTGCGATAGCGGTACAGGCGTGCGATCTCACTCATTCTTCAAGGCTCCCAGGTTGCTCTTTTGTTTGTGCCCCATTATGGACAAAGACTATTGTCATTCGAACCCAGATCGTGGCGAGAGCCTGTGCAGTGGGTGATATTTTTGGTTTGACTGGACGGCCAAACGGGGTATCCCCTTAGCTCCAATTGTTTGTCAAGGCCTTGGACGCACGCGTGCGGCCCAGTCCTGCACTGGCTCGCTGGACTCGGTTCCTGCAAGATATC